>OMDX01000402.1_pt1 | contig 16632 bp, 10 predicted proteins | sample 1673711 | NCBI WGS metagenome assembly OMDX01 (sample SAMEA103958123, study PRJEB25191) | human gut metagenome
GCTCTGCCAGTTCAAGCGTGCCATGGACCCCAAGGGGCTGCTGGACCCAGTGGTGTGGATCTATGCCCTGGGGCAGGCCTTCTTTTCCCTTTCGGTAGCGGGAAACGGCACCCTGATCTACGGCTCCTACCTCAGCCGCAGCTCCAATGTTCCCTCTGACGCCAGGATGGTGGCCGTCTTTGACACTGTGGCCGCTCTGCTGGCCGCCCTGGTCATCATCCCCGCCATGGCGGTGGCCGGCCAGCAGCTGGACCAGAGCGGCCCCGGCCTCATGTTCATCTATCTGCCCAACGTGCTCAGCACCATCCCCGGCGGCTGGCTGATCCTGATCCTTTTCTTTGCTGCGGTAATCTTCGCGGCCCTCACTTCTCTGGTCAACCTGTTCGAGGCGCCTACCGCCACTCTCCAGGAGTTGTTCCACCTGAAGCGCCCCGCCGCCGCAGCCATCACCGGGGGAGCAGGCATCCTGGTTGGGCTGGTCATCGCCCCCATCGTGGACCCCTGGATGAACATTTGCTCCATCTACATCTGTCCCCTGGGTGCGCTGCTGGCGGCGGTCATGTTCTTCTGGATCGGCGGAAAGAAGTTTGCGCTCGACGCCGTCAACCTCGGCGCGCGCAAGCCCATAGGCAAGTGGTTTTACCCACTCGGCAAATACGTCTACTGCGCCTGCGCGCTCATAGCGCTCATCGCCGGCGCCGCCCTCGGCGGCATCGGCTGATATACCATTCCAATTTCCCAAAACGCGCGTACCGGCTCCCCGGTACGCGCGTTTGCACTTAGGGTGTATCTGAAAACTCCCAACGCACCCGGACAGCGGGCCTTTTTGCGGTGCGCCGCGTCATTTTTCCTTGAAATACGTCAGTATTCCTGCGAAAAAATGTCTTGCGCAACGCAAAAATCCCTCGCTGCCGGTCACATCATGAGTTTTCAGATACACCCTAGGACAAGACTGCGACGTTCGGTTTATACGAAAAAACCAAAACCGAACGCATCTGGTAGGGGCGGGGCTCTGCTCCGCCCAGCAGGATACGGTGGTCTTATGGAGCTTTACGGCGAACTCGTATGCATTTGCCTGCTTAACTGCCGGGGCGATGTGGGCATCGACCGCGACAACCAGCCGTGCGGACACTTACGGATTCGCCGCAGATTTCTGAAAAAAGCACTGCATCCCGCAGGCGGACAGAGTCGTCCGCCCCTACGAACCGACCTTCTGCAAAACAGGTCTTTTAACGAAACAACAGCCGCTCCCGGAGTGAACCGGGAACGGCTGGTTTTATGTCTTTATCGCAGTGTCACGCCGAGGTCGTTTTTGAGCTTTTCCAGAACGGCATTCGTGACGCCGGTGGTGTCCTCGTCGGTGAGCGTGCGGTCGTCCGCGCGCAGCTCAAGGCTGAACGCAACGCTCTTCTTGCCCGGTGCAATGCCGGGGCCGCGGTAGATATCAAACAGCTGGATGGAGCGCAGCAGCTTGCCGCCCGCCTTCTTGATGCAGGCTTCGAGCATACCGACGGTCATCGCCTCGTCGCACACCAGCGCCAGATCGCGGCTGACGGTCGGGAACTTGGGCAGGCTGTGGAACACACGTTCCGGTGCAAGCGCAGCCTGCAGGCCGGTGAAGTCCAGCTCCGCGACGTAGACCTCGCCGTCGATGCCGTAGCCCTCCGCGACCAGCGGGTGGATCTGACCGATCACGCCGAGCTTTTTGCCGTCGATGATAATATCGGCGCAGCGGCCCGGATGATAGCTCGGGTTCTTCGTGTCGGCGATATACGCCGCCGGATGCACGTTCAGCTGTTCGAGCAGCGCGTCGATCTCGCCCTTGAGCGTGAAGAAATTCTCATGCTCGCCATACGTACCGAAGATCATGCGCTTCGGCTCGTCCGGCAGCTTCTGGCCCTCGACCGGCAGATAGATCTTGCCGATCTCATAGAGCTTGACGCCCTTGTTCTTGAACGCATAGTTGCGGGAGAGGATATCCAGCATACTCGGCAGAATGACCGTGCGCATGATGGAGGTATCCTCGCCGAGCGGATTGACGAGCTTGACCGTTTTGCGCAGCGGGCTGTCCGCCGGAAGGCGGATGGCGTCGAACGAGGACGGGGAGACGAAGGAATACGTGATGATCTCGCTGTAGCCCAGCGCTCTTGCCGCCGCACCAGCGGCGTTTTCCAGCTTCTGCTCGTCGGAATAGCCGCCCATGGTGGTCGCGCCGCGCATGAGGGTGGTTTCAATGTTGTTGTAGCCGTAATACCGGGCGACTTCCTCCGCGATATCGGCCATCACGCGCAGATCGGGCCGCCAGGACGGGACCTGGATCATGCCGTCCACGACGGGAACTTCCTCGCGGCGCAGATACTCGATCATATCCGCCTCGGAGATATCCGTGCCGAGCAGCGCGTTGATGCGCTCCGGCTCGAGCTTGACCGTGACGGGCTGCGGAACATAGTTCAGCACGTCGATCATGCCGTCCATGACCTCGCCTGCGCCAAGCAGCTCGACCAGCTCGCACGCACGGTTGACGGCGGGGACGGTCAGCATCGGGTCAATGTCCTTTTCAAACTTCGCGGACGCGTCCGTGCGCATACCGAGCGCCAGCGCCGTCTTGCGGATAGAGGAACCGAGGAAGTTCGCGGATTCGAAGACCACGTCGACCGTATCGTCCACGATCTCGCTGTTTTCGCCGCCCATCACGCCCGCAAGGCCGACCGGCTTCGTCTCGTCGGCGATGACGAGCATATCCGGCTGAAGCGTGCGAACATTGCCGTCCAGCGTCGTGAGCGTCTTGTCCTCGCCCGCACGGCGGACGACGATTTTGCCGCCCTTGACATAGCGGTAGTCAAATGCGTGCATCGGCTGGCCGTATTCGACCATGACGTAGTTCGTGATATCGACGATATTGTTGATCGGACGGATGCCCGCCGAGCGCAGACGCTGCCGCATCCACTTGGGGCTGGGCGCGATCTTGACATTGCGCACCATACGAGCCGTGTAGCGCGGGCACAGGTCGTCCGCCTGCACATCAACATCAAGCAAATCGCAGAGATTTCCTTCTGCGCCGCCCTTGACAACCGGCTCATGGTGCTTCATCGGCACGTTGAACGCGGCGGCCGTCTCACGGGCGAGTCCGATGAGCGAATAGCAGTCCGGGCGGTTGTTCGTGATCTCGAATTCGACGATGGAATCATCGTTGCCGATGACGACGTTCATATCCTCGCCGACCTCGCAGCCCTCGTCGTTCAGAATCCAGATGCCGTCGGCATACGCCTCCGGGCAGTCATGCTCGGTCAGGCCAAGCTCCTTGTAGGAGCACAGCATACCACAGGACTCCACGCCTCGCAGCTTGCCCTTCGTGATGTGGATGCCGCCGGGCAGGTACGAATTGTGCTGCGCGACCGGAACCAGATCGCCCTCGTGCACATTCTGTGCGCCCGTGACGATCTGCACCGGCTCACCGGAGCCGCAGTCGACCATGCAGACCCACATATGGTCGGAGTTTTCATGCTTTTTCATCGACAGGACCTTGCCGACGACGACGTTTTTGATCTCCGCGTCCATGCGCTCGGTCGTCTCGACCTTCTGACCGGCGAGGGTCATGACGGAGTCGTATTCTTTATCCGTAGCCGTGATATCAACGAATTCACGGAGCCATTTTCTCGAAATATTCATGTCGTACCCTCCTTAGAACTGAGACAGGAAGCGAATGTCGTTTTCGAAGATCATGCGCATATCGCTGATCTTGAACCGGCGCATGGCCATACGCTCAAGGCCGATGCCGAAGGCGAAGCCGGAGTAGATTTCCGGGTCAATATCGCAGCCGGCCAGTACCTTCGGGTGCACCATACCGGCACCCAGCAGCTCGATCCAGCCCTCGCCCTTGCAGGTCGAGCAGCCCTTGCCGCGGCAGTTGAAGCACTGCACGTCGACCTCACAGCTCGGCTCGGTGAACGGGAAGTGGTGCGGGCGGAAGCGGACAACGGAATCCTGGCCGTACATGGCCTTGATGAGCGTCTCAAGCGTGCCCTTGAGATCGGCCATCGTGATCCCCTTGTCGATGACAAGGCCCTCGATCTGGTGGAACATGGGAGAGTGCGTCGCGTCGACCTCGTCCTTGCGATACACGCGGCCCGGCGCCAGAATGCGGATCGGCGGCTGGCCGATGGCCTCCATGGCGCGGATCTGCATGGGGCTGGTCTGCGTGCGCAGGAGGACTTCCTCGTTGTCCGTCACATAGAACGTGTCGCTGCGGTCGCGGGAGGGGTGGTTCTCGGCGATATTCAGCTTGGTGAAGTTATAGTCGGCAAGCTCGACCTCCGGGCCGTCGAGGATCTTGAAGCCCATGGAGATAAAAATATCCTTGGCCTCGTCGAGCGCCTTGTTCATCGGATGCCGGTGACCCAGCTGGACAGGGGTTCCGGGGATGGTCACGTCGATGGCCTCGGCCTCCAGTCTGGCCTCCATGGCCTTCTCTTTCAGTTCGGCGCGGACGGTTTCGATTTTTTCCTCAATGGCGGCGCGGACGTTGTTCGCGGCCTGACCCATGACGGGGCGCTCCTCTGCGGACAGCTTGCCCATCGTCTTCAAAACGCCGGTCAGCTCGCCCTTCTTGCCGAGAAAGCGCACGCGCAGCGCGTCCAGCTCCCCGGCGTCCTTGACGCTTTCCAGCGCGCCGAGCGCTTCCTGCCGGATTTTTTCGAGTTGTTCCTTCATAAACGAATGCTCCTTTTCGTGATAATACAAAAAAATAAGCCCTCCGCCCGGAATCGGGACGAAAGACCATGCTTCCGCGGTACCACCCGCTGTTCGCAGAAAAATCTGCGCTGCTTTCTGCCCGGTAACGGCGGCAATAACCGGCGCGTCCTAGTAGGGGAGCGACCCCGTTCAAACGGCAGCTCACGAGAGAAAGCCCTGCAGCCCAACCGGGAGGCGGCTTCCAGCAAAACCCGCCCTCTCTGTACCCGGCCCTATCGGACAGGACAGCTCGATCCTCGCTTTTTCCAGATATCAGATGCATTTTAGCACAACAACCGCCGTTTGGCAACAGCTTTTTCGGAAAAAGCACAGAAAACCCGGCGGCTGTGCGCCGCCGGGAGAAATTTCTTATTGCAGGCCCTTGCCCGCTTTGACCTTGTCGAATTCCGCCTCGATCTGTGCGTCAGGCTCTGCCGTGAGCAGGGAGACGGCGACGATCACGATCACGCTGAAGACGAACGCGGGCAGCAGCTCATAGATGCCGAACATCCCGCCGAGGGGCTTCAGAACGAGCTTCCAGAAGAAGACCATTGCGCCGCCCGCGACCATACCGGCGATCGCGCCCTGATATGTCGTGCGCTTCCAGAACAGGCACAGGAGCATCAGCGGGCCGAAGGCCGCGCCGAAGCCCGCCCACGCAAACGACGTGATGCCGAAGATGGTCGAGTTGGAGTTCCAGGCGATCGCCATGGCGACGATGGTGATGAGCACCAGCGTGATGCGCGAGCACCACATGACCTGCTTCTCCGTTGCGTCCTTCTTGAACACGCCGCGATACAGGTTCTGGCTGACGGCGCTGGCCGAGATCAGCAGATACGAATCGGAGGACGAGATCGCCGCGGCCAGCACGCCCGCGCAGGCGAAGCCCGCGAGGATCGGCGGCAGATAGGACGTCGCCGCGTCAATGAAGATATTTTCTGCATCGTTGTTGGACAGATAATCAAGCCCCGCGACGCTGCGGCCCACGACGCCGATGAACACGGCGGCGGCCATCGAGATCACGACCCAGATGATCGCCACGCGGCGGGAGCGGCCCAGCTCATGCTCGGAGCGGATGCCCATGAACCGCAGCAGCACCTGCGGCATACCGAAATAGCCAAGACCCCACGCAAGGCAGGACGCAATGGACAGCGCGCCGTAAGGACGGCCTGCACCAAAAACGTTGACCTCTGTGGTCGAGGGCGTCGCCGTGCGCACCATGGAGAAGAAGCCGTCAATGCTCTTCGCGTTTTCGATGACTGTGTTCAGTCCACCTGCGGAAACGACCGACAGGATCAGGATCAGCACCAGCACCGTGACCATCACAACGCCCTGCATGAAATCGGACGCGCTCTCGGCCAGATATCCGCCGAGGAACGTGTAGGCCAGCACGAACACGGCAGCGACGATCATCATGCCGCCGTAGGAGAAGCCGAACAGATTTGCGAACAGCTTGCCGCACGTGGACAGGCACTGCGCCGCGTAGACGCTGAAGAAAATGATGATAATGAGCGAGCAGATCGTCATGATGATCTTTTTCTTCTCATGGAAGCGGTTCGAGAAGAAGTCCGGCAGCGTGAATGCGTTCACGGCGATGGAATACCGGCGCAGCCGCTTCGAAACGATCAGGAAGTTGAGGTACGTGCCGATGGCAAGCCCGATGCACGTCCAGCCCGCGTCCGCAAGGCCCGTCCAATACGCAAGGCCGGGCAGGCCCATCAGCAGATAGCCGGACATATCGGACGCCTCCGCGCTGAACGCCGTGACCCACGGGCCGAGGCTGCGTCCGCCGAGAAAATACGACTCGGCGTCCTTATTCGCGCGTCCGGCAAAATAAATGCCGATGCCGACGACAGCGGCCATATACAAAATCATGGCCAGCAGATGCTGCAGATTTGCTCCACTCATAACGCATTTCTCCGTTTCTTTCTCTTGACACATTACAAATATTCATGTATAATATCAAGGAACTTCATAATATGCGCGTATGATAACACGTTAAAGTGAAAAAAGCAAGAGGTTTTTCAGTATGGATACGAAAAAATATGAGGCTTTTGAAAAAACAGTGGAGCTGCAGTCTCTGACAAAGGCCGCGCAGGAGCTGGGCCTTACGCAGTCCGGCGTCAGCCATATGCTCTCCGCCATCGAGGCGGAGCTTCAGCTGCCGCTTTTGAAGCGCACGCGCACCGGCGCACGCCTCACGCCGGAGGGCGAGCAGATGATGCCCTATATTCACGAGATCGTGCGGCAGGAAAGGCTGCTGCGGCAGGCGGCGGAACGCCTGCATACGCTCGTTACCGGCAAGATCCGCATCGGCACGTTCACCAGCGTCGCCACGCACTGGCTGCCCGCCATGATGATGCAGTTCCAGAAGGAGCACCCGCAGGTGGATTTCCAGCTTTTCAACGGCGACTATCATGATATCGACACCTGGCTCGGCGACGGCAGCGTCGATCTTGCGTTTACAACGCTTCCCGCCCGTCCTGGCTGCCGCTGCACACCGCTGTACGAGGATGCGCTGGCCGCCGTCCTGCCGAAGGGGCACCCATTGGGGCAAAGTCCGGTCTGCCGGGTCGAGGAGCTGGCAAAGGAGCCGTTTATTTCACTCCTGGAATCCTCCAATCATGACGTGCGCCGTGCGTTTCATGCAGTCAAGGCCCGGCCAAACATCCGCTTTGAGACGAAGGATGATTATGCCGTTATCGCCATGGTCCGGCAGGGACTGGGCGTGAGCATCATGCCGTCCCTGCTGCTGCGCGGCAACACAGACGGCGTGGAGATCCGCCCCATCGACCCGCCCGCCAGCCGCACCATTGCTCTTGCCGCTGCGACCGATGCCCCTGCCGCCACCCGCTTCGCGGACTTCGCAGTCCACTGGGTCAGAGAGAACACATAAAAAACCGGGCCGCTGCGGATTCGCAGCGGCCCGGAGCATTTATTTCCGGCTCAGTCGGGCTTCCATATAGTTGTGCGCGGCAGTTTCAAATTCGTCGGCAAGGGGCGGAAGCTCCACTTTGCCATATTTGCGTTCGAGCGCAAGCTTGAGGATCAGATCGGCCAGCTTCGGGTTTTTGGGCAGCAGACAGCCGTGGGAATAGGACGCGAAGACGTTTTTGTAGCGTGCGCCCTCCGTCCCGTCCTCGCCGTTGTTGCCGTATCCCTCGAGGACTTTGCCGAGCGGCTTCACGCCGGAGCCGAGATACGTCTTGCCGGAGTGGTTTTCAAAGCCGACAATTTTACAGTTCGCCTCGTCGCACGTGAACATATAATTGCCGATCATACGCTGCTCGGAGCCGACGGTGTAAAGATCGAGCGCGCCGGTAAAGTCACACTGCTTGCCGTCCCAGGTCTTGTAATACTGGCCCAGCATCTGATACCCGCCGCAGATGGCGAGCACGGGCACGCCGTCCTCGATGGCGGCTTTCAGCTCTGCCGTCTTTTCGCCCTTCAGATCGTGCATCAGGATCTCCTGCTCAAAGTCCTGTCCGCCGCCGATGAAGAGCAGATCGCAGTCCTTCGCGGCAAGTTTCACCCCGATGGGGACCGGGACAATGTTTGCCTGCATCCCGCGCCATTCCAGCCGCCGCTGCATACACAGGACATTTCCGCGGTCGCCGTAGAGGTTCAGAACGTCGGGATATAAATGATAGATGTTCAGTTCCATAGCTTACTCCCAGAATTGCTTGTAGCCATACGTTTTGCTGATCGTGCCGCGCAGAGCCAGCATGGCCGTGTACGTCGGCATGACGAAGACCGGCAGCTTATGCGCCGTCGCCTGCTCCATGAGCCTGCCGTAATCCTTCTGCACGTGCAGCTTTTCCTTCGGGAATCCGGCGTAGAGGAAGCGCAGGGCCATATCCTCCGCACGCGTGCCGGACAGATAGACCTCACGGAGCGTATCGCCCATATCCGTCAGACGTTCAAAGGCCACGTCCCAGATCCAGCTGACGTCGCGGCCGTCCTGTGTCCGGTCGTTGAGACAGGCGGCAAAGACAAACGGCTCGGTCCGCTGCGTCAGGAAGCTCAGCACCTGGTTGCAGCCCGCCGGATTCTTGATCAAAATCATGCGCACGTCCGTGCCATTGATCTCGAATTTCTCCATGCGCCCAAAGCCGCAGGCAAAGCGGGACAGCGACTGCGCCGCCTTCGGAAGCTCCAGCCCCATGGCCTTTGCTGCCGCCATGGCCGCGCAGGCGTTATAAATATTGTATCCGCCCGGCAGATTGACCGTTGCGGGGATCTCCGTTTCGCCGTCGCGGAAGACGACCTCGGAGCGCTCCTCGTCGCTCAGAATGACCTTGCTGACGCAGATATCCGGCTTCGGACGGGCATAGCCGCAGCGCGGGCAGCGGTAGCCGCCCAGATGGCCGTATGTCACAAAGTCGTATTGATATTCGCTCTTGCACTTGATGCAGTACGGCGCGTCGGAGAGGTCCGAAACCTGCTCCTCATAGAGCGGCGTGCTGATGCCGTAGAAAATAACGGGGTTCGGCACGTCGTCGTGCAGGCTGGTAATGAGCGAATCGTCCGCGTTCAGGCACAGAACGGCGTTCGGACTGTTCTGCGCGCCGACGCGCAGCTTGCTGAGCGTATGCGTGACCTCGCCGTAGCGGTCGAGCTGGTCGCGGAAGACGTTCGTGTAGACGATCACCTTCGCGTCGACATATTTGCTGATGAATTTCAGCGCCGCCTCGTCCGACTCAATGAGCGCGTGCGAATATCTGCAACGGCCCGTGAGCGTGGAGTGGACGGCGAATTCCGCCGTGACGCCGGACAGGAGGTTTGCGCCGGATTTATTTGCAAAGTAAGAGATTCCAGCGTCCTGCCACGACTGCTCGATCATGCGCGAGGTCGTGGTCTTGCCGTTGGTGCCCGTGACGATCACGGTCGTCACGTTCCTTGCAAGTTCACCCAGCAGATTCGGGCAGAGCTTGAGCGCCACGCGCCCGGGAAAATCCGTGCCGCCTCTGCCCAGCAGGCGGATCAGGGCTCGGCAGAGCTTGCAGGCAAGCACTGCGGTCATCACTCGTAACTTCATATCACACTTATATCATATTTTTTCGCAAAACTCAACTGGTTACGAAAGATTTACAAAATTGTGCTTGTAATGGTTGTCATAATCTGATATAATGCAGTCGAATTGTCTCGAAAATGTGCCGTTCCGGTCCGGGAACGGAAAAAAGGAGTCTGTAAACCATGCGAAAGGCAAGAAAACCGCTGTGCCTGCTGCTGTGCGCCGTGCTGCTTCTGTCCATGAGCGCGGCCGCGCTCGGCGCGAACAACAACTACAGCAGCTGGTTCCAAACAAACTATGACGAGATCAACAAGCTCGGCCTGATGCCCGCGTCCTTTAACGGCCTTGATCTGACCAAGGACATCACGCGCGGCGAGATGTGCGAGCTGGCCGTCTACGCATTCGAAAAGGCCACCGGCAACGACATCGATATGTCGAACGAAACGTTCACCGGCTTTACGGATACGTCGAATGAGAATATTGTCAAGGCCCATCTGTACGGCATCGTCAACGGCTACGAGGACGGCTCGTTCCGCCCGAAGCAGCTGCTGACGCGGCAGGAATTCTTCAAGCTCATCGAGAATTTCTGCACGGCGGCTGCGTTCTCCCCCAAGGCGAAAGACGGCGCGCTGAACGGCTTTGCCGACGCCGGATCGATCTCCGCATGGGCGAAGGAGGCCGCGCAGATCTGCGTGAGCTATTCCTACGTGCAGGGCACGAAGCTTGGAAACGGCACGTATCTGACCCCCAAGGACAACGCCAGCCGGCAGGAAGCCATGACGATGTTCCTGCGCTGCTATAAGACCATCCAGTGGTTCTACGATGAAAACGTCAAGAGCGCGACGGTCGTTGTTGACCAGATCAATCTGAACGTCACCGTCACGAGCATCAGCAAGACCATGTACGTCTGCCAGACGGGTTATATCAACGTCCGCGATTCCTGGACGACCGGCAGCACGAAGGTCGGCGAGCTGAGCTACAACGCCGCCGTCACCGTCACCGGCATCACGACTACGACCTCCGACGGCCACCAGTGGTACCGCATCAAATATAACGGCATTACGGCCTATGTCCGCGCAGACCTGCTCGCCGATAAGAAGGACAGCACCGTCACGCCGGGCGGCGGCTCCGGCTCCGGCAGCGGCGGGACCGTCTCCGGCTCCGGCACAGCCAGCGAGATCGCGAACTTCGCCATGGGCTTCGTCGGCTACAGCTATGTCTGGGGCGGCTCGAGTCCGTCGACCGGCTTTGACTGCTCCGGCCTCATGTACTATGTCCTGACGCAGTACGGCTACTCCATGAAGCGCGTCGCCAACGACCAGATGACGCAGGGCACCTACGTTTCCCGCAGCGACCTGCAGGTCGGCGACCTCGTCTTCTTCGGCTACAGCGGCTACGCGAACCACGTCGGTATGTACATCGGCGGCGGCAACTTCGTCCACGCCTCCACGCCGTCCACGGGCGTCCGCGTCAACTCGCTTGACGAATCGTATTACAAGACCCGCTTCCTTTGCGGGCGGCGCATCATCTGACGATCAAATCATGACATACCGGCCCCCGGTCTGCTAAAAAAGCGCCGGGGGCTGCGCATATCAAAGGGAGAATGTATGGAGCGAAATGAATTGGTGCTTCTGCGCCTGTCCAATCAATATCTGCTGCGCACAGGGGAGCGGATGGAGGTGCTCCGCGCTATGAACGGCTTTCAGGCGCAGTTCCTTTCCAACGCACTGCACGCCATGCGGCTGCGCTGCGCAGCGTATGACAATGCGCATGCGGCTGACGGCCTCGTGAAAGGCTGGACACTTCGCGGCACAATGCACATCTTTGCCGAAGCCGACCTTCCGTTGTTCCTGCACACTGGCTGCCGGTACCGGAGTCGGGACTGGACTGTTCCGTCATTCTGGAACCAGCGCCCGAACTGGGCGCTTACACCGAAGCGGCAGGCATACTTTTCGGACCTGATCATCGATGCACTTGCGCAAGGGCCAATGACGCGCGAGGCCCTGAAAGCCCGCTGCCGCGCTGCTGGAATGACGCAGGCGGAGGAGGGCAGCATATTCCATCCCTGGGGCGGCGGGATCCGGGAGCTCTGCGAGCGCGGCTTTCTCTGCGGCACGGTCAGCGAGGAAAAGGCGTTCCGCCTCTGTCCGGCATTCACACCGATGGAGGAGCAGGACGCACTGCTGGAACAGACGCGCCGGTATTTCACGAATTACGGCCCGGCCTCCATCCGGGATGCGGCCTATTATTTCGGTTCCTCGCAGGCGGAGATCAAAAAGCGGCTGGCCCGGCTTCCCGTGGAGGTAGCCGAATACGAGGGGCAGCAGCTGTTCAGTCTGGATTCCGGAAGAGCACCAGGACAGGCGCTTCCAGACTGCCTGCTGCTGGCGGGCTTCGACCCGCTGATGCTGGGCTATGAGAAAAAGCAGAGCGTATTTTTCCCGCCGGAGTATCTGCGCGGCATTTTCAGTCTGTCCGGCATCGTCATGCCGCCGGTGCTGCTGCACGGCAGCGTAGCGGGCCGCTGGAAGCACAGCGTAAGCGCCTGCTTATCACGCAGTTCCGCCCATTTTCGCAGGAGGAGCGTGGTTTTGCAGAGGCAGCCGCGGCGCAGCTTTGGGACGAAGCCGTACAGCCTGTCTTTCAGGACGCATAATCGACCTTTTCAAACCGAAAAATCCATGCTATACTTTTCTTGTCCCTCATACGCTTGTATGGGGTGATCATATGAAAAAATGGGTAGAGATCATGATGCCGGTCATGCTGTTTGCGACCGTTCTGTACTTCTGCGTCTTCGCCGTCCTGACGCATCAGAGCGCGCAGACGGCGGCCATGCAGCCCGGCGGAACGACCGTCGTGCTCGACGCGGGGCACGGCGGGGAGGACGGCGGCGCGACCGGCGTTTCCGGCACGTCGGAGGCGGCGCTGAATCTGGATATTTCGCTGCGCCTGCGCGACCTTCTGCGCCTGTGCGGCGTGCGGGTCAGCATGATCCGCGAGACGGATACGGCGGTCTATTCAGACGGCTGCCGCACGATCTCGGAGAAAAAAGTTTCGGACATCAAAAACCGGACCGAGACGGTGAACCAGACGGAGGATGCGCTGCTTCTGAGCGTGCACCAGAACTTCTTCACCGAGGGCAAGTACCACGGCGCACAGGTCTTTTACGCGAAAACGCCCGGCAGTCAGGCGCTGGCCGAGCAGCTGCAGGCCAATCTGGCCCTGGGCCTCGAGCCGGGCAACCGCCGTCAGTGCAAAAAATCGGACGGCGTGTATCTCATGGAGCATATCGGCTGCACCGGCGTGCTGGTCGAATGCGGATTTTTATCCAATTACGAGGAAGAACAGCGGCTCTTGCAGCCGGAGTATCAGAAAAAGCTGGCCGCCGTGATCGCGGGAACGCTGTCCGTGTGGCTGTCAGAGGAGCATCCGAATGAAATCTAAATCTGTTTTTGTCTGCAAGCAATGCGGCAACGAAACGCCGCGCTGGCAGGGCCAGTGCCCCGCCTGCGGGGCATGGAACTCCATCGTGGAGTTTGAGGACAAAAAAGCGCCTGCCGCGAAGGCGGCAGGCCGGGCAGGCATCGCGCGTGCCGTCCCGAAAAAGCTCAAAGAGGTGACAGGGGAGCAGGAGATCCGCTTCTCCACCGGTATGCAGGAGCTTGACCGCGTTCTGGGCGGCGGCGGCGTGCGCGGGTCGCTGATTTTAGTGGGCGGCGCGCCCGGCATCGGCAAATCGACGCTGCTTTTGCAGATCTGCGCGTATCTAGGAAAAACGCTCCGCATCCTCTATGTCTCCGGCGAGGAATCGGAAAAGCAGATCAAAATGCGTGCCGACCGGCTGCAAGTCGCGTCGGACGAATTATATATCCTCTCGGAGACGGATCTTTCCGAGATTTTAAGCGCTGTCGACGAGGTGCAGCCGGATATTCTCATTGCCGACTCCATCCAGACGCTCTACAGCCCGGAGAATACCTCTGCCCCCGGCAGCATTTCACAGGTCAAGGACTGCACCATGGCCCTCATGCAGCTGGCCAAGAGCAGCGGCGTGACCGTCTTTGTCGTCGGCCATGTCAATAAGGAGGGCGCGATCGCGGGGCCGAAGGTGCTCGAGCACATGGTCGACTGCGAGCTGTTTTTCGAGGGCGAGCACGCCAGCAGCTACCGCATCCTGCGCGCGGCCAAGAACCGCTTCGGCTCGACAAACGAGATCGGCGTGTTCGAAATGGAGGGCAGGGGACTGCTCGAAGTCCCGAATCCGTCCGAAATGCTGCTGGCCGGACGGCCTTTAAATGCCCCCGGCACGTGCGTGGCCTGCGTGATGGAGGGTACGCGCCCGGTTCTGGCAGAAATTCAGGCGCTTGTCGCGCGGACGAACTTCAACGTCCCCCGCCGCACGGCGGACGGCTTTGATTTTAACCGGGCAAATCTCATGCTGGCCGTGCTGGAAAAGCGCGGCGGCGTGAATCTTGGGATGTCGGACGCGTATGTGAACGTCATCGGCGGCTTGCAGCTGGACGAGCCTGCCGCCGATCTGGCCCTTGTGCTTGCCGCCGCGTCCAGCTTCCGCGATAAGCCCATCGATCCGGCGACCGCCGCCATCGGCGAGGTCGGCCTGACGGGCGAAATTCGCGCCGTGACTGGCTTGCAGCAGCGCCTGTCCGAGGCGTCCCGCACCGGATTCAAGACCTGTATCATCCCGCGCCACGGGACGGGCAATGTCACTGCGCCCGACGGCATGGAGCTGCTGCGCGTGCGCAATATCCGCGAAGCGATCGAACTGGTTCTGTCATAAATCAAAAAGGAGAAATCGATATGGAAGTGCGTGCATTACTGGATGTTCTACATATTGCTGAGCGCCTCAAGGACGAACTGCGCCACTGCGAGACGAGCAGGGGCCGCCGCGAAAGCGTCGCCGAGCACAGCTGGCGGCTTGCACTGATGGCATTCTTTATGAAGGACGAATTCCCGGCGCTCGATATGGACAAGGTCATCAAAATGTGCCTGATCCACGATCTCGGCGAGTGCTTCACCGGCGATATCCCGACGTTTTTAAAGTCCGCAAAGGACGAGAAAAAGGAGGATACCGCGCTGTTCGATTGGGTCGCGTCGCTTCCGGCCCCGTATAATACGGAGCTGGCCGCGCTGTATACCGAAATGGGCGCGCTGCAGACAGACGAAGCGAAGCTCTATAAGGCGCTGGACAAGCTCGAAGCCGTCATCCAGCACCTCATCTATCTTGTCCCTGGAAACCAGGCCACCCACATAAACCAACGGTATCTTCAAGGCGGCACGGAATTTCAAGGCATCTTCCAGGAAATAAGCTTCCTTAAACGGTACGCTCGGTATCATCCATTTGCCTACCATGCGTACACCGTATTTCAACCACCAGCAGGTCATGTAATGCGTCATGCTGCGGATAGGCATTTCGCCCCGCATGACATACATCGGCGCCTTACTGACGAACCCACCGCTCAAGACCAGCGCATGTGCTCCCGACTGCTCCAGCCTCCGGGCCACCTGCATCGTCTCGTCCAGCTCCATCCCTCCACGGAAACCGTCGCGCATGTTCATCTTCACCAGCACAGCCATATCACTGCCGGCAGCCTTCATCACTTCTTCCATCACCATATCCATAAAACGCATACGGTTCTGCAACGAGCCTCCGAACTCGTCTTTCCGATGGTTGGTGGACGGGGACAAGAACTGGCTGATGAGATAGCCATGCCCTGCATGAATCTCTACAGAATCAAATCCGGCCTCCCGTGCCAGATTCACCGAACGTCCATAAGCACGCGCCATCTCCGGCAGCTCATCGGCACGCAGTCCGCGCACAAAGGTAGGAGAGTAAAGATTGAAACCGGAAGATGCGCCGACGGGCATACAACCGCAAATGCTCTTATGGGACATATTGCCACAGTGTCCCAACTGGATGCCTGCCGCAGCCCCCTCCGCATGTATGGCATCAGTCAGCCTACGGAGTCCGGGGATAATCTCAGGACGCATCCACAACTGGCGGTCAAAAGACAAACCGCTCTGAGTAACTGCCGCATAGGCAACAGTAGTCATACCTATACCTCCCGCCGCTACCGACCGATGATAGTCGAGCAACATGTCCGACGGAGCGTTTCCGGGACACATGCTCTCGAAAGCAGCCGAACGGATGGTACGGTTACGCAAGGTCAACGGTCCGAAAGTGACGGGGGTGAATAACTTGGATTCCATCGTTATGAGTTATGAGTTATGAGTTATAAGTTATGAATTATTCATTTTCCATTTTCAACTCTCCATTTTCCATTAATAAAGAAATGGAATGATGCGTTTGCGCTTTCCTACCGCCTCATCACCAAACTCCTCCCGATAACGGCGGTGAATGGCATCGGCACGGGGAACAAGGTTGGCAAACGTCCACCAGACGAACACCCAAGCGGCAGGGGAAGCTGTGAGTATGGCAAACCCAGTCCATTCCACCAGCTCACCGAAATAATTGGCAGAAGTGACATATCGGTAAAGTCCTTTTCCGGGAAGGTAGTGCTTCGTATCACCCGGCTTGCGCAAATGGCGTATCACGTAGTCGGAATGCAAATTGACGAGCATGCCTGCAAAAAACAAGATGATTCCCAACAAGGCATGAGGTTTCAGCAAATAGGCACAGCCATCGGCATACAGCCCTTCGGGAGCGAAATAGAACAAACCGCCCGCCTGCATCATCCCGTTCAAAAGGTTGAAGACGATACCCATCGCCATAATAGCTACCGGCATCCGGCTTTTACCTTTCAGCAGGAACGGAAAAATAAAGGCCCGCTGAAGATAGTGCAACTGAAACAGCAGGAAGAAGAAATATACCGGCACGGCAAATCCCGCTCCACTCTTCCCCCACAACCCAA
>OMDX01000407.1_pt1 | contig 16596 bp, 15 predicted proteins | sample 1673711 | NCBI WGS metagenome assembly OMDX01 (sample SAMEA103958123, study PRJEB25191) | human gut metagenome
CACTCTGAAAGGGCCTTGCGGCCCTTTGTGTCGTATTTACGCACGGGTATCGGGTTGTGTAAAAAGCACGTCTTCCGCTATATCCATGGCTGTTTCCAGGCATTCTCCCGGCACGTACAGGTCTGCTCCCATAATGGCGCCGCCGCAATATATCCCGCCCGGCCCCTTTTCCTTTATAAAATGAGGTATGCCTTCCTGTTTAAGTGCGCCGGCTACCAGTTCAACATCGAGAAGAGAGGCATTTTTCATCAGCAGCTCTACAGTTTTTTCCATAGGTATCCCTCCTTTTTGGTTTTATTATTTATTTCATTATAACATAAAAAAGTGGCTGAGAGCCACTTTTTACACAGTGTCGTTATTTACTGCCCTATCTTTATCACGAACACGGCAGGCATTAGCCCGCCCGCCTCCGTTCTGACCTCCGTGACGAGCCTCAAGCCGGGATGCTCTCGAATCAGCTTCTTGAGCAGGGTATATTCCATAGTGTACAGTATTGCCACGCCGCCCCGGCGGAGCCATTTGGGAAGGTTTTCCAATATGCCGGCGTAAAGCTTTTCGTTTGACTTATGGCTGCCGACGCGATTGCCAAAGGGGAGATTTGCCACCAGCTCGTCATATGGCCGCTCCGCGGTGAAGCGCATGCAGTCGTTGTGTACGAATCTGGCAATGCTGCCGGCGGCCTCTGCATTGCTGCGGGCTATGTCTATGGCCTTGTTTGATATATCAACCCCGGTAAGGCCGGCACAGGGGTAAAGCTTTTCCCGCTCTATGAGAAATGTGCCGCTGCCGCAGCAGGGGTCCAGCACCCTGGCGTCCTTTCCGCCCAGGAAGAACTCCGCGTATTTCAGTATGGCGGCCGCCGTCGCGGGGTGCATGCTGGCGGGCAGGGCCTGAAGGCGGTAGCTGAACCTTTCGTCCTTTATGGTAAGCAGCTTTGCGTACATGAACGCGCCGCCGTTGCCGCCTATCTCCACCCTTATCTCCACCTCATAGTTGTTGGGGCAGTTGAGAAGCGTCTCGCCGTCCATGACCGCTATCATCCTGCGGGCTATGGCCAGCCTGTCTATATTGCCCTCCCCCCTTATCTCCAGCCTGTAGCCGAAGGGAGGCTTGCCGGTATGGCAGGCGGGCAGCAGCTTTTCGAGAAAGCTCTTTGCCTTTATGCCCATGGACTTTGGGTCGGGGTTTGAGTTGGCGGATATCTCGATGAGCGCCTCGGTAAAGCAGCGGCAGGCGAAAAGCCCCATCATGTCCTCAGTATGCACGTGTACGTCGCCGCGGTGTACGGCGGATACCCTAAAACCATGCTCGGCAAGCTCCCGGGCCAGAGGGTCGGATAGCTTATCCGGGGAACGCAGCTCTATTTCGCAGGGCCTGGGAAGCGCGGTAAATTCGTGCTTTTCGAAGGTGAGAAAGCTTCGCATGGCGGTTTTGTAGGCCTCTGTTTCCGCCTCGAAATGCACCTTTTCATCTTCGCTGTTTGCCGGCTGTATAGTATATGAAACGAGAGCCGCCTTGGCCTCATCCCCTCCTATGGAGCCTAAGGACAGCAGCATCGAAGGCCGCACGAAGCGGGTATCCTCTACTGAAAGGGCCTGTTTCAGGTATTTCACGTCCGAGGGGACCTTCAGCTGACCCATGAGAACCGCGGCATTCTTGCGGAGCTTGGGTTGATTGGAAAGCAGGGCGTTTCGAAGGGCCTCGCGCTCGCTGCCCATGATATAGTTAAGCTGCCTTGCGTATTTTTCCTGCTTTGCGCAGCGGCAGAGAAAAGCGCACGCGGCGGAGTTGCCCTCCGAAAACAGCTCGTAAGCGAAGGGAAACGCCTCGGAGGCGTAGTGCATCATGTGCTCGGGGCCGTTGGGCAGAGCAAGCCTCTGGGCCACTACCTCTTTGGTAAGCGCCTTGTGCGCCACAGAGGAACCGTAGCTGTCCCTGTTTTTGCCGTTGCTTCTTTTGTGGCAGTTCATCTTTTACTCCCCTCCGATTCGGACCGTATGACGTCCAGCACCTCATCGGTGCCGTCCGCGGTGGAGTCGCCGCTCATAGCGGAAATAAAGCTGAGCCTTCTGTCGTAAAGGTCGTGTATGCTGTCGAACAGGGTGTCCGGCGTAAGGCCGGCCTGATCCAGCGTCATGGCGTAGCCCTTGCGGGCAAAATAGCCGGCGTTGAGTATCTGGTCGCCCCGGGAGGCGGAAAGGGGCAGCGGTATAAGCAGGGCGGGCTTTGCAAGTGCCAGAAACTCGAATATGGCGTTGGCGCCGGCACGGGAGAGTATTATATCCGCCGCGGCGAAAAGGTCGGGCAGCTCCTTTGAGATGTACTCGTACTGGACATAGCCCGGTTCGGCTATGGAAGCATCCTTCTTGCCCTTGCCGCAGAGGTGGATAATGTCGAAGGAGCGGGTCAGCCGGGGCAGCGCCGATCGCAGCGCGTCGTTTATGGCCTGGGCACCCTGGCTGCCGCCCATGGTAAGGAGTATGGGCTTTTCGCCGGAAAAGCCGGTAAAGTCCAGCCCCCTCTGCCTGTCGCCCCGGTAAAGCTCGGGCCGTATGGGGGTGCCGGTATGGACGCCCTTTGCGCCGACGTATTTTAGAGTATCTTCGAAGGTGACGCATACCCTGTCTGCAAACTTGGCGGTTATCTTATTGGCCAGGCCGGGAGTATAGTCGCTCTCGTGGGCTACTATGGGCGCCATGCCCTTTGCCGCTATGACTACGGGCACTGATACGAACCCCCCCTTTGAAAACACCACGTCCGGCTTTACCTTGTTAATGATGCGCTTGGCCTGGAATATGCCGCCTACAACCTTGAATGGGTCGGTAAGGTTCTTCAGCGAAAAGTACCTGCGCAGCTTGCCGGCGGATATGGTGTGATAGGTCACGCCCTCAAGGCCGTCCACGAGGCTTTTTTCTATTCCATCGGCGGTGCCTATGTAGTGCATCTCGTAGCCCTCCGCCCTGAGCCTTGGCAGCAGCGCCAGATTGGGTGTGACGTGGCCGGCAGTTCCGCCGCCCGTTAGGATAATCTTCTTTGACATGGTTATATTTCCTTTATATTATATAAAATCAAACAGCGCACTAATCTGCACCGCCGTATTGCCGTTACAGCGAGAGCCGGCGAGAAGAACCTATCTCATTTTCATTATTATGCCACGAAAACGATTATTGTTTCTGAAATTATATCACCCTGCCGCGATTGCCGCAAGGCGTATGCTGTGGTATTATTAAAGGGGCTGCGGCCCTATGATATTATAAACGGCGCAAAGGAGAGGCGTGTATGAGACTGAGGGATATGAATCCAGGCGAGGCGCTGGCGGCCGCGGCTGCCATGACCCTGAGGCTCGGGGGCTTTTCGAAGGCGGCGGAGCTCATGGGGGAGCTGCTCATGGATACCTGGGCAGCCAATTTCCCTGGCGCTCTCGGCGCATATCACAGGCTCACGGAATATATGCTGTCCTCCCCCGCCAGAAGGGTCACAGGGGACCTGTGGCGGGATCAGCTTTTATACGAAATAATACAGACGGAACACCCTTTTGCCCTCTCTGCTGCCAGGGGCATACGGGATGAGGCGCAGCTCATGGCTATGAGGGAGCGGCTTGAGATAATGGGCGAGCTTTCCACCTTAACGTCAGAGCGCGTGGCCCAGCTCATAAGTGAAAGGGGCAGAAGCTCAAGGGCAAACGACGCTGTGGCCATGAAGTCCACCGCCATATGGTCGGGAGGCAGCATATCAAACCTTCCGCGCCGGAATAGCGAGGAAGAGCAGGCGGCGCAGCTGCCGCTGGAGTTTACCCCATGGAAATACGGCCAGGCCGGGCTTACGGACAGCTTCGTATCAGATGAGGCGCTGGAGGAGATGTATCGCCGCTTTCTCGAGACGGCTGATTGGGGCGAGCTTACCGAAGATATATGGAACTTTTTCGCATCCTACGGTACGGGGGAATTTTTGCAGCATCGCTTCTTCAGAATTGAAGATGGCCGCTTGGTGCCTATGGAGGAGCCGGAGGCGATAGTTCCGCTTTCCGCCTATGAGGAGCAGCACAGCCGGCTGATGGAAAACACCATACGCTTCATGCGGGGGGAGAAGGCGGTGAACATGCTGCTGCTGGGCGGCATGGGGACCGGCAAAACGGCTCAGGCAGTGTCACTGCTTCAGGAGCTGCCTGAAGTGCGGCTGATAATTGTCCCCGAGGGGGAGACGGCACATATCCCCGGGCTTTTGCAGAGGCTTTCGGGCCAGCCGCTTAAATTCATACTGCTGCTGGACGATATAGCTGCGGACGGCGATGGCATAAGGCTCATATCCTCCGTCACAGCGGGCTTTCGGGCGATTCCGCCCAACATACTCATATACGCCACCTCCCGGGAGGAGGGCGGCCCGCTGCCGGGGCGTATAACCTTCCGCTACCCGGCCCTTAAAGAATTTACAGGCATGATATCCGAATTCCTTGAGGCCGGGGGAAAGTATTCGGACGCGCAGGCCATACACAACGCGGCGCTGGACTATCAGGTGGACGCCCGGGAAAGGCTCACGGTTACCGGGGCGCTCATGATAGCGGGCGAGATGGGCGAATAGATGGATGAACGCCTGTAAAAAGCGGATATTCTCCGCTTTTTTCTTTGCCATATTACAAACTCTATGCTAAAATGTAATTTGGTAAAGTTTGAACGCAATTTTTCAAGGAGGGATACTTATGAAGATATACAACACCATGACCCGCAAAAAGGAGGAGCTGGTGCCGCTGGTGCCGGGCGAGATAAGCATGTACGTATGCGGCCCGACGGTATACAACTTTATTCACATAGGCAACGCAAGGCCGCTGGTGGTGTTCGATACCCTCAGGCGGTATCTGGAATACAAGGGCTACAAGGTAAGGTTCATATCCAACTTTACGGATATAGACGACAAGCTCATCCGCCGGGCCAACGAGGAGCACACCACTGTGCCGGAGCTTGCGGATAAGTATATAAAGGAATACAGGCAGGATGCGGAGGGCCTCTGCGCCGAGCCTGCCACCTGCAATCCCCGGGCTACCGAGCACATACCCCAGATAATCAAGCTGGTGGAAACCCTCATTGAAAAGGGACACGCATACCCCGTAGCGAACGGGGACGTGTATTTCTCCGTCCGCTCCTTCCCGGGCTACGGCAAGCTTTCCGGCCAGTCCATAGACGACCTTGAATCCGGCGCGCGCATAGAGCCGGGAGACCTGAAGAGGGATCCTCTGGACTTCGCCCTCTGGAAGGGCGCCAAGCCCGGCGAGCCGGCGTGGGACTGCCCCTGGGGCAAGGGACGCCCGGGCTGGCATATAGAGTGCAGCGCCATGAGTATGGAGCTTTTAGGCCCCACCTTCGACATTCACGCGGGCGGGCAGGATCTCATATTCCCGCACCATGAAAACGAGATAGCCCAGAGCGAGGCGGCCACAGGCAAGCCCTTCGCAAGGTACTGGATGCATAACGGCTATATAAATGTTGACAATCAGAAGATGTCAAAGTCACTGGGCAACTTCCGCCTTGTGCGGGACATAGCTCAGGAATTCGACCTTGAGGCCGTCCGCCTGTTCCTGCTCTCCGCCCAGTACAGGAACCCAATCAATTTCACCCGTGAGCTTATCGAGCAGGCCAACACCGCCCTCACCCGTATCCGCACCGCCCGTGAACGCCTTGCCGAAGCCAAGGAAGGCCCCGCTACGGAGGAGGACGCCAGATTCTGCGCATCTTTGGAGGAACACGAGAAAAAGTTCTGCGACGCCATGGACGACGACCTGAACACCGCAGACGCGCTGGGCGCAATGTTCGACTACGCCCGGGCTGTCAACACCTTCGTAACAGAGCCCAGAAGTAAGGAAGCGCTGGAAAGGGCGGCAAAGCTCTTTGACGATATGACCAACGTGCTGGGCATACTCCAGCATAAAAAGTCGGAGGAATTCCCCAAAGAGGCGGTCGCTCTGCTAAACGAGCGCGCAGAAGCCCGCAAGGCCAGGAACTGGGCCAGGGCAGACCAGATCCGCGAGGAGCTGAAGGCCATGGGCTTTGCGGTGGAGGACAGCAAGGAGGGCGCAAAGTTGAAGAGGCTGTAAAGGGCGCGCCTGCTAAAAAATCCACGGATTCAGCCAATACATTTTTGAACAATATTTTAAATCATTGCCATATGCCTTGAAATAAGGGATATTGGTTGATAAAATCAGGAGGAAATAATCATTGGGAAGCGATATGCTTTCGCTCTTTAGCCTTATAATAGGCGTGTACCTCATATATGCCGCCATAGTCGGGCGCGGCAAGCTGTATGAGAACGAGTACCTGAACTGTCCGAGGGAGCAATACGTCAAGGGGCTGCGCATACTGGCTGCCATATCCGGCGTGCTGCTCACGGTATCCAACCTTCTGGAGTATCTTGGCGTCATAGCCTACGGCTCCCCCATAGCCATCGCGCTTTGGGCGCTGGGCTTTGCAAGCCTGATAGTCATGATGGTGTACTCCTCGAAAAAGACCGACAGAAAGGCTGCGGCGGCGGGGCATAAGACCGCCGCGTCCGCCGAAAAAAAGGACTACGACCCTCTTCGCGCCGCCTTCGTGTTTGACGATGATGAGGACGTATCCCAAAAGAAAGAAAAATAAGAAATCACTCTGAAAGGAAAGCGTTTATGAAAAAGACTATTATCCGCATCGTAGCAGTGGCCATGCTGGCACTGATGGTGCTGACCGCACTTCCCGCCTTCGCTTATAATATCGTAGGCACGGCGGCGGCCCAGACCCCTGTTTACAAGGACACCAAGGGCAGGAAGGTCGAGCTGTATGTCAGCGGCCCCGTCACCATAAACAGGCAGGATAACAAATCCGGCATGTACAACGTCACCGTCAGCTATGACGGCAAGACCTACACCGGCTGGGTATACCCCTCCGCCATCTCCGGCATAGGCTATGACAAGAGCACCGGCGGCTCTGCCTCCGGCTCCACCTCCGGCACCACCGGCGGCACGACCTCCGGCGTTACCGGTACCTATACCGCCACCATCGCCACCGGGGCGGCCATAAACGTCAACGGCACCAACTACCCCGTGACCGCAGGCGGCAGCATCAACGTCAACTACCGCGACGCGGCCGGCACTCAGGTAAACGTCTCCGTAGGCAACGTCACCGGCTGGGTAGCCGCCTCCTCCCTCTCCGGCTTTAGAAGGAACGGCTCCTCCATAAGCCTTTCCGACCTGCCCACCAGCGGCGGAACCATCGGCGGTACCATCGGCGGCACTACCACCCCCGCCCCCACCCCCTATGTAAACCAGAACCAGAACACCGCCAGCGGCACCTTCTCAGCCAACCTCGCTGCGGGCACTGCTATTACCAATAACGGCAAGACGGTAGGCATCGTGCAGAACGCGGGCAACGTCACCGTCAACTACCGCGACGCCTCCGGCTCCCAGGTATTCGTCACCATAGGCAGCGTTGCGGGCTGGGTACCCGCAAGCGCCATCTCCAACCTCAGGAGCACAAGCTCCGGCTCCATCAACGTAGCCAACCTGCCCACCAGCGGCGGCACTGCCGGCTCCACCGGCGGCACGGCCTCCGGCGTGAAGATGTACGACAAGGCCAAGAGCGCCGTATCCAAGGACAACAACATCTACGTCCGCTCTACCGCCACCAGCTCCACCAAGGGCGCTACCAAGCTGCGCAATATGCGGGGCAAGACCTTCACCGTGCTGGGCACCGACGCCAGCGGCAGCTTCCTGTATGCGGACTATAACGGCACCCGGGGCTTCGTCCGGGCTCAGGACTTCACCTTCACCAGCGGCAACGTGGTTGAGCAGAAGCCCAACAACAACACCGGCACAAACGGCGGCAACGTGACCTCCAACAACACCGGCATGGCCGCCATAGGCACCCCCGCAGGCAAGGGCACCGGCTCCAGCTCCGAAAAGTGGGGCAGCATAACCATACCCGGCGCGAGCACCTACCCCATCTACGGCAACTATATCGGCGAAAAGAAGGGCAAGACATACTATTACTATGAATATGTGCTCCGCAAGAGCTACTACTACGTACACACCACCACGGCCCAGGGCTCTCAGGTAGCGGTGGTAATGGGCCACAACAACCGCAAGAAGGTAGGCACCTCAAATTCCTACTTCCACAACCTGCACCACATCCAGAACGCCATACTGGGCAAGTCCAGCTGCGAAAAGTGCAAGGCGAGCTGCTCCGGCTACGGAAAGTCCATTTCCGCAAGCTGGGAGGGCAGCAGCAGCTGGGAGGTAGTGGCCTTCTTCGAGGTACCCAAGAACAAGGCGTATAAGAACATACTGCCCCAGATGGCGCAGCCCTGGAACTACACCACCGCCCAGTACCTCTCCAACGTGAAGTCCTATGTGAACACCTTCTCCAGTAAGAGCTGGATGAATGAAGGCGCACTCACCGACAACGGCAAGTACATGATGCTCGTCACCTGCGGCGACAGCGGCGACAACGACAGCATCGCAAAGCTGTACATGCTGCTCAAGGCGGTAGGCTAAAAAACAGCACAAAAAAGCCGCCCCGCATTGACATGCGGGAGCGGCCGGGATATAATAATAGTAGGGCAAGACCAAAGCGGTCGGCCTGATAGGTTTAGGTTATATTAGAACCGTCACCGTGCAGGGTGGCGGTTCTGCTTTTTTACCTTTATCGTTACTGTATATCCGAAGATATGGAACGTTACGGTTAGCAGCATCAGGCAGCACCTCCTTTCGGATGGCGTGCCGACCGCCAGCGCCCTACGAATTATTACACCCATACAGATAGTAGCATAATTGCCGTATTATGTCGATAAGTAAATCATAGATATTGATACCTACTTCACTATTTCAAACCTCTTATGTTATAATGTATCTTGGCGTGGAATAGGCGCCGGAAGGAGTAATTTAATGAAGAAATGTTCTGTCGGCGGTCAGGCCGTTATGGAGGGCGTCATGATGAAGGCCCCCGGCGGCATCGCCATGGCGGTCAGGGACGCAAAGGGCCGCATAATATTGGATTATAAAGAATATCAGACAAAGGCTCAGAAGGGTACCTTCTACGGCCTGCCCATAGTGAGGGGCGTGGTGGCCTTCGTGGAGAGCCTTACCATAGGCATGAATACCCTCACCAGATCTGCGGAGCTCATAGGCGACCCCATAGACGAGGAGCCCACAAAATTCGAGAAGTGGCTGTCGGAAAAGCTGGGCAAGTCGGTGGAAAAGGTTGTGATGGGCCTTGCGGTGATACTGGCCGTGGCGCTGTCCGTGGGGCTTTTCTTCCTGCTTCCCCAGTTTATAAGCAGCCTTATATTCAGGGGCAGCGCCGCTGCCTCCGCCACAAAGTGCCTTGTCGAGGGGCTGGTGCGGCTATGCATTTTTATAGGCTACATACTCTTCTGCGCAAGCGTGAAGGATATAAAGCGGGTTTTCATGTACCACGGGGCGGAGCATAAGACCATCGCCTGCTATGAGGCGGACGACCCCCTCACCCCGGAAAACGCCATGAAGCACAGCCGCCTCCATCCCCGCTGCGGCACCAACTACCTTTTCCTCGTTATGGCGGTATCCATAGTGTTCTTTGCGGTGGTGGGCTGGAACGAGAGCTTCTGGCTCAGGCTGCTTTCCCGCATAGTGTTCCTGCCGCTGGTGGCAGGAATAAGCTATGAGGTGCTAAAGCTCGCCGCGAAGTACGAAAACATATTCACAAAGATAATCCGCGCCCCCGGCATGGCGCTCCAGTACATCACCACCAAGGAGCCTACGGCGGACATGCTGGAGGTGGCCATAGCCTCCTTCAACCTTGCCATGTCAGAGCCAAAGGACGCCATGGAGCTGGTGAGAAGGAACCGGGAAGAGACGGCGGATAAGGCGGAAGCATGACCGCGCTGGAATACGCGGAGGGGCTGCTTTCCACCGTTACTGAGGAGCATGAGGCCGAGGCGCGGATAATTATATCCGACCTTACCGCCCTCCCCATAGGGCGCATAAATATAGAAGCCCCTCCCCTCTCCACCGGGCTGAAGGCCGAGATAGAAAGCATAGCAAAAAGGCGGGCGCAGGGCGAGCCCCTTCAATACATACTGGGCAAATGGGAATTTATGGGGCTGCCCTTTTACACGCGGCCCTGCGCGCTGATACCGAGGCAGGATACCGAGACGCTGTGCGAGGAGGCGCTGTCGATAGGCGGCAAGACGCTTCTTGACCTCTGCTGCGGCACCGGCTGCATAGGGGTATCGCTGGCAAAGCTTGGGGGCTTCGAGGTGACCTTCGGGGATATAAGCCCGGACTGCCTCGCCCTTGCCCGGGAAAACGCCGCCCTCAACGGCGTATCGGGCAAATTCCTGCTGACGGACATGTTCTCTGATATATCCGATAGCTTCGACCTTATCTGCATAAACCCGCCCTATATACCCACCTCGGAGCTTGCCTCATTGCAGGCCGAGGTGAAGCGGGAGCCAAGGCTTGCGCTGGACGGCGGCGCGGACGGGCTGGACTTTTACCGCCGGATATCCCGGGATTACGCCGCGCATCTCTCCCCCGGCGGCACGCTGCTCATGGAGGTGGGCGCGGGGCAGGCGGAGGACGTGGCGGCGATGTTCCCGAAAGCGGAGATAATAAAGGATATTTGCGGAATAGAAAGGGTGGTGGCGGTCAGGAGATGAAAAGGCTTTTACCTATCGCGCTTTCGATGTTGCTCCTCACCGGCTGCGCCGTGGGCGCGGCGCTTCCGGCGGAGCCGGAGATAACGCCCTCCCCTTCACCCACTTTCTCCCCCTCGCCCTCCCCCTCCCCCTCGCCGGAGCCGGAGGTATACCGGGCCAGCGTGGGCATAGTGGGGGACATACTGATGATGACGAGCCAGATACAGGGGGTGAAAACCGCCGAAGGGTACGACTTCAGGCCCAGCTTTTACGCCATGGAGCCCCTGTTCTCCTCCGTGGATATAATGGCGGGCAACTTCGAATGCACCCTTGCGGGGGAGGCCGCGGGCTATACCCAAAGGCGGCCCGCCGCGCCGCCCCCAACCGAGGATGACCCCAACCCCAAGCAGCCCTACCAGACCTTCAATGCGCCGGACGGGCTTGCGGCGGATCTAAGGGCAGTCGGGTTCGACCTGCTCACCACCGCCAACAACCACTGCCTGGACAGGGGCAAGGAGGGGCTTTTCCGCACGATAGAGACGCTTAGAGCCGCCGGGCTTGCCCAGACCGGGACGTATTTGAGCGAGGAGGAGCGGGACGCCCCCTGCATAATGAGGGCGGGCGGCATCACCTTCGGATTTGTCGCCATGACCGAGAGCGTGAACAGCTATGACGCAAGGCTGGGGGGCGACAGCTGGGCCGTGGGGCGGGTATCCCAGCGGGAGCGCATACAAGGTGAGATAGAGGCCTGCAGGAGCGCCGGCGCGGAGGTGGTCATAGCCTTCCCCCACTGGGGCGAGCAGTATCTGGATAAGCCGGTCAGGCGGCAGCGGGAATACGCACAAATGCTTGCGGACTGGGGCGCGGACGCTGTCATAGGCAGCCACCCCCACTGCGCCGAGCCCTTTGAATGGATAACGGCGGAGGACGGGCGCAGGGTACCCGTAGCCTACTCCATGAGCAACTTCATATCCAACATGGCGGGGCAGAATACCGAGTACGGCCTGTTTCTGCGGCTGGATGTGAAAAAGGACGAGGGCGGCGTAAGCATCGAGATGAGCTACCTGCCCACCGCCTGCATAATACAGAAGGCCGGCGGCAGGCGGCTGCATCAGCCCATACCCTGCTGGGCGGAGGAAGCAAAGCGCACCGGCGTTGAGCCGCTGAGCGAAGGCGAGCTGAAAAAGACCCAAAGGGCATTCGACCACGTTGTGAAAATATGCGGCCTTGAGGACGCAAAGCTTATAGAATGGACGGAGGAATATGATAAACAAGCTTAACGCACTGAAAAGACGCTACGAGGAGCTGACCGCAGCCCTCTCAGCCCCAGACGCAATGAACGATCAGGCCGCCTGGCGGGAGATGGTAAAGGAGCACAGCCAGCTTGAGGAGATAGTCAACGCCTTTGACGAGTATACCGCCGCAGTGCAGTCCGAAGCGGACTGCAAGGCCATGCTGGAGGAGCACCTTGACCCCGAGATGAAGGAAATGGTGCACATGGAGATGGCTGAGCTTGCGGAAAAGCAGCGGAAGCTCATAGAGGATATGAAGATAATGCTGCTGCCCAAGGACCCCAACGACGAGAAAAACGTAATATTGGAAATACGCGCAGGCATAGGCGGCGATGAGGCGGCGCTCTTCGGCGCAGACCTATTGCGTATGTACCAGCGCTACGCAGAGCGCCACGGCTATAAAATGGAATACATGAACGAAAACACCACCGAGGCAGGGGGCGTAAAGGAGGTCGTGCTGAACATAATCGGCAAGGGCGCTTATTCGCGGCTCAAGTTCGAGAGCGGCGTTCACCGGGTGCAGCGCGTGCCGGAGACGGAATCCCAGGGCCGCATACACACCAGCGCTGCGACAGTCGCCGTAATGCCGGAGGCTGAGGATGTGGAGGTGGAGATAGACCCCAAGGACCTTCAGATAGACACCTACCGCTCAGGCGGCGCGGGGGGCCAGCACGTAAACAAGACGGAATCCGCCATACGCATCACCCATATACCCACCGGTATAGTGGTCCAGTGCCAGGACGAGCGCAGCCAGCATAAGAATAAGGACAAGGCCATGAAGGTGCTCAAGTCCCGCATATACGAGCATTTCCTCAAGGAAAAGGAGAGCGCGGAGGCCTCCGCCCGCCGCAGCATGGTGGGCAGCGGCGACCGCAGCGAGCGCATACGCACCTACAACTTCCCCCAGGGCCGGGTCACGGATCACAGGATAAACATGACCCTCTACCGGCTGGAGTCCTTCCTTGACGGGGACATGGACGAGATGATAGACGCGCTGATATTGGCGGAGCGCACAGCCCAGCTCACCGGGGAGGCGGAATAATTGGATACTCGGTACTTCAATGCCGTCAAACAGCCCGAGGCAGGCACAAAGCTGGGAGGCAGCGTAATACGCTCAGGGGGCCTGGTGGCCTTCCCTACCGAGACCGTCTACGGTCTTGGGGCCAACGGCCTTGACGGTGAGGCGGTAAATAAGATATTCGAGGCCAAGGGCCGGCCCAACGACAACCCGCTGATACTGCATATCGCAAAAAAGAGCGACCTGAAGGATCTGTGGAAGGCGGTTCCGGAAAGGGCAAGGCTGCTGATGGACGAGTTCTGGCCCGGGCCGCTGACCATGGTATACCTGAAAAGCAGCAGGGTTCCCAACGAGGTAAGCGCGGGGCTGGACACCGTTGCCGTGCGGATGCCCGACAACAGGACGGCGCTGGCCCTCATACGCGCTGCGGGGGTGCCCATAGCCGCACCCAGCGCGAATTTATCCGGCAAGCCCTCCCCCACCACCGCCGATCACGTCAAGGCGGACATGAACGGCCGGATAAACGTAATAATAGACGGCGGCCCCTGCAATATAGGCGTGGAGTCCACCGTGGTGTCCCTCATGGGAGGCGCCGTCACCATACTCCGTCCCGGCGGTATTACCCGGAAAATGCTGGAAGCCGTAATAGGCCCGGTAAACCTTTCCCCCGCCGTTTTAGCCCCCCTGAAGCAGGGGGAAGCCGCGGCCTCCCCCGGCATGAAGTACAAGCATTACGCCCCCGACGCCCAGGTTATCGTAGGCACAGGCTCATTGCCGGATATGGCGGCAAAGCTCATAGCCGAGTACGAAAGAAGGGAGGCGGAGGGCCTGACCTGCATAATTTTCGCCACCGAGGAAACTCGCTGTTTCTACAGGGGGAAAAGGTATGTTATAATAGGCGAGAGAAAAAATCCCCTTACCCTCTGCGAGAGCCTTTTTGCACAGTTCCGCGCCCAGGAGGACAAAGCGGACGTAATACTCTGCGAGGCGCTGCCGGAGACGGACATGGGCCTTGCGTACATGAACAGGTTATTGAGGAGCGCGGGATTTAAAACTATATGACCAAAGGAGTTGCCATGAAGATCGCCATTGCCGCCGACCACGGCGGGTATAAGCTCAAGGAAGAAATAAAGCCATACATCGAAAGCCTCGGCCACACCGTGACCGACTTCGGCACCTATTCGGAGGACAGCGTGGATTATCCGGATTACGCCGCCCCCTGCGCAAGGGCAGTGGTTTCGGGAGAGATGGACAGGGGCATAGTGATATGCGGAACCGGCATAGGCATCTCCATTGCCGCAAACAAGATAAAGGGAGTGCGGTGCGCCCTTTGCACCGACCCGGTAATGGCCCGGCTGACCCGGGAGCACAACGACGCAAACATGCTGGCGATGGGCGCGCGCATCATAGGCGGCGAGCTTGCCAGGGGAATAGTAAAGGCATTTCTTGAGACTGACTTTTCCAACGGAAAAAGACACATTGACAGGATAAACAAAATAACGGAATTGGAAAGAGCGAAATAAAATCGCGTTGGATTTTTGATTCAATATACTAACCTATAAACCGAAAGGAGCAATACACAAAAATGGGTAAACTCGTCGTAATCGACCACCCTCTGGTACAGCATAAGCTGACCCTGCTCAGGGATAAGACCACAGGCACCAAGGAGTTCCGCGCTCTGGTAGAGGAGCTGGCTACCCTGCTGGCCTATGAAGCGACCCGTGACCTTCAGCTGGAGGACGCTACGGTAGAAACTCCCGTAGCTACAGCCCATACCAAGGTACTGGCCGGCAAGAAGCTGGCAATAGTTCCCATACTGCGCGCAGGCCTGGGAATGGTAGACGGCATGATGAACCTCATACCCGCCGCCAAGGTAGGCCACATAGGCCTTTACCGGGACCCCGAGACGCTTCTGCCCGTGGACTACTACTGCAAGCTGCCCTCCGATATTTCCGAGAGGGATATCATTATAGTAGACCCCATGCTGGCTACCGGCGGCAGCGCCAACGCGGGCATTGACGTAGTTAAGCGCGCAGGGGGCAAGAATGTAAAGCTGGTCAACCTCATAGCCGCCCCCGAGGGAATCGAGGCGGTACAGAAGGCTCACCCCGATGTGGATATATTCGTAGCTCACGTGGACGATCACCTTAACGACCACGGTTATATAGTGCCGGGCCTCGGCGACGCAGGCGACAGGCTGTTCGGAACAAAATAAAGCAAAATAATGTATTTTTAAGGGCCGACCGACAATCGGCCTTTAAAATCAACTCGGGAGAAATTTTTATACGGAAGGAAGAAAAACAATGAAAAGAACATCACTCAGGCTTGCGGCGCTGGCAATGGCGCTGTTTACAGTGCTGTCCCTTGCCCATGCCCTTGCGGAGGAGGGCTACACCCCCTACCCCACACCAAGGACTGCGGTATCCGAGGACAGCACAATATACCTGCGGGGCACCCCGGCAAAGGATACCGAGGGCGCGGTACAGCTCAGGCATATGGAAGGCAAAACCGTGAGCGTGCTGGGAGAGGACGCTACGGGCAAGTACTTCTATATAGAATACGAGGGCAAGAAGGGCTTTGTCCGTGCCAAGGACTTTGAGCTGACGGACAAGACCCCGGCAGCCACCCCGGCCCCCAGCGCCAACGCCAACAACGTACAATACTTCAGCGCCCCCAAGACCGGCATATCCAGGGACAGCGCCATATATATGCGAACCTCGCCCAATATACCCGAAAAGCCCGCCGATAGCGATTCCAACGTAGCAAGGAAGGTAAAGCACGCAAAGGGCGCGGCGTTTTCGCTGTTAGGCGAGTCAGGCGACTGGTACTATGCGGAATATGACGGGACTAAGGGCTTCGTAAAGAAGGCCGATTTTACCATACAGGCTCCCAACTCCAGCGCTGATACCGGGGCAAACAGCTCCGAAAGCGCCGGCAAGCTGAACAGAGCTACCAGCGGCGCAACCGAGACAGGCCACGGCGCGGCAAGCGAAAAGTGGGGCAGCATAAAGATACCCGGCGCGAAAACCTATACCATATACGGCAACTATACCAACAGCGCAGGCACCAAATACTACTACGCCGCCGAGAACCGCAAGGGGCACTATGAATACGTCCATACCCTCACCGCGAAGGGCTCGCAGGTACATTCCATACTGGGGCACAACGTCCGCGGCGGCAAGGGCAAGTATTTTCACAACCTGCATCACGTTCAGAACGCCCTAATAGGCAAGAGCAGGTGCGAGGGCTGCGGCGGCTCCTGCGGCAGCAAATTCAATACCACCAGCATAACCATGAAGCTGGACGGGTATAGTAAATGGGACATAATGTGCCTTTACGAGATCGGCCCCAACCAGAGCACCGGCATACTCGCCTATAACGCAAGGCCCTGGGGAACCAGCGCCTCGAGCTATGTCAGCACCCAGCTGAGCTACGCCGCGGATAAGGCCAACAAGGGCTGGATCAATCCCAACGTCAGCTACAGCGACGGCGGCAAGTACGCCATGCTCATCACCTGCGGCGACAAATACGAAAACAACAGCAATGCCACCAGCAAGCTGTACGTGCTGCTGAAGGCCCGCAGCTGATTCAAAAAAAGGTATATCTGACACGCCCGGTTCCGCCGGGCGTTTTTTGGACTTTAATGCTGTA
>OMDX01000421.1_pt1 | contig 16369 bp, 14 predicted proteins | sample 1673711 | NCBI WGS metagenome assembly OMDX01 (sample SAMEA103958123, study PRJEB25191) | human gut metagenome
ATTTAATTTTATTGCTTCTCTTGTTGGCTGCACTGTATGTCAGATTCAACAGAACGGCAATCTCAATGTCGGAAAATCCGGCAAAACTGAGTACCATAAACTTGAAATCTGATGTAGTGATGGATTCGTAATTCTTCCTTATAGTAGTGGCAAGGTTTGGGAAATTGTCGTTGAAAGCCTTAATTACAATGGATAATTGATTGTTTGTCAATGCAAAACGTGAGAAATCCTGCACGGTCTTTGTTAATATCACTACATCTTTGAGTTCCGCTTTTGCGGATTTGATGACTTCGCAGTTGATGAAATTATTGTAACTTTCTTCAAAATAAAGCATTGCATCTTTACGGGATGACAAATCTTCTATTTTTTTCGACATGTCGTCGATTATTTTGTCTTTTGATTCTATAATACTGTCTTTGGTTTTCAAGGATTCATGTGTTTCATGTATGGATTTTCTGACCTCCGACAGTCGGTTGTGTATTTTTTTCCTTCTGATAATGAAAACGATTATTATCAATGACAAAGTGACGATGACAAGTATTAGAAACAGTATGCGTATTTTGTCATGTTTTAAAGATTCTTCAGTATCTTTTTGGATTTTATACTGTTGGTAATCGTCATGAAGTTTTTCTATTTGAAGTTTAAGCGGAGTTTTTCTTATTTCAGCCGATGTCGCTTTAGCCTGATATTGTGTATATAAAAGTTCGTTGTCTTTGTCGTTAAGTTCAAAATATACGGCAGCGAGAAGTTCCGAGGCTGCGAGTTTGTCATTGTCGTCTCCATTTTCGAAACAATACAGAAGATGTTGTAAGGCTTCATCATAGTCACCCTTGTAATAAAAATATAGATACGATACCTTATGAAAATCCATGTCGTTCTTGTCGGCCGGGTCGATGCTCATGAAGATGGAGTCCGCGGTTTTGATGTCTCCTAATTCATAAAGAGCCGTTATCTTGCAAAAGTCTATTTTGTCGGCAAGATATTGAGGTATGTCGTTTTTCTCTTCGGCCATCTCATAATATAGCAGGGCAATGTCCGGAATATGGTTGTCATCGTATAATTTGCCCATTATTATTAATAAGGTGATGACAGATTCGTTGTCGTCGGCATCTTCGAACAGCATGAGGGCGTTATCATAATAATAGGATGCTGTCTTTAACGAGTTGATGTCGGCAAATATGTCACCCAGACCGATTGGAAGATGCGGCATGATGTTCTTTTATAGACGTTTCAGCATCCAAGGCGTGAAAATATGATATTGCAGAATTGAGGAAATCATGTTTTTCGGCATATTTTACAGCATCGTCTTGAAGATTTTGCGACAACAAAACGAGGAAGTCGTAATTTTTTGAAAGAGGTTTATGCCATTTTTTGTTGTTTTTTGCAGACAGCATATAAGCTATGGAGTCGATTTCCGCATGAGACAGACTTTGATAGGATTGGGCAAAAAGGGAGTTGTTAACACATGTCATGGAATAAGACACTGTGATAATCAATGATATCAAAAATATTTTAAAACTTTTCATACTCATTTGAGGTAACAAAGATATGTAAAAAAACGGCATGGAAAATATTTTTTTACAAAAATGTGGATACATTAAAAAAATTTGTATTTTTGCAGCGGAGAAATGGCAGAGCGGTCGAATGCGGCGGTCTTGAAAACCGTTGTACAGCAATGTACCGGGGGTTCGAATCCCTCTTTCTCCGCGAGGGCGACTCGGCGACAGAGTCGCTTTTATAATAATAGGAGAGATGCCAGAGTGGTCGAATGGGGCGGTCTCGAAAACCGTTGATCGTTTTCACGATCCAAGGGTTCGAATCCCTTTCTCTCCGCCATATGTCCGCCGTATTTTTGTTAGAATTGCGGCGGACTTTTACATATCGCCGCGAATTAAACAAATTAATTTTACGGGAGTGACAAGAAATGAACCTTGCGCAGATGGAAGCTGCAAAAAAGAATATGGTAATATGGTTGTCTGATCCGCATGAACTCGGGAGAGAACCGAGGAAGATCGAATACGCCGGAAACTTTGAACTCCATGATATGAGATACTATTTTTTCAAGTTTAAAACCGGCTTACTCGGTCCATGGCTTATCGGCGTAAGCGGCGGTTATGAGAGCGATACTACGCTTGAACCTTGCGGGCATACGTTTAGCAACATGAAAAAATATCATGCTTCCACCGCTGAAAGCGACTGTATTAAAATGATAGAAATGATTCGGGCTTATTGGATGGAACAGGCGAAACAGTTGACTGAGCAGGACGGGTAAATGTCGGGTTGCCGCAATATTTCTGTCGGAAAATTCTGCTGCAAAAAGACGCTGCAATCACTTCAGGCTGTATCTCGCTGCTGCGGCATTGATTTTTGCGCCGAGTCACCTTGCTGTTTCTTACAACAATGCACGCTTGAGCTCGAACTGAAATTCCGAAACCAAACTTTTTTTCAGCGGGGCTGAAGCTTCCTTCGGCTGATTCAACATTTATTTCGAAGGAATACGGCCTGCCTTGGTTCAGCCTGTACGAAAAGCTGTTGTAAAGCTGCCTTTCAGGTTGACTTTTCATCGAATCCCCGATAAAATATTTTTGCGGCAGCACAACGCCCGATGTACCCGAAAGGAGCAAGCCGATGATGTTTTTCAAGGCAGCGGAACGCAGCGGAAAATTGCAGCATTTATCCCGTGTTTTTCTTACATCTGTTCTGATTATTGCAGCTGCCGCCGCAGTGTTTGCCCTGTGCGCCTGTGTTTCAGACATCGGCACCGCCCCGATTTCACCTGCACCGACAGGAAATATCGGCATTGAAACTCCCGATGCTGAGCCGACAGATATTCCGTATGAGATTTCCGCAACATATGAACTGTATTACTTCGAAAACCGCCGTTTGGAGCAGTGCGTCCGCGAGCAGCTCTTTTGGGAAGGCAAAATCTTCCTCGGCGATATTCTTTCTGTCACAAAACTTGATTTAAGTCACTGCGGCATCAACGATATTTCGGAACTTGCCGCATTTAAGAACCTTGTTGAGCTTGATTTATCGTTCAACACCGTGCAGAGCTTAGAGCCGCTCACTCAGCTGAAAAAACTGAAGCGATTGACGCTCAACAATGTTTCGGCATCCGATTTTAACGTTTTGTCACAGCTTTCGCAATTGTGCGAACTGAGCGTTCGTCAGTGTGCAATCACGGATTTGACACCGTTTTCATCCGCTGTTTCCCTGCAAACTCTCGATATCAGCGGCAACGCTGTTTCGGACTTATCCCCGATTTCCGCCCTTTCCCAACTTATCAACCTGTATGCGGACAGCAACGCGATTTCGGATCTTTCTCCGATTTCAAATCTTTCTTCGCTGGAAACACTCTCGCTTCACGGCAACGATATAACAGCTGTCGGGACGCTTTCTTCGCTTACCGATTTGCATTATCTTGATTTAAGCGGCAACGACATCGGCGATATAGACCCGATTTGTCCGCTGAAAAATCTTCACACGCTGGATCTTTCGTTCAACGCAATCGAAAGCTGCGAAACACCGCTCAACAGCACCGGATTGCTGATTCTGAATTTATCCTCAAACAAGCTGACTGATATTTCCGTTTTGCTGTCTAAGACACGCAGCCTTCAGAGAGTAATATTGACCTACAACCCGATTGACGATTTTTCGTTGTTTTTCAGCATGAAGGAATTGCAGTTCATTTCCGCCGTTGAAGGCACGGGGATGGATGCCGAAACGCTCATGAAGCTTCAGCGTGCCTTTCCGGACACGATTTTTGAGTGATCGTTTCATTTTTATTTAAATTTTTTATATTTTACTCTTGAACCAAAAGACGCTTTATGTTAAAATAAATATATCGGGTATGGAAATTTCAGTTCATGCTCCGATATTATGACATGAGGGGATTGTATTCATTATGCTGTCAAACAAAATCACCATAGCGGCAAAAGGCAACAGGCGCATTAAACTGAGCATCTATTCCGGACACTTTGCAACGGGGCATGCCCATGTTGACAGGTATATCAGCATGACAGAGATTCGGTCAAATGCAGCAATGGCAGCCGAAGCGGCGGACGAAATATCAAAATTTTTCCGCTGCACACCCATCGACACGATAATCTGCCTTGAAAACACGCAGGTCATCGGCGCATTTATCGCGCAGGATCTCATCGATTCAAGTCACAGCGTTAACAGCGGCGCAGCCGTTAACATCATCACTCCGGGCATAAATTCAAACAACCAATTGGTCTTCAGCAGCGATATGCAGCAGTATGTTACGAATCGCAATATTCTTCTGCTCATGTCCACAGTTTCCACAGGGCGCAGCCTTGCCCGTGCTGCCGAATGCATCCGCTATTACGGCGGCAAGCCCGTGGGCATAGGTTCGATATTTTCCGCCGTTGAAGAAGCTGCCGGCTTACCCGTTCACAGCATTTTCATGCGCAGCGATTTAAACGAATACAATGTCTATCGCAGCGACGAATGTCCGCTTTGCAAAAACGGGAGGAAGCTTGACGGTTTCGTGACCGTCGGCGGCTGCACGGAAATTTGATCCCGTCCGGCTTATTCGCCGATTTTTAACGAATATTCAAATGCCGCACGGACGATATCTGCACTCCGCGCGGCATTTTTTTCTGCTCTGCACCGAACAGGTTTCGTGAGTGTTCGACTGTTTCCGAAAGGATTTATTCCGTCTGCATTTCAAGTTCCGCTTCGTCGTTTTCCGCTTCGACAGGAATGCTTTTTTCGCTCTTTTTAACGTATTTTTTCCAATCGGCCGTGCCGTAAAAAATGAGTGACAGCGCGGTTGCAATCGTCCAGCCGATGGGCCATGCAAGCCAAATTCCCGTTGTTCCGAGTGCGGTTTTCGACAATACCGCCGCAAGCGCAACGCGCAGAGTCAAATCGCTGAAGGTCGTCACCATAAACTTTTTCATCATGCCCGCACCGCGCAAAACGCCGTCCGCAACAAGCTTTGCGGCAACAATAAGATAGAACGGCGAAATTATCCGCAGGAAGCGCATTCCGATATCCGCTGCCGTGCCTGTCGGGCTTTCCAAAAAAACATAAACAAGCTGCCTGCCCGCAAAGAAATACAAAAGCACAAGCGGAACGCAGATTGCAAACACAAGCCGCAGTCCGGCCGCAAATCCTGCTTTAATTCTTTCCGGCTTGGCGGCACCGAGGTTCTGTGCAGTAAAGCTTGAAATGCCGTTTCCGAGAGTTGTGAGCGACGTTGTGACCATATTGTTCAGCTTGACGGCGGAAGAGAATCCCGCCATGACAGCCGCTCCGAAGTTGTTTATAACGCTTTGAATTATTATATTGCCGACGGAAATAAAACTCTGCTGAAGAATACTCGGCACGGCAATCTCCGCAAAACGCCCAAACAGATGCCATGAAAAAACAGGAACCCTTTCACCGCGGTTTTCGCACTCGAGCGCGTGAAGTCTTTTCAAAACGAAAGCAACCGCAAGAATGCAGCTCACACCCTGACAAATGAAGGTTGCCCACGCAACACCCGCAACACCCATGCTGAAACTGTGTACAAACAGAATATCCATGCCGATATTTGCCGTTGATGAACACGCCAAAAAGATGAAAGGCGTTTTTGAATCGCCCATTGCGGAAAAGATTCCGGTTGCGACGTTGTAGTAAAACATGAACGGCAGCCCGGCAATATAGATATCAAGATAAAGCTTTGAATCCGCAAGCAGTTCGGTCGGAGTTCGAATGAGTTTCAGCAGCGCGCCGCCGAACAGGAATCCGCAAGCCATCAGCACAACGCAAAGCACGCCGCTTGAAATCAGAACGGTGTAAACCAGCGTTTTAAGGTCGGAAAACTTTTTTGCGCCGAAGAGCTGCGCCGCAATAACGGAGCAGCCGATATTGCAGCCGAACGCGAACGCAATGAAAATTAATGTTATTTCATAGCTGTTGCCGACCGCCGCAAGCGCATCGTTGCCGATAAATTTTCCCGCAACGAAACTGTCAGCAATATTATAAAGTTGTTGAAATATTATGCTTGCAAACAACGGCAGGCAGAACCGCAAAAGCACCTTTCCCGGTTTGCCGACGGTCAAATCTCTGTTTAAGCTCATTTTTTCTCCCTGATAAAGCCTGTTCGTATTACAGGAGTCGGGAATTTACCTTCTTTCCGCAAATTTTACCCGCAGCGCAGCCCGCTTTAACGCAAGCAGAACAACGCCCGCTCCCGCAAGCACCGCAATGCAGGCGACGCTGCCGTCCGCTCCCGCAATGCAGAGCCCCTGCGGCGTCAAAAGCGCCAGTTTTGCAAACAATCCGCCACGAGCAGCGGTATCCGCAAAGCATCCGCCCAAAAGGCTTGTTGCAAACGCAATGAACGGTGCCGCAAGGTTCATCCGCCCCGAAATATCCGCCCCGCCGACAACAAGCGCAAGCGCACTTGCGCAAAAGAGGTAACAGCCCGCCGCAAGCAATTCATGCCCGTTCGGGGAGTTTCTCCCCGCCGCAGCAGCAGCAATATACATAACGGCATACATCGCAATTCCGCATATGAACAATGCCAAAAAATTGCTCCAAAACGAAATGCTCACTCCGCCTTTTTCCGCTGCAAGCCGTTTTTCCGCCGCCCGCGCCGCATTCGAGCCCGTCCACGACCCCAAAGTCAGCAGCAGCGTCAGCACCGCAAACGCACCTATGCCCGAAAACCGTGCTCGGAGCGCGCCGAAAACCGATGAATCCGCTTTTTCAACACTTCCGCCGATGCGTTCGAACCGCACAGCCCCAACCTGCTCATTATAATACTCCTTCGCGGCGACTTCAAGCTCGGAAAGCTCTTTTTCCGTCAAGCCCCTGTTCAGCAGCTTTTTCGCATAATCTGCGGAGCGAAGCCTGCTGCGGAGCGCAACTGCACGCCCGCCGATAATTTCCTCCGCCGCCTGTGCCGATGAGGCATCGGCTGAAGCCCTGTATTCAAGAAACGCCTCTTCTCCGGATTCGAGCCCCGCGCCGAAACCTTTCAGAATTATTAACGCACCTTCCGCTTTTCCGCTGCGAACAGCCTCCTCCGATTCCTCCCGCGTTCCGAACCTCACCGAAACGAACCGCATTTTACCGCCGGTAATTTCACCGTCAGAATCATTCAGCAGTTCGGCAAATTCATGTGAAAGCGGGGAATCGTCCTCATCCGTCAAGGCAATCCTCAGCAGCTGCGTCCGCGTCGTTCCGAGAGTGGCCGCAACGATGAAAAAGAGCGCAAACGCCGCAGCAAGCACCGCAGCAAAAAAGCCGTATCCGCCCGCCATTGCGCGAATTTTTTGCAATGCAAGCCGAAGTATCATCATGCTCCCCCCTTTGCCGAACCGTGCCGGCGCGCAGCACTTCCGCCCAAGGCAGCCGCCGCTGCACCGCACAGCAGAGCCAAAATCCCGGCCGCCGCCGCAAGCGGGCCCAAGCCGCAGCCGCCGCCCGCCGCCTCCGGGACAATGCCTGCAAACATATGCCGTGCCACGGACAAAATGCTCAGCTTTTGAACCGCTTCCGGCATCAGATTCAGCGGGTAAATCACCCCGCCTGCGAAAAGTGCCGCAAGCATCACGATTCCGCCCGCAAGCATGAATCTTTCGGTTCGTTTGAAAGCAAGGCTCAAAAGGAACATCAGCTCCGCACAGACTGTCGAGCCGAGCAAAAGCGTCAGCAATAAACGTGCGCTGAACGGTGTTTTAAAAACAAGCACAAGCGGAACGGCACCCACCGTGCAAATGACCGCTGCCGCCGCAAATTTTGAAGCCGAAAATGCTGTCCGCGACCCTCCCGAACAGATGAACCGCTTTGCGGTTCCCATTTGCAGTTCGTCGGGAACTGTTTTCATTATTCCGAGCGATACGCTGAAAAACAACATGCACACAGCGCAAACAAAATATTTTTCGCGAATCACATCGACGGAACGCACCCCGAAAGCACCCGCCGAATCCTTAAAAACGGCTCTTCGCCCCAACGCACTGTCCAAAACCGCATTTGCACATGCATCACGGAAACGCTGCACCGCCTCCGCCGAAGGTTCATCACCCTCCGCAATGCGGAAAGCAGCAAGCATTGCCGCGCGTTCACCCGCCATTATTTCCGCAACCGATTCGATTATATCGGCCGTCAGCTCACTTTCAAGCGGCATTTCTCCGTTCAGCCATGCATCAACCTTGCCCTCGTCCATATAATAAACCGAATAGAAATAATCCTTTGGAATCGTGACCGCCGCCGCACACCCCGCAAGCATATCCTCTTCAAAATCAACGATCGGCGCCGCATCCTCGGCCGTTCGGAATGCAGAATCAAATTCCGAACCGGAAACGCAGCGAATTTCCGAAAAAAGCTCAATGCGCCGCAGCTGCCCGATAAGCATGCGGGACATTACTGTTTCATCCCTGTCAATTACTGCAACAGGGAAGGGCTCAATCACATTTTCCGCCGCAAGCGCATCATTCAGCCCGAAAGCAAGCAGGCAAGCGGCAATAAACGGCAGCAGCAGGCAGGCAATGCCCGCCGCAGACGAAAAAAGGCAGATATCCTTCCGAACACATGCGGCAAACGAACGGAGCCGAAACCACTTTCGCCCCGAACCTGCTTTGTTCGTTTTTTTACCGACTGCCATCTTCAACGACCCCGTCTTTCAGTTTCACTGCCCTGTCGCAGACACGTGCAATATCCTCCGCACGGTGCGAAACGAGCAGCACCGCGCAGCCGCCGTTTTTCAGAGCGGTGATTGTATTCAGTATTATTTCTGTTGAGTTTTCATCCGCTCCGACCGTCGGTTCGTCAAGCAGGAGCAGTTTCACGTCCCCAACCAATGCGCAGGCAAGATTCAGCCGCCGCTGCATCCCGCCCGAATATGTTGAAACGGGCTTGTCCGCCTTGTCCGCAAGGTTCACTTTTTCCAAAAGGTATCTGCACCGAATTGTGCGCCTCCGTCCGTAAAGCCCGGCTGCCGATGCAAAGAATCTCAGGTTCTGCATTCCTGTCAATGCGGGATAAAGTGCGATTTCCTGCGGAACGTATCCCAACTGTCCGCGTCCGAGCGGCGCAAGTTCGATTTTTCCCGCATCCTGTCTTTCAATGCCCGCCGCAACGGAAAGAAGCGTGCTTTTGCCCGCACCGTTTTCTCCCGTGATTCCGACAGCTTCACCCTTTCGAATGCAGAGCGAAACAGGGCCGAGAACCCGCTTTTTTTCTTTCGAAAACCTTGTTCCGTACGCTTTTGTTATGTTTTCAAGCACTAAAACCTGTTCTTTTTCCATAGTCATTAAATGCACCGACTGCCGCCGCAGGTTCACGCAACGCGTTCCCTCGCAGCGGCAGTCAAATTTTATCGCAATACTTTGTTGCGGATATTCAACCTCACATCATTTCCGAAAACATAAACTGCAAGATGACATTCGCAAGTTCCCCGGTCATTTCATTCAACGTCTCCTCAATCTCTTCTTCGGAAGAAAGGTTCGTTGAATCGGCATCGGGAGCCTTTGCGGTTGAAGCCTTGTCGGAGCTGTAAATCTTCATCGTCATCTCGCTGAGCGTGCCGGAAAGACCGAGAGACTCAAGGGAGGGCGCGAGCGATTCGGGCAATTCCACCGTCATTAAATGCTCGGTTCCGCCGTTCTCCGCCGCACTCGTGCTGAGAGTGTATGTCATTTCCTCGCCATTAAGAAGATCCTCATCGGCAACCGTAACCGTCACAGTTCCGTAAGGAATGCCGAGAGCCGATTTCTTTTCGCTTGAAATATCCTTCAGTTCAATGCTCATAACTCTGCTGCTTTCATCGGAATCGATATTATTGACATCAATTTTTCCGTTCAGCATTCCGTCTTTGCGGGTCAGTTCGGCAACAAAGCTTGTGCCGTTCTGGCCGTCATCGTCTATTACTTTCCACGCAAACAGAAGCTCTTCCCTGTCGGAAATTATCTCGAAACATACGGTGGACTCGCTGTACTTGACGGTCTGCATAACGGGCTTTCCCTTATGCACGGCGGTTTTTATTTCGAACCCGCTGTCAACAAGATGCTGTGCAAATTCATCGGCATGTTCCGCGATGTAATCGGCAAGTGCCGCCTGTCTTTCCTTCCATGTTTCCGCCTCCGTAACGCCGGTTTCGGAAACGATTGTGCTTTCTTCAGCATAAGCGCCGAGCATTACGAGCGCATCGCTGCCGTAATAGAACTCTGCCAGTGAACATACATAGTTAAAAAGCTCCTCATCTTCACGCATTTCCCCGCTGAGGGCTTTCAGCGCGGCCGCAATGCGCTCCTTATCGGGAGTGTATGTATAAACCTTGCAGCCCTTGAATTCCTTTTCAAGCAGCTCAAGCTTCACGGTCACGTTCTTTTCGACTTTAACATCATCATCGTCAATGCCGCCGAGAAGGATTTTGCCGTATCTCTTAACAAGGCTGTTGTACGCTTTTTCAATGTCGTCAAGCTTGGTGTACTCGATGGGGTCGTATTCGCCTGCATCTTCGTCCGTGAGTACCCTCTGTGCAAGTCCCTTTTCTGCGATATAATATTCACTTGAAAGCTCCGGTACATAAAGACCCACGGTGTTCTCGTCCGCCGTCAAAACGCACGAAAGCAGGGGGGAGCCGTTATAATTCAGCTCACCGTTCAAAAGGTACTCGCTGCCTTCGGATTTGATTTTATAGTCCAGCGAAAGCTTGTTCAGAATATCGTTGAAATTCTGATTGTCGGTGTTCATAGAAACCGAAATATCGGATGAAAAATCCCTTTTGACGGGTTGGCCTTTGCCCTTGAGAACATCCGCAACCGTTGTTTTGCCCGACCATTCGGTTTTGAACATTTTTGCCTGCGCCATAAGGAACTGCTTTGACGGGGTGTTCAAAACGAGCATGTAAACAAGAGCCGCGCCGACGCCGAGCACAACGATGACTGCCGCGATAATTGCGGCAATAAGACCCTTTTTGCCCTTTTTCTTCTTTCCGTCGTCAACAAACTGCATCTGCGGACCGGCCTGCACGTTCTCCGCCGTCTGTTCACCGCATTCGCAGTTTTCTTCGCCGCAGCTGCAATTCTCCCCGCAATTGCAGGCTGTTTCACCTTCGGCAGGGCTGCCGGATTCACATTCGACCGTTGCTCCGCCGCATTTGGGGCAGAAAGCATCACTGTCCTGCAAAATAAGGTTGCAGTTCTCGCATTTTTTCATAGTATTCCTCCCGATTTTTTCAGAGATACGGATTCAATGCCGCAATTTCAGCCGCATGTGTCGACTCCGTAATATTATATTACAGCAAAAAATACCGCATGTCAAGACATTTTTCCGCCCGCTGCGTTTTTACCCGTTTTTTGTGCGCATTCACCACGGCACGGTTTCTGCCTGTATTGTTCGCACGAATGCACAAATAAAAACCGACAGTTTCTGCCGTCACGGAAGAAACTGCCGATATTTTTTTGCATTTTCTTTTGTTAAACACATTCATCTCTCGGAAAAAAGCTTCCCGAATTTTCCGAATCATCTCAGCTCCGCTATCGTCCTTTGCAGCCCTGCGCCTTCTCAGAGCTGCATCAACGCCGAATTCGGAAATCCTGCAAAACTTTTCGGCGCGCCGACAGCATGATTCCTGCCGCTCAATGTACTCCAGTATTGCAAATCCGCATATGTCTCCGTCCATGCAGGCAACAACAACATCCGAATCATCCGCATCGAATGCGTTTTTTGCAATCTGCCGCAGTTCATTGCAGAAATCCGGGCGAAAAACATCCGGTCTGTTTTCGGCATGAAGGCGGCTTACCTGCTCCCTCAACTCGTTCACGCGTGCAAGTTCGTTTTCGGCTGCAAACCTGACTGTAATTTCCCCGTTTTTCATAAAGCATTCTCCTTTCGGCAGACTTTCTGTCATACACTTCCGCCGATGCTGCTGCGGAGCTGATTGAAATAGCCCTTCGGATACAGTGCAGGAACATCATTCAGATGTTTCAATGCATCGTTGATACAGCTCAGTTCCTCTTCCATTGTGTCCGTGAGCTTCAGTTCGTATTTGCAGAGTCCGATTCCCGCATTGCACCGGGAAGACAAAAGAATCCGAACGCCGTATTTTCGTTTTCGTTTTTCATTTTGCTCACATCTTCTCTTTGTTTACTTCAATTATGCTGCGGCGTTCGGAAACGCCTGCCTTTACGGTTTACGGTCCGACTTTGGTTTGATGTTTCGTGTTCAGCCTTTCCGCAAACCGAACGATATGCTCATCCAATGCAAGAACCGTACTTTTTCTTTCATCATCGGTCTTTGCTCCGTCATACATGCTGTAAAGCAGGAACATCGGCCCGTAGAATTCAAGTGCAAGCTGCATCGCCTCCGCATCGGTTGACGCCGCACGGCGGAATATCCTTGCCATGTATTCCGCGGGACCCGCCGCAAGGTAGTTCTGATACAAATCCGCCATGGTCGAATCGTTGTACTGCTCAATGGTGAGCATCTTTCGGAATCGGGAAGAGAATCCGTCCTCCGTCCAGTGGCGGAACTGCGCAATGCTGTATCGGCGTATGCTGTCGAGCGCCGTGTTCATATACGCTTCGGCATATTCGTCGTCCTCCGCTCCCGGCATATCGTATTCCGCCGCACGTTCCGCATCCAACGCACTCATTCTGTCCAAAATCTTTTGAAAAATCTCGCGCTTGCCCGAATAGTGCTTATACAGTGCGGCTTTTGTGATTTTGAGCCGTTCCGCGATGTCGCTCATGGATGTTCCCGCATAGCCCTTTTCCGAAAAAAGCCTCAATGCTTCCTCGATTATCCTTTCCTTTGTATCACATGCCATCTTTTACCTCCGCACACAGCCGCATTATGCATACCGTCGGCTTCCTTCCGCCTTTGAATTTCGCCGCATCAAGTAACCGACCGATAACCATTATAGGTTTCGGTCGGGCTGAAGTCAATATGGGAATTGTTATTCCTTTTCGGCAATTGTGACAGTTTCTTGCCTGTCGAATCTGTTTTCAGTCGTTTTTATTGCAGTCCGCATTATTTCGGCAGCTTTCCGTTCTCCTTCCCAGCTGCCAAAACGCAACCGCGCTTGCAGCTGCAACATTCAATGAATCCACCCCGTGATGCATCGGAATCATCACGGTATAATCGCAAGAATCTATCGCAGATTGTTCAAGCCCCGTTCCTTCCGTGCCCATTACAACGGCAAGGCGGGGTTCCGCCGCAAGGCGCGGATCGTCAATGCTCACAGAGTCATTTTTAAGCGCCGTTGCAGCAAGCCTGAACCCGAGTGCTTTCAACCGTCCGAATCGGTTCCCTTCCTCGTCCGGCTGCAATCTTGCCCACGGAATCTGAAACACCGTGCCCATGCTGACCCTTATTGCACGCCTGCAAAGCGGATCGCAGCAGGTGGGGGAGAGCAGCACCGCATCCATGCCGAGCGCGGCGGCGGAGCGAAAGATTGCTCCGATATTTGTTGAATCAACAATTCCGTCCAGAACGGCAATGCGGCTTGCACCGCCGCAAACGCTTTCAGCCGAAAGGGGCGGCTTCCTTCGCATTGCGCAGAACACACCCCGTGTGAGCGGATAACCGGTAAGCTTTGAAAGCAGCTGCGTTTCGGCCGTGTAAACAGGGATCCCCGCCGTGCGTTCAATTATATCCGCCGCCTGTCCCGCAACATGCTTTTTTTCAACAAGCAGCGAAAGCGGTTCATACCCTGCATCAAGCGCGATTCTGATAACAGTCGGGCTTTCCGCAATGAATATGCCCTTCTCCGGCTCCAGTTTGCTGCGGAGCTGTGTTTCCGTCATCCTTGCAAAAACATCAAGCTCCGGTGCCGATATATCGCTTATTTCAATAACATTAATGTTTTTTTCGATTGTATTCATGCCGTTCCGCATTTCCCTTATTCTTTTATCTTTCACTGCATAGATACAGCATTGCGCTGCTGCCGCATTAAACTTCATTTTACCACGATTGCAGTCGTTTTTCCATATATGCATCGGGATTTTTGCGGGCGTCACGCGCATATTGTGACAATATATTGTTTCATGCTATTGCATTTTCGGCAGCGCGGCTTTATAATTGGGAATGAAAATTGAACACATCCGCTGGGTGCGTACACGGGTCATTCCCGATGTACTGAGAAAGAACCTTTGAACCTGTTAGGGTAATACCTGCGTAGGGAAGCGGTGCGAAAATTTGTGCTTACACGCCTCCGCACCGTTTGCGGGGGCGTTTATTTTCAGAAAGGAAACTTTTTTATGTTGTTCGATGGTAAAAAAATCGAATTTGTGCTGCTTGAAAAGCTCAAAGGCGTTGACACAAAGGGTTGGATCTTCTTTGCAGCCGCAGCCGTGCTTGCCGCCGCGCTCATCATCTTCCTTGTTCAGCGCAGGAAAAAATGCACAGAGCCCGCCGCTTTTACCGGCAATCCCACTCCGACGGTCATCCTTGTTCACGGTGCGCTCTGCATCGCAATAAGCTTTGTTTTGAGTTATTTCAAACTCTTTTCAATGCCCAACGGCGGCTCCATAACCCTTGCAAGCATGCTGCCGCTGATGGTTTATTCCAATCGCTACGGCGCAAAATACGGCGTTATGGCGGGCGTTGTTTACGGCTTCCTTCAGTATATCCAGAATCCCGAAATGACGCATTGGATTCAGATGCTCGTTGACTACCCCGTTGCTTTCGGTGTTATCGGACTCGGCGGCCTTGTAAAAGGCGAGCGCAACCTCGTCTTCTCCGTTCTTATCGGCGGCACTCTGCGCTTCCTCTGCCACCTGTTCACCGGTGCGGTTTTCTTCGGCGAGTATGCCGCAGCAGGACAGTCCGCGTTCATGTATTCCCTTCTGTACAACGCTCCCTACATGTTTGCGGACATCGCAGTTTGCGTCATCATCGCAATGCTTCCGCCTTTCCGCAAGGCGATCCGCTCCGCACTCAAGTACTGAAACACCGAACAAAGCCCGGCTGATTTCAGCAGAACGGGCCGAACGGTTTAAGTTTTTGCATCAACACACAAATCCGACTTCAAATGAATCAAAACTTGCCTGATTCCTTTTCGGATTTGAAGTGCCCGGGTCGGAAAGCGCAGTTTGCCGCGTTTTCCGGCCCTTCCCTTATCCAATCATCCCGTTGTAAATCTTTTTACGAACCATGAGCAGAATTCAAACTTCCGCCGCTGTCGAAAAGCACAGCATTCCGCCTTTTTTCGGCGACGATTCTCAAATACTCATACTCGGCAGTTTCCCCTCGGTCAAATCCCGCGAAAGCGGCTTTTACTACGGGCATCCGCAAAACCGCTTTTGGCGCGTGCTTTCCTCCGTGTTCGACGCGCCGCTGCCGCAAACGATCGAGCAAAAGCAGGAGTTTTTGCGCACTCGCCACATCGCGCTTTGGGATGTCGCCGCCGAATGCAGCATACGCGGTTCGGCGGACAGCAGTATTTCGGCCGTCACCGCAAACGATATTGCTCCGCTCCTCCGTTCGACGCAAATCAAAGCCGTTTTTTTAAACGGTCAAACGGCGCAAAAGCTTTTTCGCAAATATCTTTCCGAAGAAACCGCAAAATTCGGCTGCACCGTCACGGCGCTGCCTTCAACAAGCCCCGCAAACGCATCGTATTCACTCGAAAAGCTTGCTGCCGAATGGGGCAGCGCAATCCGCACCGTCCTTATGATTTAAGAATCGGAGTTAACGTTCGGAATTTTGCCTGCATCCTTAAGGTTTATCCGAAATTTTTATCGAATTGCGAATTTCAGCGGTTATAACTTATGATTTCTTAATTTCGCCGTTGCATTTCACCTGTAAATGTGTTATACTGAAACCGACTGCGGAAAGGAGACTGTGATTAATGATCAAACGCGAACTGTATATGAGCCGTATCCGTCCGTTTATCGGAACGGAGCTTATCAAGGTAATGACGGGTATCCGCCGCTGTGGGAAAACTGTCCTGCTCGGGCAGATCAAGGATGTTCTCATTCAGCGCGGTGTTCCGGCACAAAATATTATACAGGCGAACTTTGAGTCGATGCGTTTCCGCAATGCCCGAACAGCGGAAGCGTTATATGACTATATCACCGAAAAGGCAAGCGGCTGTTTTGGCAAAATCTATATCCTTCTGGATGAGATTCAAGAGGTAGAGCGCTGGCAGGTTGCAATCAACTCCCTGCGGGTGGATTTTGACTGTGATATCTACCTGACAGGTTCCAATTCCAAGCTGCTTTCCGGTGAGCTGGCAACCTATCTTTCGGGCCGATACATCCAGATTCAAGTGTTTCCCTTTTCACTTGCCGAGGCCAAACAGCAGTGCCTTGAGAATGGAACCTATACCTCAGACGAAAAACTTTTTGCCGATTATCTGAAGTATGGCGGCTTCCCTCAGCGATTCTTCCTGCCGGATGAACATTCC
>OMDX01000447.1_pt1 | contig 15850 bp, 16 predicted proteins | sample 1673711 | NCBI WGS metagenome assembly OMDX01 (sample SAMEA103958123, study PRJEB25191) | human gut metagenome
CTCTGTCGCCTGCGGCGACATCTCTCCCCGCCGGGGAGAGTCTACCCCTGTTAGGGGAGCCAAGTAAGTTCGCGGAAAACCGGCTTGCCTCCCCTAACAGGGGAGGTGGCACGGCGCAGCCGTGACGGAGGGGTTTCCCCCGTTCTCCCCGCAATTTCTTTCCTATAGAGAAAGGAGAATTTGATTCATGGTTTACGGTATCATTGCTCTTCTGGCTCTGCTGGTCGATCAGTTCCTCAAGTTCTGGACAGTGTCCAACGTTGCGTTGAACACCGGCATCCGACCGCTGATCCCCGGCTTTCTCCACATCACTTACATCAAAAACTTCGGCGCGGCCTTCGGCGTGATGTCCAGCTTCGGCGCGCTGCGCTGGATTTTGCTCATCCTTCTGATCGCGTTCACCGCGCTCATGGTGTTCGCCTTCATCAAGGGCTATTTCCGCACCGGCCTCACGAAGGTCTCCGGCGCGCTGCTGCTCGCCGGTCTCCTCGGCAACGGACTCGACCGCGCGATCTACGGCTATGTGCCCGACATTTTCGAGCTTGAGCTCTTCAAGTTCCCCATCTTCAATCTGGCGGACGTGCTAGTGCTCATCGGCGGCATTCTCTTCGCCGTGGCGATTTTGACCGGCGGACTCCGCCGCGCGGACGAGTTTGACGACTATGAAGAGGAAGAAGCGCCCGTCCGTCCTGCCCGCCGCCGCGAGTATGACGACGAGCCGGCCGCCCGCCGCGCGCCGCGCACCGCGGAGGAAGCTCCCGTGCGCCGCACCGCGCCGCGTCCCGCCGCCCCCACGACCGCAGCGCCTTCGGCCCGCGGCACCGCCGCGCCCTCTCCGGCGCGTCAGCGCGCCGCCGGAAACGGCATTCCGGCGACGCCGCACACGAAGCGCGTCATTGACGAGAACAGCGTCCCCGTGCCGGTCCGTCCGGCAGCGCGTCCCGCCGCAGCGGTGCAGCGCACCGCGGAAACGACGCGCACCGCCGCCGAGCCGGTTCGCCGCACGACGGCTCCCGCCGCGCCGGTAACGCGCGCCGATCTTGCCGCGCAGAACGAAGCCACGGTGCGCACCGTGGCGCGTCCGGCCGCCGCGAGACCCGCCGCGCCCAAGGCCGCCCCGACGGCGGCAGCTCCCGCTCCCGTAAGAGAGACGCCGAAGGCTGCCCCCGCTCCCGCGAAGGAAGCGTCGAAGGCTGCTTCGGCGGAAGAGTTTGATCTCGACTCCATTCTCGCGGAGTTCAAATGAAAATCACAACCGTACAGGCGCAGGAGAGCGGCGAGAGGATCGACGCTCTCCTTGCGCGTTCGGGCTACACCCGCTCCGCCGCCGCGCGGCTCATCGCCGCCGGGCAGGTGACAAGAGAGGGAAAATCCGTCAAGAAAAGCGAGCTCACCCGCGCGGGGGACGTGTTTCTCGTCGCCGAGGATGATACGCCCGCCCCGGCGAGCGCCGCGGCGCAGGATATCCCGCTCGACATTGTTTACGAGGACGCGGATCTCATCGTGGTGAACAAGCCGCGCGGTCTCGTTGTGCATCCCGCGCCCGGCCACCCGGACGGGACGCTCGTCAACGCCCTGCTGCACCACTGCGGCGATTCGCTCTCCGGCATCGGCGGAGAGATGCGCCCCGGCATCGTCCACCGCATCGACCGCGACACGAGCGGCCTTCTGATCGTGGCAAAAAACGATTTCGCCCATCAGTCGCTCTCGGCGCAGCTCGCCGACCGGAGCCTTTCGCGCGTGTACGAGGCCGTGGTCCACGGCGGCTTCCGCGCCGATTCCGGCACGGTGAACGCCCCCATCGGCCGCCACCCGGTCGATCGAAAGCGCATGGCCGTTACGGAGAAAAACTCCCGCCACGCCGTGACGCACTGGGAGGTCATCGAGCGGTACGCCGGCTTTACGCACATCCGCTGCAAGCTCGAGACCGGGCGCACGCACCAGATCCGCGTCCACATGGCGCACATCGGCCACCCGCTGCTCGGCGACATGGTCTACGGCGCGGGAAAGCCGGAAAAGGGTCTGGAAGGGCAGTGTCTCCACGCGCGGACGCTCAAATTTATCCACCCGCGCACCGGAGAGCACATGGAGCTCACGTCGCCGCTGCCGGAATATTTTACGGCCGTGCTCGCGCGGCTCGGCCCGCCGCTGGATAACCAATAAAAAAACCGCCCGGCGCACGAGCCGTGCGCCGGGCGATAAAGAGAGGGAAAGGCTATGCAATACGATGTCCTTGTCGTGGGCGCCGGCGTTGTCGGCTGCGCCACGGCGATGGAGCTGGGCAAATACTCGCTGCGCGCCGCCGTGATCGAGGCGGGCGAGGATGTATGCACCGGCACGTCCAAGGCAAACTCCGCCATTGTCCACGCGGGCTTTGACGCCCGCCCCGGCTCGCTCATGGCACGGTTCAACGTGGAGGGAAGCCACGCGATGCCGAAGCTCTGCGAGCGGCTGCAAATTCCGTTCCGCCGCTGCGGGGCGCTCGTGCTGTGCTTTAACGAGGCCGACCGCCCGGGGCTTGAGGAGCTTTTGCTCCGCGGCGTGAAAAACGGCGTGCACGGTCTTCGCATCGTAGAGCGCGAGGAGCTGCACGAGCTTGAGCCGAACGTCTCCCCCGAGGCCGTCGCCGCGCTCTATGCGCCCACGAGCGGCATCGTCTGTCCCTTTGAGCTCACCTGCGCCATGGCGGAAAATGCCGTGCGCAACGGCGTGGAGTTCTTCTTCGATACCTGTGTGGAGAGCATTGCCCGCGAGGGCGGGCTCTGGAAGCTTGAGACCGCGAAGGGGAGCTTTGAGGCCCCGGTCGTCGTCAACGCCGCGGGACTGCACAGCGCCGAGCTCAACAACATGGTGTCCGATAAAAAGATCACGATCACGCCGCGCAAGGGCGAATATATGCTGCTGGACAAAAAGGTCGGCGGCATGCTCTCGCGTACCGTGTTCCAGCTGCCCACCAAAATGGGCAAGGGCGTTCTCGTGACGCCGACCGTCCACGGCAATCTCCTCATGGGCCCGACCGCCGTGGATGTGGAAGATCCCGAAGCGACGAACACGACCGCCGCGGGTCTCGAGAGCGTCATGCAGCGGGCGAGAAAGAGCGTCCCCTCGCTTCCCGGCAACCGCACGATCACGAGCTTCGCCGGCCTTCGCGCGCATGTGGAGAAGGACGAGCACGATTTCATTATCGGCGAGGCCGAGGGCGCGCCGGGCTTTTTGAACGCCGTCGGCATTGAGTCGCCCGGTCTCTCCGCCGCGCCCGCCATCGGCGCGTTTCTCGCCGAGAGCGCGGCATATCTCGTTTCCGCCCCGGCAAACAAGAAATACGATTCCACCCGTCCGGAGGTCTTCCGCCCGAACGAGATGACCGTGGAGGAGCGCGCCGCGTTCGTCGCGGAGCACCCGCTCTACGGCAATATCGTCTGCCGCTGCGAGCAGGTGACCGAGGGCGAGATCGTAGACGCCATCCACCGCGTTCCCGGCGCGCGCAGTCTTGACGGAGTGAAGCGCCGTACCCGCGCCGGTATGGGCCGCTGTCAGGCGGGCTTCTGCTCGCCGCGCGTGCTGGAAATCCTCTCGCGTGAGCTCGGCGTGCCGCAGGAGCGGCTCACGAAGAGCGGCGGCGCATCGTTCCCGATCGTCGGCAAAACGAGAAAGGACGGTGAAAACGCATGAATACCTACGATATCATTATCATCGGCGCCGGCCCTGCCGGTCTCGCCGCCGCCATCGCCGCGAAGGAAGCGGGCGTGGACGATGTGCTCGTCATCGAGCGCGACAGCGTCCCCGGCGGCATTTTGAACCAGTGCATCCACAACGGCTTCGGTCTGCACACGTTCCGCGAGGAGCTGACCGGCCCCGAGTACGCCGCGCGGTTTCTGCGCCGCGCCGAGGAGCTGGGCGTTGCCATCCGTCTTTCGACGATGGTGCTCTCGCTCACGAACGAGCGCGTGCTCACCGTTACGAGCCGCGAACGCGGCGTGGAGCAGCTTCGCGGCCGCGCCGTCATTCTTGCGATGGGCTGCCGCGAGCGGCCCCGCGGAGCGCTGAACATCCCCGGCTACCGCCCGGCGGGCATCTATTCCGCCGGTACGGCGCAGCGGCTCGTGAATCTTGAGGGCTTCATGCCCGGACGCGAGGTCGTCATTCTCGGCAGCGGCGACATCGGTCTCATCATGGCGCGCCGCATGACGCTTGAGGGCGCGCACGTCAAGTGCGTGGCCGAGCTTCTGCCGTACTCCGGCGGACTCAAGCGCAACATCGTGCAGTGCCTGCACGACTACGATATCCCGCTCCTTCTGAGCCACACCGTTGTGGATATCCACGGCAGGGAGCGGCTCGAGGGCGTCACGCTCGCCGAGGTTGGCCCCGACCGCAAGCCGGTGCCGGGCTCGGAGAAGTATATCCCGTGCGACACGCTTCTGCTCTCCGTCGGCCTTCTGCCGGAGAACGAGCTTTCCGAGGGCGCAGAGGTGACGCTCGACCGTGTGACCGGCGGCCCGGCGGTGAACGAATCGCTGGAAACGAACGTGCCCGGCATTTTCGCCTGCGGCAATGTGCTGCACGTCCACGATCTCGTGGACTACGTCTCCGAAGAGGCCGCGCGCGCCGGAAGAGCCGCGGCGAAGTTTGTCCGCGGCGGCACGCCGAAGAGTGCGCGCGTGGTGAAGCTCACCGGGCGCGACGGCGTGCGCTACACCGTACCGCAGACCGTCCGTCCCGCCGCGATGGGCGAGAGCGTCGTCGTCCGCTTCCGCGTGGCGAATCCGTATTACGGCAAGTATCTCTCCTGCTATGTGGACGGCGAGCGCATTTCCCACCGCAAAAAGCAGATCATGGCGCCCGGCGAGATGGAGTCGTTCACGCTCACGCGCGAAGCTCTCGACGAGAGCGCGCAGGAAGTCGTATTCTGTGTGGAGGAGGAGTAAATCATGGATCTGACATGCATCCGCTGCCCGATGGGCTGCGCCATCCACGTGGAAATGGAAAACGGACAGGTCGTTTCCGTCACGGGCAACACCTGCCCGCGCGGGGCGGAGTACGCGAAGAGCGAGGCCACGGCGCCTGTGCGCACCGTGACGAGCACCGTGCGCGCTCTTGGCGGCGTGCGCCCGGTCATCGCGGTGAAGACCGTGCCGGACGTGCCGAAGGGCAAGATATTTGCCGTAATGGACGCCGTCCGTGCGCTGGAGGTCAAAGCGCCGGTACACATCGGCGATATTCTCTGCGAGAACATCGCGGACACCGGCTCGAACCTCGTCGCCGCCGCCGACCTCGACGCGGAATAAAAGACAGCAAGCCCTTTCGGCAGCTTGAATAAATTGTCTGACTTTTCCGGTCTCTTCTGCGCGCCGCAAGGCTTTCGGCCGAAGCCGTCCGCCCGGCGGTCTGCCGTGCGAGACTCAGACGTGATTCTTGGGCTCTCCTCCGCCGCACTCACTGCAGAACTTTCCTTTGTTCACGGTACCGCAGATCGGGCAGACCCATTCAGCCGCGGGCGCGGAGCGTCGGGAGGCCGCCGTTCCGGCAGCCGCCGCAGAAGCGCGCTGTCTCCGGCGCTCCTGACGTTCGTATTCCTCGCGCTGTTTCTTTTTCCGCACAAGCAGTACTCCCGCCGTGATGCCTCCGCCGAGGAGCAGCACGGCAACCGCACCAAGGACGATCGGGAGTGCTTTGCCGCCGGACAGCAGGCCGCCCTTTTTCGGCTCCGGGGTCGGCTCGGGCGACGGAGTCGGCGTTTCAACGACGGCCGCCGGAACGGCGGTCGGTGTGGGCGTGGGGGCTTCCGTCGGCGTGGGAGTCGCTGTCGGCTCCGGCGTTGCCGTCGGCTCCGGTGTCGGAGACGGCGTGGGCGTTGCGGCGGCATTCACGGTGATGACCGCCGTGCCGTCGGTATAGCTCCAGAGATTCGTTGCGCTGCTGAAGAGGCAGACCGCCTTCCAGCCGTTCAGCTCCATGGGAATGTTCGTAAGATACATCGTCGTGCTGTTGCCGCCGGTGATCGTAAGGCCGGGGAACTTATCGGCGGTCACGTCGAATATGACCTCGGTTTTGCCGTCGGGACTCAGAAAGCGCCACGCGCACCACGCCCAGCCGGTGGCGTTCGCCACAAACGTTGCGCTGCCGCCGACCTCCACGGTCTCCTTCGTCGGCTGCTTCGTAATGATCGGCGCTCCGGCAGTCGGCGCCGGAGTATTCGTCGGCGCCGGGGTGTTCGTCGGCGCAGTCGTCGTGCCGGTCGTTGGGGCCGCTGTCGGCGCCGTTGTCGGCGTTGGGGTCGGAGTAGCTGCGACATCGACAAACAACCGCACAGACCATGTGTACTTCCAGGAGGCTGCGTCATCTTCGTAGTGTGTCTCGCCGGTCAATATGTAAGTGCCGGGAGTTGTCGGCGTACCGACAAGGCAGGACACGTCCCGGTTCTTGCCCAGTGACATACCGGGCGGCAGCTTACCGCCGGTCTGCACGACATTCGTGACAACTACATCCTCCCCGCCGTCCTCGGCTGTGATCGTGATCCATTTGTATACTCCGACGGTAGCGACCTCGTGTATTTCTTTATCGGCAGCGAGCGCAGGGGTTTCCAGCAGCGGCACGGCGAACGCGCAGAGCAGCACTGCGGCGAGCAGCAAAGAGAGCGGCTTTTTGAACTTCATATAGTTTTTCCTCCCCGTTTTCTGTTCCCGATTTGGTTTTTCTCCATTGTCAGTATATCACAGCGTCTGAAACGCATGCAATATGAAAAATTGTAAAAACCGCCGGAATTCCCGCATTCAACAGTCAAGACCACCGGCTGTGCCGGTGGTCTTGACGCAGCCTGTCGAGAAACCCGGCTGCCGCTTAATGCACAGCCGGGTTATTCGACAGGCTCAGACGGCTGTTCTTTTGAAGATCAGCCGTCTGAGCTTTTCGCTTGATGTGTATGCACCTGAAATCATTTCTCAAACAGATACAGGAGGTATCCGTAGCCCTCGGCCTCCATTTTTTCATAGGGGACAAAGCGCAGGGCCGCGCTGTTGATGCAGTAGCGCACGCCATTGGGGGACTCCGGATCGCCGGTGAACACATGACCAAGGTGAGAATCTCCGGCACGGCTTCTGACCTCTGTGCGGCGCATGCCGTGGCTCAGGTCCTCCAGTTCCACCACGGCAGGCTCTTCAATGGGCTTTGTGAAAGCCGGCCAGCCGCAGCCGCTCTCGTACTTATCCGTGGAGGAAAAGAGCGGCTCGCCGGTGACGACATCCACATAGATGCCCTTTTCAAACTTGTCCCAGAACTCGCCCGTGAAGGCGCGCTCCGTGCCGCTCTCCTGCGTGACGCGGTACTGCTCCGCCGTCAGCTTGTCCCGGATGGACTCCGCCGCGGGCTTCTGATAGTCGCCCGGGTCGATGCGCAGCCGGGAAAAGAGCTCCATCTCCGCGCGCGGAATGTGGCAGTAGCCGTTTGGATTCTTTTCGAGGTAGTTCTGGTGGTATTCCTCGGCAGGATAGTAGTTCTTGAGCGGGCCGATCTCCACAAAGAATTTCTCACTGCGGCCGCGCTCGACCTCCGCGATGCGCTTTACCGTTTCTCTCGCGCTTTCGTTGGTGTAGTAGACGCCGGTCTGGTACTGACTGCCCCGGTCGTTGCCCTGCCGGTTTTGTACCGTGGGGTCGATCACATAAAAGTAAGCCAGCAACAGCGCGTCGAGGCTCACCTGCTCGGGGTCGTATTCCACCCGCACAGTCTCCCGAAAGCCGGTCTCTCCCTTGCAGACGGTCTTGTAATCGGCATCCGCCTCACAGGTGCCGTTGGCGTAGCCGCTCTCGGCGTCGATGACGCCGGGGATGGACTGCATCAGCTGTTCCATGCCCCAGAAGCAGCCGCCCGCCAGATAGATGACATTTTCTGTGGTATCCATATAAGTACTCTCCTCATCGGATCGGTCGAAAGCCGCTCCGTCCATGTTTGTTTCCTGTCCGCTCTTTTCCTTCGGCACAGTCTGCCGCCCGGCGGCGCAGCCGCTGAGCAGCAGCACTGCGGCGAAAAGCAGTGCCAATACACTTCGATACATCGTGTTTCCTCCTTCAGTGGAATCAGGGCTCACTCCGCCCTGTCGCAGTCCTGTCTCTTGCCGCGACCGGGCCGCAGGACGGTATACAGCAGCGACCCAAGGACGCAGCCGAAGCCAGTGGAGAGCCACGGGCTGGACGTAACGGCACAGGTGCCGGTGGTGCAGCCCACATAGCGGTAGTACAGCCACCCTCCGGCACATCCCACCAGGGGCAGGGCAATGGTGCACAGAATGCTCGTCAGCTTACAGTTCTTTTATTAAAAATAAAGAAAATGGGTTAAAATCTTTGTTAAGAACGGGGGTTTAATGGAAATATATCTTAAATTCGCTGAGAATAAAGCGATTGGAGCAAAAAGACAGGGGTAGCAAGAAGAAAGCACCTGCGAAAAAGAACCAAACCCCAAAGCCGCGCAGCCGTTTGTAAGGTTATCTGCTTTTAATGCAGAACCTGCATCTCCGGGTTCTTCTCTCCGAATTTCTCGCGCAGCGCACTGCAGATATCCTCCCGGGACTTGCCCTGCTTCTCACCGTTTTTAATGAGCTTGTACGCCTGAAACAGCGCCGAGGGGCCGATCTCGCTGCTGAAAAAGCCGATGCCCTGATTCCATGCCAGCAGCTCGAACACGTCGTCCAGCGCGGCGCTCTCTACACCGTGGATATATGCCTTTACCAGCTCCCGCGCCGCCTGCCTCATCCGGCCCGCACCCACAGCGTTGGTCAGGGACAGCAGCAGCCGCGTTTCGTAGGGCAGTACGCGCTTCTCGCTCTGCCATGTGGTCTCCCAAAAATCCACGGCGATCTGCCCCAGCTTTTCATCGATCATGGGATAGTTCAAAAGAGCCAGCGGCTTGAAGGGAGCGGAGCTGTCGCCTTCCTTCTTCTCCACACGGCAGAACCAGACATGGAACTCCGCCTCACTCCGCTGCTCGGTGTGGTGCTCGTAGCCCAAGCCCTCCATGACAGCGTACAGTGGATGCGGCTCAAAGGTCTGGATGATGTGTAATCCTTCGCCCACCTCCAACGCCTCGGCTCGTTTCTTCAGCCCTTCAAAGAAGCTGCCCTGTATATGGCGCACATCCACGGTCTGAAACCCCTGCGCCTTATTCTTCCAGTTTTCGTAGCTCATGCGGTTATTCTCCTTTCCTCACTCGATAAAACCAGATGTGATATTCGCTGCCGCTCACCTTCTCCGTGTGACGCTCAAAGCCCATAAGAGCCAGCACCGGGTACAGGGGAACAGGCTCGAAGGTCTGGATGATATGCAGTCCTTCGCCGTTTTTCAGCGCGGCAGCCTTTGCCTTCAATGCGGGGAAGAAGTCCAGCTTTTTGCCCCGCACGTCCATCACTTCGAATGTGCCGATTTTGTCCTTCCAGTTTTCATAACTCATAGTCTTTGCCTCTCTTGCAGAAAGCTCACGCCTCTTCGAAGGAATCCTTACCCACGCCGCACAGGGGGCACTCAAAATCCTCCGGCACCTCGCTCCAGGGCGTACCGGGGGCGATGCCGCCCTCCGGGTAACCTGCGCTCTCGTCGTATTCCCAACCGCAAAGACTGCATACATACTTCATTGTGCTTCTTCCTTTCTTTTTCTAATGATTTTGTTATTCTTCTACCAGCCGGCCGTCCACCGTGATGGTGACCACCTGCCACGGGATGAACTTCCCGCTCTGTTGGAGCGCCTTTTTCGCAGCCATCTCCAGCCCGCCGCAGCAGGGCACCTCCATGCGCACGACGGTGACGCTCTTGATATCGTTCTCCCGGATGATCTCGGTCAGCTTTTCGGAATAGTCCACGCTGTCCAGTTTGGGGCAGCCCACCAGCGTGATGTGTCCCTTAATGAACCGCTCGTGAAAAGCGGCGTAGGCGTAGGCGGTACAGTCGGCGGCGATGAGGAGCCGCGCGCCGTCAAAATACGGGGCGTTCACCGGTACCAGTTTGATCTGCACCGGCCACTGGGAAAGGCGGCTCGTCTGCTGGGCTTGCGGCGTTTCCACGGCGGGCGCGGCCTCGCGCTGAATATTCCGGGACTGGCTGCCGGGGCAGCCGCAGGGCAGCGTCATGCCCTCGTTTCGCATTTTCCGCTGCTTATTTTCCATGACGGCCTGCTCGTCATAGGCCGCCGCCTCCCGCTCCACAAAGGTGATGGCCCCCGTGGGACAGGCGGGCAGGCAGTCCCCCAACCCGTCGCAGTAATCGTCCCGCATGAGCCGCGCCTTGCCGTCCGCCATGGCGATGGCGTCCTCGTGACAGGCGGCGGCGCAGGCGCCGCAGCCGTTGCATTTTTCCTGATCGATCTGGATGATCCTTCGAATCATTTTGATACCCCCTTGCGGTTTCTCTTGACGTTGTGATTTTATTCTACTATCATAATTTATGAAAGTCCGTTGGCACACCAACACGGAGGCAAAAAAACATGCAGATCAATTTAGCAAACACACGGCTTTTTCGCGGAATGGAGCCGTCGGACATTGAGGAAATGCTCGGTTGCCTGCACGCGAAGGAGCACGCCTTTCAAAAGGGCGAGATTATTTTCCCGGAGGGGACTGCCACGGAGCAGATCGGCGTGGTGCTCTCTGGCCGGGTCATCATTGAAATGGGAGACGTGTGGGGCAATAACAGCGTCCTGAGCAGCATCGGCCCCGGCGGCGTCTTTGCGGAGGCGTACGCCTGCGTGCCGGGCGAGCCGCTGATGGTCAACGTGACCGCCGCCGAGGATACGCGAGCGCTGCTGCTGAATATCAGGCGCGTACTGGAACCCTGCGCCAATGTCTGCCCGCGCCATGTACGGCTTGTGCGGAACCTGCTGACGCTTTGCTCGGAGAAAAATTTGCAGCTCTCCCGCCGGGTGCTGCACACCGGCCCCAAGTCCATTCGAAAGCGGCTGCTGTCCTACTTTTCGGAGTGTATCAAGCGCACCGGCAGCTATTCCTTTGATATTCCCTACAACCGCCAGCAGCTGGCGGATTATCTCAGCGTAGAGCGCAGCGCGCTTTCCAACGAGCTGTCCCTCATGCAGCGGGACGGGCTTATCCGGTATGAGAAAAACCATTTTGATGTTATGGAGCAAATTGATGGTTAATGTAAAGGAGGTCGCCGATGAATATCAGAAAACGAACGGGCGAAGTTGTCCCGTTCCAAGAAGAAAAGATCCTGAACGCCATGAAAAAGGCATTTTCCGGCCAAGGGCAGGAGATAGACGACCGGGTGCTCGATGAAATGCTGTCTGTCGTGCTCAAGCGCCTGCCGGAAAACGGTGGGCTGACCGTGGAGCGTGTACAGGATGAGGTGGAGCGCGTACTCATGGAGTGCGGACACTATGAGGTGGCAAAGGCATATATCCTGTACCGTGAAAAGCGCGCCGCCCTGCGCCGCGTCCGCGCAGACCTCGCCCGTGAGGTGGGGGATGATGCCCTTGAGGACGTCCTACGGCAGATCCAGAAGGATTTCGAGGAAGAGGTTTATCCCCTCAGCGCCTTGCAGCTGAAATTTGAGAGCTTCTGCAAGCCCGCCATGACCATGGAAGCGAAAATGGAAGCCCTTACCAAGGCGGCGGTGGAGCTGACCACAGTGGAGGCGCCCAAATGGGAGTTCATCGCGGCACGGCTTTTGAATCACACCTTTTCCAAGCGCAATGCCTCGCGGTGGACAGAGCGCGGTGTGAAAGGCCTGTATGAAAAGCTCCGCTATCTGACGGATAAGGGGCTGTACGGCGACTATATCCTCGCCCGCTATTCCCGTGAGGAGATCGACACTGCGGAGGGCTTTCTATGCCCGAAGCGGGACACACTGTTCACCTATTCCGGCCTTGACCTGCTGCTCAAGCGATACGTCATCCAGTCCCGCAGCCGTGAGCCGTTGGAAACGCCGCAGGAGATGTTCCTGGGCATCGCGCTCCACCTTGCCATGAACGAGGCCTCTGACCGCATGAGCTGGGTCAGGCGGTTTTACGATATGCTCAGCCGCATGGAGGTCACCATGGCCACCCCCACCATGTCCAACGCGCGAAAGCCCCATCACCAGCTTTCCAGCTGCTTTATCGACACGGTGCCGGACAGTCTGGACGGCATCTACCGCTCCGTTGACAATTTTGCAAAGGTGTCCAAGTTCGGTGGAGGCATGGGGCTGTACTTTGGCAAGGTACGGGCCACCGGCAGCGCCATTCGGGGCTTTCAGGGGGCGGCGGGCGGCGTCATCCGCTGGATCCGGCTGGTGAACGACACTGCCGTTGCCGTGGATCAGCTGGGCATGCGGCAGGGCGCAGTGGCGGTCTACTTAGATGCGTGGCACAAGGATCTCCCTGAGTTTTTGCAGCTGCGCACCAACAACGGCGACGACCGCATGAAGGCGCACGACGTGTTTCCTGCCGTGTGCTATCCCGATCTGTTCTGGAAATTGGCGGAGAAAAATCTTGACGCGCCGTGGCAGCTCATGTGTCCGCATGAGATTCTCACCGTCAAGGGCTACGCACTGGAGGACTATTGGGGCGAGGAGTGGGAGAAGCGATATCTGGACTGCGTCAGCGACCCCCGCATCGAAAAGCGCACCGTCACCGTCAAGGACATTGTGCGGCTGGTGCTGCGCTCGGCTGTAGAGACCGGCACGCCCTTCGCCTTTAACCGCGACACCGTCAACCGCATGAACCCCAACGGCCATGCGGGCATGATCTACTGCTCCAACCTCTGCACGGAGATCGCCCAGAATATGGCGCCCATTGAGCATATCAGCACCGAGGTGCGGACGGAGAACGGCGATACGGTGGTGGTGACGGTCACCCGCCCCGGCGAGTTCGTGGTCTGCAATCTGGCCAGCCTCTCCCTTGGAAATCTTCCCGTGGAGGACGATGCCTACTTGGAGCGCACGGTGGAGACGGCGGTGCGGGCACTGGACAACGTCATCGACCTGAACTTCTACCCGCTGGAATACGCCCGGCTCACGAACCACAAATACCGCAGCATTGGACTTGGCGTCAGCGGCTATCACCACATGCTGGCAATGCGCGGCATCCGCTGGGAGAGCGAGGAGCATCTTGCCTTCGCCGACGCGGTGTTTGAGCGCATCAATTATGCCGCCATCCGGGCGGACACGGCACTGGCACGGGAAAAGGGCTGCTATGCGCTGTTTGAGGGCAGCGACTGGCAGACCGGCGCGTATTTTGAGAAGCGGGGCTACGCCTCCGACAAGTGGCGGGAGCTTGCCGAAACGGTGGCGGCGCAGGGGATGCGCAACGCCTACCTGCTGGCCATCGCTCCCACCTCCAGCACCTCCATCCTCTCCGGCACTACGGCTGGGATCGACCCTGTCATGAGGCGCTTCTTTTTGGAGGAGAAGAAGGGCAGCATCCTGCCTCGCGTGGCCCCGGAGCTGTCGCTGGATACCTGGTGGTACTATAAGGCGGCTCACCTCATCGACCAAAGCTGGTCGGTACGAGCCGCAGGCGTGCGCCAGCGGCACATCGATCAGGCGCAGAGCATGAACCTGTATATCACCAACGACTACACCATGCGGCAGGTACTGGCGCTGCATCTGGATGCGTGGCACAGCGGCGTCAAGACGATCTACTACATCCGCAGCAAGTCCCTTGAGGTGGAGGACTGCGAAAGCTGCGCGTCATAGGGAGGAGCAGTACCATGGCAGAACTGAAGAAAAAGCCACTTTTTAATCCGGAGGGTGACATCGACGTGCGCCTGCGGCGTATGATCGGCGGCAACACAACAAACCTCAACGATTTCAACAACATGAAGTATCCGTGGGTCAGCGACTGGTACCGGCAGGCCATGAACAACTTCTGGATTCCGGAGGAGATCAATCTCTCGCAGGATGTGAAGGACTATCCCCGCCTGCTGCCGGCCGAGCGCACGGCCTACGACAAAATTTTAAGCTTTCTCGTCTTTCTGGACTCCATCCAGACGGCGAATCTGCCCAACATCGGCGCGTATATTACCGCCAACGAGGTCAATCTCTGCCTGTCCATTCAGGCGTTTCAGGAGTGCGTCCACTCCCAGAGCTACAGCTATATGCTCGACACCATCTGCTCCCCCGTGGAGCGGAACGACATCCTCTACCAGTGGAAGACCGACGAGCACCTTCTGCGGCGCAACACCTTCATCGGGAACTGCTACAACGAGTTCCAGGAGCAGAAGGACGCCCCTACGCTGCTGCGCGTGATGATGGCCAACTTCATTTTGGAGGGCATCTATTTTTACAGTGGCTTCATGTTCTTCTACAACCTTTCCCGCAATGGCAAGATGCCCGGCTCGGCACAGGAGATCCGCTACATTAACCGGGACGAGAACACCCACCTGTGGCTGTTTCGCAACATTATTTTGGAGCTACAGAAGGAGCAGCCGGAGCTGTTCACGGCGGAAAACGTGCAGGCGCTTCGGGAAATGATGCTGGAGGGCGTGGAACAGGAGATCGCGTGGGGGCATTATGTCATCGGGGACGAGGTGCCGGGGCTGAACCGCCGGATGGTCACAGATTACATCCGCTACCTCGGCAATCTCCGCTGGACGAGTCTCGGGTATCCGGCGCTATATCCCGGCTTCGAGCACGAGCCGGAGAGCATGGCATGGGTCAGCCAGTACGCCGACGCCAACATGGTCAAGACGGATTTCTTTGAGGCCCGTAGCACCGCCTACGCCAAGAGCACCGCACTGGTAGACGATCTATAAAGAACGCCAGGAGCAAAGGTCTATATACTAGACTGTATAGGGGAATGTAATCTGGGGTGCATACTATCAACTGTAAGGACACATATGTGGGCACAAGTATTTTGAAGGAAAAAGCAGAGAGCAGAGAGCTTATCTCCTCCCATCTTGACGAGGACGAGTTTTGCCGCTATGTGATACACAGTGGGACATAAGCGGCATAGCCCTTGACCTGCCGGAAACCCACAGGGACGATTTTTTCAGCGTCCCGGAACAGGCGGCTATGGCGCTTATAAAGAATCAGCCCAGCAGCTTTGCCTTTATGCTGCTCTCCTTTACAAACGGGTCCGACCAGAAGCGGGAATCATAGGAGTGGTTGGCATTGTCGCCCTGAACGTAATAACAGTTTTCCGGCACAATCAGCGTAATGCCATTCCGAACGACAGCTTCGCCGCCGGATGCCGTAATTCGCTTTACAAGCAGCCGGCCATCCCGTTCAAAAATGATAATATCCCCATCGGTCAAATCTCCGTACAGCCGTGTCCCCAGAATAAATGAGTCTTTCTTCAGTGTCGGTTCCATGGACTCAGTCGGGACATATCCGAGAAAGAGCACTGTTTTCATAAGGACAAGCAGCAGGAGTGAGGACAGGATCGGGATAAGCAGCCAGCGGTTATTCTTGAAGAGTTCCATAACTTCCTCCAAAATGCAAAACCCGCCCTCCGCAGTGTTTATACTGGGGAGGGCGGGTTTGCTGTATCGTTTTCAATTGTGCATAAATCAGAATGCCGCAAGGTCCGGATGCGACCTGAGATATTTCCTGGTGCGGGAGATTCGGGCGGCGACACATTTGTCGCTTTCCCCGAGTATGCTGCCGATTTCCGCGTGGGAATAGCCTTCGGCGCTGAGACGGATCGCCCGGATGCCTTTCGCCATCGCCTCGGAAGCGTTGGCCTCCAGCCGGTCGAGTATCATACTCAGTTCGTGATGCTCGTCTAAACTATCTTCTTTCCCGAGCACCTCCGGGATCAATTCGCACTCCTTTGCCGCCCGGCGGTTGGCATAGATCAACGCCGTGCATATCTCGTTCCAGATTAGCCTGTATGTGACACTACTATTTCACCGTTAGCACCATATTGTGCAATTGAAGGC
>OMDX01000455.1_pt1 | contig 15698 bp, 16 predicted proteins | sample 1673711 | NCBI WGS metagenome assembly OMDX01 (sample SAMEA103958123, study PRJEB25191) | human gut metagenome
CAATGGCTGCGTATCCCCTACGTTTGTTAAATATTCAACAATTGGTGAATATGACACCCTTGGGCTGTAGAAGCATGTGCGCCCGAACGCCGCGATGTTTAACTGCGCATCATGGGGATATGCCTCGCTCTGGGTGATGTCTGCATATACTGTGTCCGCGCCGAGCTTATGCAGAGCTTTTGAAAAGTCCGTTTCCCGCAAATACGGCGCAAGCCACAGCCTCTCCCCTCCCGCGTGGAATACGGAAAGGTCCGCATGTCCGGAGAGGCGCGCGTCAACACCCGGGTTATCTGGCACGAAAAGCGGGTGAATATTCAGATTTTGAAGCGGTTTTTCCAATAAATCCGCATATTTTTGCCCGATAATGACGGTGCCCGCCGCAAGGGGCAGGTTGGGCGACAGAACAAATTCAGCCATTTTTGCCAAGCACGGCGCGGATAGCCTCTCTGACGTTGCTGACGGGTATGACCTTCATCCCGTCGAAGTGCTTCACTTCATCCCTTACGTGCGCCGGGATGACACAGCGAGTGAAGCCAAGGCGCGATATTTCTGACAGGCGCTGATTCAGCGCGCTCACGGAGCGCACCTCACCTGAAAGGCCGACTTCGCCTATCGCGGCAAGGTCTGCGCCAAGCGGCCGGAGACCGTGCGGATCTTCATCGCGCCCCCCTCCTGGGAGGAGCTGGAGCGCCGGCTCACCGGCCGGGGCACCAACACGCCGGAGGACATCCAGAGCCGCCTGCTCCGGGCCAAGGTGGAGTTCCAGACGGCCCACACCTACGACTACTTCGTCATCAACGACACGGTGGAAAATGCCGTGCGCGAGATCAACGCCATCATGCTCGCCGAGCATTGCCGCCCGAGCGAGCGCATGGAGATATTGCAGTAAGATACCTAATTTAATTTATCAATCATGCCGCGCCGCGGCGAAAGGAAGTAAACGACTATGATGCTCTATCCCGCTATGAACACCCTCACCAAGAATGTCCCCAACCGTTACCTGCTGGTCAACGTGGTCGCGCGCCGCGCCCGTCAGATCGCGGAGGACGCCGAGCTGGAGGGGATCCACCTGACCGAAAAGCCCGTCACCGAAGCCATCAATGAGGTCGCCGACGGCGAGATCACCGCGGCGGACATTGATACGCACATCAATAAGTAAGAACAAACGATTCGCCGGAGAGGGGGAGAAGCATGGAACAGCAGATCGCAAGGATCGCCCTCTCCGGCGTACCCTACAGTGCGGACAAGCTGTATTCCTACCTCGTCCCGCCCGAGCTGGCTGACGCCTGCCGTGCGGGCGTTCGCGTGAGTGTACCGTTTGGCCGCGGCAACCGCCGCACTGAGGGCTTCGTGCTCGAAACGCTGTGCGAAGCGGCGGACAAGCCGCTCAAGCCGGTCTTCACCGTGCTGGACGAGCAGCCGCTGCTCGACACGTCCCTGCTGCGCCTTGCCAAATGGATGAAGGCGCGCTATTTCTGCACGGTCTACGACGCGCTCAAGACCATTCTGCCCGCGGGCATCTGGTTCCGCTACCGCGAGACCTACCGCCTGGCGGACGGTGTACAGGAGAGCGACTTGTCAGCACTTGCCGCGGCGAACCGAACGGATAAGCTGCTGCTTGAGGCCGTCACCGCCCGTGGCGAGCTGGAGCGCAGCGAGCTCGAGGAGCTCGGCGGCGCGCAGACGATGAAGCGGCTCAAGCTCCTGTGCGAGCAGGGCGTGCTGTACTCCGAGACGACGGCCATCCGGCAGATCAGCGACAAGTCGGTGCGTATGGTGAGCCTTGCCGTGAGCGCGGAGGACGCGCTCGCCGCGGTCGAGCCAAAACGCCGCAGCGCGCCGCTGCGCTATGCGGCGGTCGAAATGCTCTGCGCGCAGGGCACGCTCTCCTCGTCGGATATCTGCTACTATACCGGCGCGTCGCTGCAAACGCTGCGCGGGCTGGAAAAGGCGGGCATCGTCTCCTTTGCCAAGCAGGAGGTCCTGCGTGTCAGCAGGCACGAGCCCGTTGAGATGGCCCTGCCCATCGTGCTCAACGACGAGCAGCAGCAAGCCTTTGACGGACTGCTGCCGCTCATTGCCCGCCGCGAGGCGGGAGCGGCGCTGCTGCATGGCGTGACCGCCAGCGGCAAGACGCAGGTGTATATCCGCCTCATTGAGGAAGCTCTGGCGATGGGCCGCACGGCGATGCTGCTCGTGCCGGAGATCGCGCTCACGCCGCAGATGATGGCGAAATTTACCGCCTATTTCGGCGAGAACGTCGCCATGCTCCACAGCGGTCTCCAGCTGACGGAGCGCTACGACCAGTGGAAGCGCATCCGCCGCGGCGACGTGCGGGTCGTGCTCGGCACGCGCAGCGCGGTGTTCGCGCCGCTGCCGGATCTCGGACTTATCATCATGGACGAGGAGCAGGAGCCGACCTACTGCTCGGAGAACCCGCCGCGCTACCATACGCGCGATGTCGCGCAGTTCCGCTGCGCGCAGAGCGGCGCGCTGCTGCTGCTCGGCTCGGCGACGCCGACGGTCGAGACGATGTATTACGCGCGGGAAGGGCGCTATCAAGTTTTCCCGCTTTACAGACGCTACAATGAAAAAGCGCTCCCCGAGGTGTTCATCGCCGATTTGCGCGACGAGCTTCGCGCGGGGAACGAGACCGCCGTCAGCGAACCGCTCCGCTCCGCGCTGGAGGAAAATCTCGCGCGCGGCGAGCAGAGCATTCTCTTTCTCAACCGCCGCGGCAACAGCCGGATGCTGCTGTGCGGTGAGTGCGGCGAGGTGCCCGAGTGCCCGCGCTGCAGCGTTCCGATGACCTATCACAGTGCGAACGGACGGCTGATGTGCCATTACTGCGGCCACAGCGAACCGGCCTATGACCGCTGCCCGCAATGCGGCGGCATCATGAAGCACATCGGCACCGGTACGCAGAAGGTCGAGGAGGAGCTGCACGCTCTGTTCCCCGGAGCGAAGGTCCTGCGTATGGACACCGACACGGTCGGCGCGTCGCATGGGCACGAAAAGCTCCTGCGGCAGTTTGAAGAAGAAAAGATCCCGATCCTGCTCGGCACGCAGATGGTCGCCAAGGGTCTGGATTTTGAGAACGTCACGCTGGTCGGCGTCCTCTGCGCCGACGCCTCGCTCTATATCGACAACTACCGTGCGCCGGAGCGCACCTTCAGCCTGCTCTCGCAGGTCGTGGGCCGCGCGGGCCGCGGCAGCAAGCAGGGCAGAGCGATCATTCAGACCTTCACGCCGGAAAACGAGGTCATCCGCGCGGCGGCCGCACAGGATTACGACGCGTTCTACGAAAGCGAGATCCGGATGCGGCGCCTGCGCCGCTATCCGCCGTTCGCCGACCTCTTCTCCTTTACCGTGACCGGCGCGGACGAGAGCCGCGTCATCCGCGCGGCAAAGGCGCTGCGCGACGCGCTCGGCTACGCCGTCGAACGGCGCGAGGAGCTCAAGCCGCTGAGCATCGAGGTGCTCGGTCCTGCCGGGGCGAGCGTGGTGAAGGTCAACAATCGCTACCGCTACCGTGTTTTTCTCGTCGGCAAGGGCTGTCCGGCGCTGCGCCGTCTGGTGGCGGAATATCTCTATGCGTTTTATCAACACAAGGAAAACCGCGGTCTCGACATTTTTGCCGACTGCAATGCGATACAATAGGAGGAACTGCTATGGCCATTCGTGAGATCAGAAAAAAAGGTGACCCGTGCCTGGAGAAGGTCTGCCACCCGGTGACGGAGTTCAATGAGCGTCTGCACCTGCTGCTGGACGATATGCGTGAAACGCTGGAGGAGTCCGGCGGCGTCGGGCTTGCCGCGCCGCAGGTCGGCATCCTGCGCCGCGTGTGCATCGTGGAGGACAGCGAGGGCGAGATCATCGAGCTCGTGAACCCCGAGATCGTCAAGGCTGAGGGCGAGCAGACCGGCTTGGAGGGCTGCCTGAGCCTGCCCGGACGCTGGGGCATTGTCACCCGTCCCTACACCGTGCGCGTGCGCGCGCAGGACCGCGACGGCGCGGCCTTCGAGGTCGAGGATGAGGACATCACCGCCCGCTGCTTCTGCCACGAGATCGAGCATCTGGACGGACACCTGTTCAGCGAGCACTGCGACCGTCTGCTCACCGACGAGGAGCTGGAGCAGTATCTCAAGGAGCACGAGGACGAGTACGAAAGGGAAGACGACGAATGAGGATCGTATTCATGGGAACGCCCGACTTCGCAGTCGCGTCGCTCCGCCGTCTGGTGGAGGACGGGCATGAGGTCGTCGGCGTATTCACCCAGCCGGACAAGCCCAAAAACCGCGGCATGAAGCTGACCTTTTCGCCTGTGAAGGAATATGCCTTAACACAAGACCTGCCGGTCTATCAGCCGCTCAAAATGCGTGACGGGGAAGCGCTCGGCATATTGCGGGAGCTTGCGCCCGAGCTGATCGTGGTCGCGGCCTACGGAAAGATCCTGCCGCAGGAGATCTTAGACCTGCCGCGATACGGCTGCATCAACGTTCACTCCTCGCTTCTGCCGAAGTATCGCGGCGCCGCGCCCATCAACTGGGCGATCCTGAACGGCGAGCGCATTACCGGCGTTTCCATCATGTATATGGTCGCGGCGCTCGACGCGGGCGATGTCATCCGCACGGTCTCGACCGAGATCGGTGAGCATGAGGACGCCGCGGCGCTGACGCTGCGGCTCTCTGAGCTTGGCGCGCAGGCGCTGAGCGAGACGATCCCGACGCTTGCGGACGGCACGGCGAAGCGCACACCGCAGGACGAGTCGGCATTCACCTATGCGCCCATGCTCGACCGCTCGCTTTCGCCCATCGACTGGACGAGGAGCGCACGGGAGATCGACTGCCAGGTGCGCGGTCTCATTCCGTGGCCCTGTGCCGCGACGAGCGTGGACGGGAAAAGCGTCAAGGTCTACGAGACCGTTTCCGGGGAAATGACCGCCGACGCGCCCGGCACGATGCACGCGGTCAAGCGCGGCCTTTCCGTTGCCTGCGGCGACGGCAGGAGCCTCATCATCACACAGCTTCAGGCGGAGGGCGGCAAGCGCATGGCGGCTGCCGACTATCTGCGCGGTCACCCGCTCAAAACAAACGGCTAAAGGGGAGAGCTTATGCCTTACTATTCTTACGGCTACGGTTACGATTCGGCCAACCTGATCTACCTCATTCTGCTGGTCCCGGTCCTGCTGCTGTCGCTCTATGCGCAGGCAGCGGTCAGCGGCAATTTCTCGCGTTACAGCAAGGTGACGAATCGCCGCGGACTGACCGGCGCACAAGCGGCGGCCGGTGTGCTGCGCGCGCACGGCATCACAGACGTCGGCATCGCCCGCTGCTCAGGCAAGCTGACCGACCACTACGATCCGCGCAATAACACCATCTTTCTCTCCGATTCGGTTTACGATGCCGCCACGGTCGCGGCGGTCGGCGTTGCCGCGCATGAGGCGGGACACGCGGTGCAGTACGCCGTGGGCTATGGCCCTGTCAAGCTGCGCAGCGCCATTGTGAAAACGACGCAGTTCAGCTCGCAGGCTTCGTTCATCATTCTGATGCTCGGCCTCGTGCTCTACAGTCAGCCGATCCTGCTGCTCGGCATTGTCCTCTTCGGCGTGGTCGCGTTCTTCCAGCTCGTCACGCTGCCGGTGGAGTTCAACGCCTCCCACCGCGCGCTCGAAACGCTGGAGGGGGAGCATATCCTGGAGGACGAGGAGATGGCCGGTGCACGGAAGGTGCTCCGCGCCGCGGCGCTGACCTATGTCGCCGCGCTGCTCTCGTCGCTGCTGCAGCTCCTGCGCTACGTTTTGATCTTCCTCAACCGCTCCGGGAATCGCCGCGGAGGGCGCCGATGAGAGTCGACCGTGCAAGAGAAGCGGCGCTGGACGCGCTGGCGGCCTGCCGCCGGAACGGCGCGTGGATCGACGGCGCGCTCAAGCAGGTGCTCAAGCGGGACGGGCTTTCCGGCCGCGACGCAGCCTTTGCCAGCCGCATTGCCTACGGCGTGATGCAAAGCCGCATTTACCTTGACCGCTGTCTGGCGCGCTGCCTGACGCAGAGGCCCGAAAAGCTCGAGCCGCTGCTGCTCGATATCCTCCGCGTTGGTGCGTATCAGATCCTTCTCATGGATAAGGTGCCGGTCAACGCCGCCGTGAATGAGGCGGTGGAGATGGCGAAGGCGCACAAGCTATCCCGCGCGGCGGGACTGGTGAACGCGGTGCTGCGCAATGTGGACCGCAGAAGGGGAGAGCCGCTTGCCTTTGCGGACGAGCTTGAAGCGCTCTCCGTACAGACGAGCCACCCGCGTGCGCTCGTCGAGCGCATGGTCGGCCTGCTCGGCGCGGAGGAGGCGGAAGCCTTTCTCCGCGCGGACAATGAGCCGGTTCCGACCACCATTCAGACCAACACGCTCAAAACGACCGCGAAGCAGCTTCGCGCCTCGCTGGAGGATGAGGGCGTAACCGTGGAGCCGCACCCTTGGCTCGCGGACTGCTTCACCGTTTCCGGCACCGGCGATCTGGAAGGTCTGCGCGCGTGGCGCGAGGGCTGGTTCACGGTGCAGGATGCCGCGGCGAAGCTGACGGCTTTGGCTGCCGCGCCGAAGGCGGGGAGCTTTGTCATCGATACCTGCGCCGCCCCCGGCGGGAAGTCCTTCGCCATGGCGATGTGCATGGAAGGGAAAGGACACATTCTCTCCTGCGATGTGGAGGAGCACAAGCTGCGGCTCATGGAGGCCGGTGCGGAGCGGCTGGGGATCGAGTGCATGGAGGTCCGCTTGGCCGATGGCCGTGTCTGCGATGAAGCGCTTGCGGAGAAGGCGGACGTCGTCGTCTGCGATGTGCCGTGCTCCGGACTCGGCATCATCCGCAAGAAGCCGGATATCCGCTATAAGGACATGGCTTCGCTCGCGGGTCTGCCCGCGATCCAAAGCGCCATTCTGGACAATGCCTCACGCTATGTCCGGCGCGGCGGGACGCTCGTTTACTCCACCTGCACGGTGCTTCCCGAGGAAAACGAGCGGGTGACGGATGCGTTTCTCCGCGCGCACCCGGACTTTACTTACGATACCTTTGCGCTGCCCGACCCCATCGGCACAGTTGAGGGACACATCACGCTCTGGCCGCAGCGCCACGGGACGGACGGCTTTTATATCTGCCGCATGACGCGCAAGGAATGAGGATGACGATGACCGATATCAAATCCATGACACAAGAGGAGATCACCGACGCGCTGCGCGCGATGGGCGAGCCTGCCTTCCGCGGCAAGCAGGTGTTCTCCTGGCTCCATAAAGGTGCGACCGACTTTGCGGAGATGAACAATCTCTCCAAGCCCCTGCGGGAGAAGCTCGGCAAGGAGTTTACCATTACAGCGCCGACCGTCGCCCGCAAGCAGGTTTCCCGGCTCGACGGCACCGTCAAATACCTCTGGGAGCTGCGCGACGGCAACTGCATCGAGACGGTGCTCATGAGCTATCACCACGGCAACACCGTCTGCATCTCCTCGCAGGTCGGCTGCCGGATGGGCTGCAAATTCTGCGCCTCCACCATAGCTGGCAAGGTAAGAGACTTAACACCTTCGGAGATGCTTGACCAGGTGCTCTTTACCCAGCTGGATTCGGGAAAGGACATCTCCAACATCGTTCTCATGGGCATCGGCGAGCCGCTGGACAACCGCGCGAACGTGCTGCGCTTTCTGCAGCTTGTGAACCACCCGGAGGGGCTGAACATCGGAATGCGCCACATCTCGCTTTCCACCTGCGGCGTTGTACCCGGCATCGACGCGCTTGCGGAGGAAAACCTGCAGCTCACGCTTTCCGTTTCGCTCCACGCGCCGGACAGCGCGACGCGCAGCCGCATCATGCCGGTCAACAACGCCTACGACGTGGAGGAGCTGTTCGCCGCCTGCCACCGCTATTTTAAGAAAACCGGCCGCCGCATCTCGTTTGAGTACGCGATGATCGACGGCGTGAACGACCACGACTGGCAGGCCGACCTGCTCGCCGAGCGCATCCGCGGGATGCCGGGGCACGTCAATCTGATCCCGCTCAACGACGTGGTCGAAAGCGAGTTCAAGCCCAGCCGCCGCGTCGCGGCGTTTCAGAAGCGATTGGAGTCCCACGGCCTGACGGCGACGGTGCGCCGCAGTCTCGGCGGGGATATCGACGCCTCCTGCGGCCAGCTTCGCCGCAAGGAGATGGAGGCAAAGGAGAGAGGACAATGAAAGCCTGCGGCATCACGGACGTTGGACTGCAGCGTCACGAAAATCAGGATACCTTTGCCGTGGAGCGCGGCGCGGCGGACGGTCAGCTCATTGCGGTCGTGTGCGACGGCATGGGCGGCGAGAACTGCGGGCAGATCGCCAGCAGCCTTGCGGTCCGCGCCTTTCTCGACGAGCTGCACGCAGTCCTGCGCGCGGATATGACGACGGAGCAGCTGCGCGAAGCGGTGTCGTTCTGCGTTTCCAAAGCAAACGCTGCCGTCAACCGCCACGCGCAGGAGCATACGGAGTGTCACGGCATGGGGACGACGCTCGTCTCCGCCGTGACGAACGGCTCCGGCGCGGTCATCTGCAACGTCGGCGACAGCCGTGCCTACCGCGTCGGCGCGGAGAGGCTCGAGCGCATCACACGCGATCATTCGGTGGTCGAGGGCTTGATCGAAAGCGGCAATATCACCGCCGAGCAGGCGCGCACGCACCCCAACCGCAACCTCATCACCCGCGCGCTCGGCCCTGAGGAGCATATCGAGTGCGACGTGTACGATGTGACGCTCGGCGCGGACGAGCGGCTGCTGCTCTGCTCGGACGGGCTGGTCGTCACCGCCACGGACGAGGAGATGTACGAGGCGGTCGGCCGGGGCGATACGCCGGAGGAGAGCCTTGAGCACCTGCTCGAGCTTTCCAAACAGCGCGGCGCGCCGGATAACGTTACCGCTGTGCTGCTCTATCACGAGTGAGAAAGGAGGGCGCATAGATGGATCAAATGATCGGCAGAATGCTGGACAACCGCTATGAGCTGCTTGAGCTGATCGGCAGCGGCGGCATGGCAATGGTCTATAAGGCCAAGTGCCACCGGCTCAACCGCCTTGTGGCGGTCAAGGTATTGAAAAGCGATTTCGCGAGCGACGCGGATTTCCGCCGCCGCTTCTACGATGAATCCCAGGCCATCGCGATGCTCTCCCACCCGAACATCGTTTCGGTCTATGACGTATCGCGCTCCTCGCCGGAGTACATCGTCATGGAGCTCATCGACGGCATCACGCTCAAGCAGTATATGGAGCGGCGCGGGCGTCTGAACTGGCGCGAGTCGCTGCATTTCATCACACAGATTATGAAGGGGCTGAGCCACGCGCATTCGCGCGGCATCGTCCACCGCGACATCAAGCCGCAGAACATCATGGTGCTGCGCGACGGCAGCGTCAAGGTCACGGACTTCGGCATCGCCTGTCTTTCCAACTCCGCCAACACCATGACGCAGGAGGCGCTCGGCTCCGTCCACTACATCTCGCCCGAGCAGGCGAAGGGCAACCGCCCCGACGCGCGCTCGGACATCTACTCCGCCGGCGTCGTGCTCTATGAGATGCTCACGGGCCGCCTGCCCTTTGAGGGCGACAGCGCCGTGTCCGTCGCGATCCAGCATTTAAGCAGCGTGCCGCTCTCCCCGCGGGAGATTGACCCCGACGTGCCCGAGGCGCTGGAAAAGATCTGCATGAAGGCGATGGCCTCGGACATCGACCGCCGCTATCCGACGGCGGACGCCATGCTTGCCGATCTGGAGGAGTTCCGCAAGAACCCGGACGTAGACCTTGATTTCAGCATCGAGGATCTGCGCCGCCCCGATACCGACGAGCCGACGCAGTATATCCCCGCCGTGCAGGCAGTCACGCCGAAGCGGGAGGAGCCGCAGGAGGACGAGCCGGTCGACGAGAAAAAAACGCAGAAAATGCTTCTGCTGGCCGGCGGCATCGCGCTGGCCGCGGTGATCGTGTTCGCTCTGTGGAACGTCATCATGGGCAGCTTCCGAAAGGAGCCTGTGCAGACGGAGTTCACCGTGCCGAACCTCCTCGGCATGACCATTGAGGAGGCTGAGGCCGACGAGCGGGTGAAGGGCATCTTCACCATTACGGAGATGGGCAGCCGCGCGAGCAGCGAGTACGCGGAGGGTCAGATCGTTGAGCAGACGCCTGCGGCCGACAACGTGGTGCGCAGCAACCGCGAGATCCAGGTCTTTGTCAGCACCGGCGAAAAGACCGAGCCGATGCCGAGCGTCACGGGACTGGAGTGGCGCAGCGCGAAGATCATACTTGACGACCTTGGGCTGGACCTGCAGTATAACTGGAAGGATGAGTATTCCGACTCCATTACCTCCGGCTGTGTCATTCGCACGGAGCCGGCAAAGGGAGAGATGCTCCGTCAGGGAGATGTTCTGCTGCTCTACCGCAGCAAGGGACCCGAGCCGAAGCCGGTCACGGTTATCTCCTTCCTCACCTATGAGCAGACGACGGCGGTGGAGGAGGCCGAGACGCTCGGCTTGAAGGTCACCGTGAAGCATGTTTACAGCGACGCGCTTGCGGGCACCGTCGTTGAGCAGAGCATCGCGCAGGATACGGTCGTCACCACCGGCGCCGAGATCGTGCTCACCGTCAGCGACGGGCCCGATCCTTCCGTTTCCAGCACAGAGGGGATCCCCCCGGAGGCGGCGTGAGAGGACGGATCAAAAAGGCCCTCAGCGGCTTTTACTATGTCGATACCGGCGAGGAGGTCGTGACCTGCCGCGCGCGCGGGCGCTTCCGTAAGGAGGGCGTTTCGCCGCTTGTCGGCGACCGGGTGGAGATCACGGTATCCGGCACGGAGGGCATGGTTGATACCATCGGGCCGCGGCACAACGTTTTTTCGCGTCCGGCGGTCGCCAACATTGACCAGCTCGTGATTGTGGCGTCGAACGCCATCCCGCAGACCGATCCGTATCTCATCGACCGCATGACCGCCATCGCCGCGCTGAAGGGCTGCGAGGTCCTGATCTGCATCAACAAATCGGACCTCGACCATGCCGACGAGCTGTGCGCCATCTATGAAAAGGCGGGGCTTCCGTTTCTGCTCACAAGCGCCGAAACGGGGGAGGGCATTGCCGAGCTGCGGGAGCGTATTTCCGGCAAGCTGTCTGCCTTTACAGGCAATTCCGGCGTTGGGAAATCGAGCCTGCTCAATGCGCTCGACCCACGCTTTTCCGTGCAGGTCGGCGAGGTCAGTCAGGCGCTCGGACGCGGACGCCACACCACGCGCCATGTGGAGCTGTATACCCTCTCCGGCGGCGCGGAGATCATCGACACGCCCGGCTTTTCCTCCTTCGATACCGACGAGCTTGGGCTTGCGCTGAAGGAGCGGCTGCCGGAGACCTTTTTGGACTTCGCACCCTATCTGGACGGCTGCCGCTTCGTCGGCTGCAGCCACACGAAGGAAAAGGGCTGCGCCGTTCTGGAGGCCGTGCGGGCAGGGAAGCTCTCCGCCTCGCGGCACGCGAGCTATCTGCGGCTCTACAACGAGCTCAAGGACCTGCGGGAGTGGAGCAGCAAATGAAGAAGCGAAAGCGGCGGGGCTCCCGCCGCTTTTTCCATGCCCGCGGGGCACGGGACAACGCTGTGCGGTATATACTGTAGCATCAGGCGTGACGGGAAGGAGGTGCGGCCATGTGGGGCAGGAACTGGTGCTGTCTGGGCATCTGCGCGCTGGCGCTGGGACTGGCGATCTTCATCGTCGCCATTTTTCCGGTGGGCTTTCTGATGTTTCTGGTCGCGTTGCTTCTCGTCGTCTGCGGCTGGGGCTGTATCCGGAGGAGGTGAGCGGATTTGAAGATCGTGGTGTGGAAGTCGCCCAAGGCCCTGTGCGGTGTGCTGCGGCTGCTGTTCGGGATCAAAGACGGGCAGGAATAAAGCAGTCCTTTGGCGCATAGAGTGAAGCAAAACCGTGCCAAAGGAGAGGACTGCCATGGAGCTTGAACTGTGCAAAGAGACGTATTCCTGTTATGAGGCTCTGCCACCGCTTGTGGAGACACGCGAGCAGAGCACCGAGACCATCGTCCCCGATTACTGCCCCGACATCGCGCGCATCGTGGAGGGCAGCGGCTGCCTCTTCGTGCGCAGCCGCGAGATTGCGGACGGGCGCGTGAGCGTTTCCGGCTCGCTGCGCGTGACGCTTTTGTACATAGCCGACGGCAGCGGCGGGCTCAAGAGCTTTTCGTACACGCTTCCCGTCGAGGAGACGCTGGACGGACGGCTGCGCGAGGGCTGCACCGAGGCGAGCGTGAGCGGCTGCGTCAGCGCGCTGGAGGTCCGCGCGCTCAACCCGCGCAAGATCATGACGCGCGCCGCCGTCGAGCTGACCGTTACGCCTTACTGCGCCGCGCAGCTCACGGCCTGCGGCGATGTGACGCAGCGGGCGGAAAACGGCATTGAGACGCTGTGCGAGACGCAGGAGGTCTCGATCATCAAGGCGCTGCGCAGCAAGGACTTCGTGTTCTCCGACGACCTCGTGCTCTCGAGCAGTAAGGAGCCGGCGGCGGAGCTGCTGCGCGAGAGCGCGTCCGTCCGCACGACGGAGTGCCGCCTGATCGGCGGCAAGATCATCCTCAAAGGCGTTGTCTGCGTGGAGGTCCTCTATCTCTCGGAGAGCGGGACCATCTGCAGCGCCGCCGCGGAGCTGCCCTTTTCCCAAATCGTCGAGGGTGTCGAGGACGCGGACGAGAACACCTCTGCCGAGGCGATGCTGTGCCTGACCGGCGCGGAGCTGCGCATCGGCGGCGAGAGCGGCGACGCGCGCACCATCTCCGCAAAGCTCTTCCTGCACGCCTTTGTCGTGCTGCGCCAAAGGCTCTGCCTGCGCTGCATCACCGACCTTTACAGCACGAGCTGCGATCTCTCCGCGCAGATGCAGACGCTTGAGCTGTGCGGCGGCGTAGAGACCGTCACGCAGGAGCAGAACGTCCGCGAGCAGATCGAGACCGGCGTGGAGGTATCTGCGGTGCTGTGCGCCGAGGTCCATTTCGGCAGCGTCAGTCTGGTGCAGGAGGAGAGCACGGCAAACGTGCGCTGCACGGCGATCCTCCGTGTGCTCTATCTCGACGAGGGCGGCGCGCCGCTGATGGTCGAGCGCCGCACCGAGGTCGCCGCGCGCATTGCTGTTCCGGAGGGCTGTACCGCCGCGGTCCGCAGCGTGACGGCCTGCGAGGTCAGCGCCGCCGCGACAGCGGACGGCATCGAGGTGCGCTTCCCGGCGCTCTTTACCCTCGAATGTACCCGCCGCTGCCGCTGCGCCTGCCTGTGCGCGCTCAAGGCGGAGCCGCAGCAGGAGAGCGGCGGCAGGCAGCCGACGCTCGTACTGCGCGCCATGGGCGCGCAGGAACGGCTTTGGGATCTCGCCAAGGCCTACCGCACGACGGTTGCCGAGATCCTCACCGCCAACGAGCTTTCCGCCGAGGCTGACGCGCCGGGCGGCGAGATGCTGCTCATTCCGTGCCGCCGCTGAATATTTCCCGGGAAAAGAGCCGTGAGGCTCTTTTTCTTTTTTGGCTTGTCATACCCCGCGCGGAGCGCTCATATAGTGAAGCAAGAACGGTGAGGATTCGGAGGAGATCGCTATGACCACAAATACCGGCATCTATCAGGACATCGCCACGCGCACGGCGGGCGACATCTATATCGGCGTCGTCGGCCCGGTGCGCGCCGGCAAATCGACCTTCATCAAGCGCTTCATGGAAACGCAGATCATCCCGAACATCGACAATGTCTACCGCCGCGAGCGCGCCAAGGATGAGCTGCCGCAGAGCGGCAGCGGCCGCACGGTGATGACCTCCGAGCCGAAGTTCGTGCCCGAGGAGGCCGTGGACATCGCGCTCGATGAGGGCGCGAGCTGCTCCGTGCGGCTCATCGACTGCGTGGGCTACATGGTCCCCGGCGCGGCGGGACAGCTCGACGGCGACAGTCCCCGCATGGTCACGACGCCGTGGGCCGACCATCCGGTCACGATGGCGGAGGCGGCGGAGCTGGGCACGACGCGCGTGATCCGCGAGCATTCGACCATCGGCATCGTCATTACGACCGACGGCAGCATCACGGACATTCCGCGCGAGGACTACCTCGAGGCCGAGGGCCGCGTCATCCGTGAGCTGCAGGAGATCGGCAAGCCTTTTCTCGTGCTGCTCAACGCCGTTGACCCGAAATCAAGCAGAGTTCAGGCAATGGCAAGCGATATTACTTCACACTATGGCGTGTGCTGTCTGCCGGTCAACTGCCTGGAGCTGGACGACGCGGCGGTGGGGGATATCCTCAAGGCGATCCTCTACGAGTTCCCGCTGACCGAGCTGGAGCTTCATATCCCGGCATGGGTCCTGGCGCTGCCCGCCGACCATGCCATCAAGCTCGGCCTTTACCGCAGCATCCGCGAGGGCGCCAAGGGACTGCACCGCATCCGCGAGGTCGCGCCCGCGGTGGACGCCATGTGCGCCTACGAGGGCATCAGCGGCGCAAAGGTCAACGCTATCTCGCTCGGCAGCGGCACCGCCAGCGCAGAGCTTCAGCTCCCGCGGGCGCTGTTCTATCAGACGCTCAGCGAGCAGTCCGGCTTTGATGTGGCGGACGACGGCGATCTCATGCGTCTGCTCACGGAGCTTTCCGCCGTCAAGGCGGACTACGACAAGGTATCCTCCGCCATTCGGGACGCCCGCGAAACGGGCTACGGCGTGGTCGTGCCGACGGTCGACGAGCTCATTTTGGAGGAGCCGGAGATCATGAAGCAGGGCGGCCGCTACGGTGTGCGGCTCAAGGCCAGCGCGCCGAGCATCCATATGATCCGCGCGAACATCGAAACGACCGTTTCGCCCATCGTCGGCAACGAAAAGCAGAGCGAGGACATGGTCAATTATCTGCTGCAGGAGTTTGAGGGCGACACGGCGAAGATTTGGCAGTCGAATATCTTCGGGCGCAGCTTCCACGAGATCGTCAGCGAGGACCTGCAGGCCAAGCTCAAGCGGATGCCGGACGACGCGCGCGCCAAGCTCCGCCAGACGCTCGAACGCATCATCAACGAGGGCTGCGACGGCCTAATCTGCATTTTGCTGTGACGGAGGGGCCTTATGTTCAGACGCATAAGCAAAGCCGAGCGGGAGCGCCGCGCCGCCAGGGCCGAGCTGGAAACCACCGTGCAGGCCCTGCACGCCAACGAGCGAGCCTTTAAAGAAGCGCAGGACCCCTTTTATATCGAGCAGCTGACCTACCAGCATGCGGCGCTAATGTGCCGCTGCCGCGCGCTGCTGCGCCTGCTGCGGGCAGACAGGGAGGACCCATGACGGCTTACTGGCCCTATGCGGCGGCAGTCGTCTGCCTGTTGAGCGTGGTGCGCTGCGCAGCCCGCCAGCACTGCGGGCTGCGCAGTCTGCTGGGCGGCGCGGTATGCGGCTTGGGGGTACTGGCACTGCTGGGCCTGCTGGAGCCTGTGACCGGGATCAGCCTGCCGCTGAACCGCTTTACGGCCTTCTGTGCCGGGGTATTGGGCCTGCCCGGCGTGACGGCACTGCTGATTTTGCGGCTGCTGCTGTAGGGGCTGATACGGTGCTTATAATTTTTCTTGCCAAAGCGCCGGGAATATGGTATACTTTTTGGGAAAACGAGTGGAACATACGGCGGCGGGACAGCCCGCAAGGGCTGCCTGAGGAAA
>OMDX01000473.1_pt1 | contig 15297 bp, 11 predicted proteins | sample 1673711 | NCBI WGS metagenome assembly OMDX01 (sample SAMEA103958123, study PRJEB25191) | human gut metagenome
TCATCTTTCGAGAGGAATTTTCCGTTTCGTGCCGCAAGGACAACGGCGTCGGCCGCCTTGTCGCCCAGACCCTCGATCGAGTCGAGCGCCGGCATCAGATGTTTGTCATCGTAGACCTGGAAGCGGTGCGCCTGTGCCTTATAGAGGTCCACCGGCACGAAATCGAAGCCGCGGGCGTACATTTCCTGGACAATCTTCATATCCTTGACGGTTGCCTGCTCCTTCTGAGTCAGCGTGTCTTTCCGTTTTTCGTAATCTTTCATATAATATTCCAGCCGGTCGCGTCCCATGCACATGAGCTCGTAGGAGAATGCGGACGCACGGATGGAGAAGTACGCCGCATAGTACGCCAGCGGATAGAAAATTTTATAGTAAGCGATGCGGTACGCCATCATGACGTACGCCGCCGCGTGGGCTTTCGGGAACATGTACTTGATCTTGTGGCAGCTGTCGATGGCCCACTGGGGCACGTCGTGCTCCTCCATGGCCTCCACCCAGCCCTCCTGGAATCCGCCCTTTTTCACCTTGCCCTTTCGCACGGCCTCCATGATCTTGAAGCTCATTTTGGGATCCAGCCCCATGGAGATGAGGTAGAGCATGATGTCGTCGCGGCAGCCCACCGTCTCCAGAACGGAGGCGGTGCCGCTGACGATCAGCTCCCGGGCGTTGCCCAGCCACACGTCGGTACCGTGGGAGAAGCCGGACAACCGTACCAGGGTATTGAAATCCTGGGGCATGGTATCCATCAGCATACCGCGGGTGAACCGGGTGTTGAACTCCGGGATAGCCACGGCGCCGGTGGGCCCCAGTATCTCGTCATTTTCAAAGCCCAGCACCTTGGACGAGGTGAAAATACTCATGGTATCCGGGTCATCCAAGGGGATGGCCCGCGCGTTCACGCCGGTCAGGTCCTCCAGCATTTTGATCATGGTGGGGTCATCGTGTCCCAGCATATCCAGCTTCAGGAGGTTGTCCTCCATGCAGTGATACTCGAAATGAGTGGTCACAGTGTCGCTGTTGGCATCGTCTGCCGGGTGCTGCACCGCGGTAAAATCCTCCACATCCATATCATCCGGCACCACCACCAGCCCACCGGGGTGCTGCCCCGTAGTACGCCGCACGCCCACGCAGCCCAGCGTCAGGCGATCCAGCTCCGCGTTGGAGGCCGTCTCGCCCCGTTCCTCCAGGTATTTCTTCACCATGCCGAAGGCGGTCTTTTCCGCCAGGGTACCGATGGTCCCCGCGCGGAACACCTGGGTCTTGCCGAACATCTCGATGGCGTGCTGGTGTGCCCGGGCCTGGTACTCACCGGAGAAATTCAGGTCGATATCCGGCACCTTACCGCCGCCGTAGCCCAAAAACGTCTCAAAGGGGATGTCAAATCCGTCCTTAGCGTACTTTGCCCCGCACATCGGGCAATTCTTATCGGGCATATCCGCGCCGCAGCCGTAGCTGCCATCGGTGATGAACTCAGTATGGCGGCATTTGGGGCAGCGATAATGGGGCGGCAGGGAGTTCACCTCCGTAATGCCGGACATATACGCCACCAGTGAGGACCCCACACTGCCCCGGCTGCCCACCAGATAACCGTTTTCCAGGCTGCGCTGCACCAGCTTCTGGGCGGACATATACACCACGTCGTACTTGCCCAGAATGCTTTTCAGTTCCACGTTCAGCCGGTCCACGATCAGCTGAGGCGGCTCGTCGCCATACAGCTCGTGACACTTGTCCCACACTCTGTCATGAAGTTCCTGCTCCGAATTCTCCAGCCGCGGCGGGAACAACCGTCCCGGCGGCAGCAGCTCGATATTTTCGATACGGTCGGCGATGCCGCGCGGGTCGTCGATGACCACCCGATGCGCTTCCTCTTCGCCCAGATAGGCAAACTCCGCCAGCATCTCCTCCGTGGTCTTGAAGTAAATGGGCAGGGGTGCGTCGGCGTCGGCAAACTTCTTGCTGGCCAGCAGGATATGGCGGTATACCTCGTCCTCCGGCTCCTGGAAGTGCACATCACCCGTGGCGCACACTGGCTTGCCCAGCTCCCGGCCCAACCGGACGATAGTACGGTTGAACTCCCGCAGCTCCTCCTCTGACTGCACCGCGCCGTTGCGAAGCATGAACATATTATTGCAGGTGGGCTGTATCTCCAGGTAATCGTAGAACGATGCGATGCGCTTCAGCTCCGCCCAGTCCTTGCGATCCGCCACCGCCCGGAACAGCTCGCCTGCTTCACAGGCTGAGCCGATGATGAGGCCCTCCCGATGGGCGATCAGCTCCGTCTTGGGGATAATGGGCACACGCTTGAAATACTTGAGGTTGGAAGCTGAGATCAGCTGATACAGATGCTTCAGGCCCAGCTTGTTCTTCGCCAGGATGATAATATGCTTGGGGTGCCGGCTGCCGCCGTCCCGGGGCCGCAGCTTCTCCATCTGCCCGTTGATCTCCTGCAGACGGGAAATTCCCATCTCCCGCCGCATTTTCTCAAAAAAGGGTATCAGCATATACCCCACCATCCCCGCGTCGTCCGACGCCCGGTGGTGGTTGAAGGCGGGCAGATCCAAATGCTCCGCCACGATGTCCAGCTTATGCTTGTGCAGCTCCGGCAGCAGATTCTGCGCCAGGATCAGGCTGTCGATGTACGTGGGGTCGAATTCCAGCCCCGCCCTGCGGCACCCTGCTCGGATGAACCCGATGTCGAACTCTGCATTGTGGGCCGCCAGCGGTCGCCCGTCCACGAACTTCAAAAACGCTGCCAGTGCCTCCTCCGGCGGCGGCGCGTCCGCCAGCATGGCATCCGTAATGCCCGTCAGGCCGATGATCTCCGGCGTCAGCCGACGGCCGGGGTTCACGAAGGTCTGAAACGTATCCGTGATCTTCCCGTTTTTCAGCACCACTGCGCCGATCTCCGTGATGGCCTCCCGCTGTACCTTCAATCCGGTGGTTTCAATGTCGAAGCACACGATCTCGTCGTCAAAGTCCTGATCCTGCGCACCGTGTACGGCAATGCGGTCGTCCAGGTTATTGACATAGTACCCCTCCACGCCGTACAGGATCTTGATCTTCCCCTTGCCCGCGTCCCGCGCCTTTGGGAATGCCTGCACCGTGCCGTGGTCGGTAATGGCAATAGCCGGGTGGCCCCAGGCTGCCGCCTGCTTTACCACCTTGCCCACATCCGTCAGAGCATCCATGCTGCTCATCTGCGTATGCAGGTGCAGCTCCACCCGCTTCTCCGGTGCATTGTCCTGCCGGGCCGCGTGGCTGATCTTCATAATATTCACCGGCCGCAGCAGGATATCCTTCCCGTCGTAGGTCAGTTCCACCTTGCCCTGCAGGCGCAGCCACATCCCGTCGTTGATCGCGCCGCCCAGCACCTTGGCCTCTTTTTCATCCATGGCCTTCCGCACGGCCACGGAGCCGCGCTCATCGGTGATGTTGAAGTTCAGCGTCCACATTCCCTTGCGCCGCGTCTCATAGCACTCTGCCTTGAATACCCGGCCCTCCACAATAGCGCTGCCCTGCTTGATATTCAGTTCGCCGATAGGCGTCAGCTTTCCGGTGATCGTCTTGCCCCAGATCACCCCGTTGTCGCCCTTTTGCTCGCCGGTGCCGCAGAAATGCAGCAGCACCTGCCGCAGATCATACTGCTGCGCCAGCATCTGCTGCAGGGCGTCCTGTGCCGCCTGGGGCAGTGTCTCACTGCTTTCCACCTGCACCTCCAGCGTCCGGCCCGCCATATCCAGCGCGCCGCTGATAATGCAGGCATCGTGCAGCAGCAGGCGCAGCTGCCGCGGCGCCTGAAAGCTCTCAAACAGCGTAAAAAACGGTACTCTCTCCGCCATGTTTCTCCCCTATCGTATCTCTTGTCACAGCTTGTCGATCTCCTCGAACAGCGCGTCCACCAGCTGGTCCTCCGGCACCTTCCGCAGAACCGTTCCCTTGGCGAACAGCAGTCCCTCGCCCTTGCCTCCGGCGATGCCCACATCCGCAGCAGTGGCCTCACCCGGTCCATTGACCACGCACCCCATCACCGCCACGGTGATGGGCTTGTCACAGTTCTTCAGCCGCCGTTCCACCTCCCGGGCGATGGGCAGCATATCATACTTCGTCCGCCCGCAGGTAGGGCAGGCGATCAGGTCCGGCCCCGTCTGCCGCAGACCGCAGGCCTGCAAAATACGCTTGGCGGCCACTACTTCCTCCACCGGGTCGGCAGTTAGGCTCACCCGCAGCGTATCGCCGATACCCCGACACAGCAGTCCGCCGATGCCGATGGCCGACTTCAGCACCCCCATCTCCGGTGTGCCGGCCTCGGTGACACCCAGATGCAGCGGATAGTCCACCTTTTCGTGCAGCAGCTCGTAGGCCGCCATATTTACCGGCACCCGGGAGCACTTCACGGAGATGCAGATATCCCCGAAGCCGCACTCCTCCAACAGGCGCACATGGCCCAGTGCACTCTCGGCCAGCGCCTCGGCGGTCACACCGCCGTATTTTTGCACCAGGCCCTTCTCCAGCGAGCCGCCGTTGACGCCCACACGGATTGGAATATTCCTCTCCCGGCAGGCGTCGGCCACGGCCCGCACGCGGTCCTTCGACCCGATGTTGCCGGGGTTGATGCGTATTTTATCCACACCGCCGTCCACACACAGCAGCGCCAGCCGGTAATCAAAGTGGATATCCGCCACCAGCGGGATGTGTATAGCCGCCTTGATGCTCGGAATGGCCCGTGCGGCCTCCTCCGTGGGCACCGCCACACGCACGATCTCGCAGCCCGCCTGCTCCAGGCGCTGTATCTGCCGCACCGTGGCGTTCACGTCCTCCGTGGGCGTATTGCACATGGACTGTATGCTCACGGCTGCGCCGCCGCCCACCGGTACCGCGCCCACCTGTATGCGTCTTGTCACTGTTCCCGCCTCCTCAGTGGATCAGCTTTCCCACGTCGCTGAACACCAGCACCACCATCAGCGCCAGCAGCAGAATAAGTCCCGCGAAGTGGATATAGTTCTCATATTTAGCCGGTATCTGCTTCCGGAACAGCAGCATGGCTGCCGCGTTGATGATCAAGAAGAATATCCGCCCGCCGTCCAGCGCCGGCAGCGGCAGCAGGTTCATCACCGCCAGATTCACTGCGATCAGCGCCGCGATGTAGGCGATGTTCTCCACCGCCGCCTGGGTCGTCTCCGCCTGCTCACCTACCTGTACCATGGTGGACACGATCCCCACCGGGCCACTCAGATCCCGCAGGCCCGCCTGTCCGGTAAAGAGCATCTGTAGGCTCAGCCGCACCAGACGCACGAAATCCACGGCGTTGTTCCAGGTGTAGGCCAGTTTGTCGCCGAAGGTGGCCGCCGCCGCACCGAAGTATATTCCGTAGCCGCTGTACGCATTTCCGCTTTGATCGGTATACGTCTGTCTCGTCATGGCAAAGTCGTCCAGGCGCACCTTCTCCCCGCCGCGGTCCACCACCAGGTCGAATGTGCCGGTCTTATTCAGGCCAAGCAGCAGGCTCACGTCGCTGTAAATGTACACGCGCTCCCCATCGATGGACACCAGCCGGTCCCCGGTCTGCAAGCCGTCGGCGCTCTCCAACGGACAACCCTCGGCAAAGCCGGAGATCACCGGCTGATAGAACCCCTGCGCCGGCGCATACAGGCAGAAGATGATAATAAGCCCCGCCAGAAAATTCATGGCCGCGCCGGCGGCAAAAATGATCAGCTTTTTCCAAAAGCCCTGGCGGTTCAGCGCCGCCGGATCGTCAGAATCCTCCTCTTCCCCCTCCATAGCACAGAAACCGCCCACCGGAAAAGCCCGCAGAGAATACTGGGTATCCCCCCGCTGCTTTTTCCATAGCACCGGTCCCATGCCGATGGCAAACTCGTTGACCCGCACGCCGCAGGCCTTGGCCGCCAGGAAGTGTCCCAGCTCATGGACGGCGATCAAAATACCGAACACCAGCAGGGCCGCTATGATATATACGATCATGTATGCAAGCTCCTTTTCCGGATGTCACAGGGCGGCGCGCCGCGCCGCCTTGTCTGCTTCCAGTATATCCGCAAGGCCTGGCTGATATTGCACCGGCACCCGCTCCAACGCGCGCTCCACCCGCCGGGAGATATCGTTAAAGCCGATCTCGCCTCGCAGAAACAGTCCCACAGCCGCCTCGTTGGCGCCGTTGAGTATGGCGCAGGCGGTGCCGCCCACCGCTGCGGCATACCGTGCCAGACGCAGACAAGGGAACGCCCTCTCGTCCGGCTCGGCAAAGGTCAGCGCGCCGCAGGTCAGCAGGTCCAGCGGCTTATCCGGGCTCTCGGCCCGGTGGGGATACGTCATGGCATAGCGGATGGGCAGCTTCATATCCGGCGTGCCCAGCTGCGCCAGCAGCGCCCCGTCCCGGAACTCCACCAGCGAATGCACGATGCTCTGGCGGTGTATCACCGCCTGCACCTGCTCCACCGGCAGGCGATAGAGCCGCATGGCCTCGATGATCTCCAGTCCCTTGTTCATCAGTGTGGCGGAGTCCACCGTGATCTTCGGTCCCATGTGCCAGTTGGGATGGCGCAGGGCATCTGCCGCCGTCACATGCTCCAGCTCGTCGAAGGTCCTTCCGTAGAACGGCCCGCCGGAGCAGGTCAGCAGGATACGCCGCACCTCACCCCGGTCCCGGCAGCCCTGCAAGCACTGAAACACCGCACTGTGCTCACTGTCCACCGGCACGATCTCCGCACCGTATTTCTCCGCCGCGTCCATCACCAGCTCACCGGCGCACACCAGCGTTTCCTTATTGGCCAGCGCGATGCGCTTGCCTTTTTGGATCGCCGCCAGTGTGGGACGCAGCCCCACGCTGCCCATCACGGCAGTCACCACCGTGTCCGCCTCGGTCATAGCGGCGGCAGCCAGCAGGCCCTCCTCCCCTGCCATGACCTCAATGCCGGTCCCCCGCAGCCGTTTTTTCAGCGCCAGCGCCGCATTTTCGTCATACAGCACCGCAAGGCGCGGCATATACTGCCGCGCCTGCTGCTCCAACAGGTCTACCTGTGTATTGGCGGTCAGCGCCGCCACGCGGAGGCCCAGCTCCCCGGCCACCTCCAGCGTCTGCCGCCCGATGGAGCCGGTAGCCCCCAACAGGGCGATGGTTTTCGTCATAGGTCCTTCCTCAATACAGCGTCACAGCGTTGATAAGCATCCACGTCACCGGTGCAGCGAAGATCACACTGTCGAACCGGTCCAGCACGCCGCCGTGGCCCGGCAGCAGCCGTCCGTAGTCCTTGATGCCGCACTGCCGCTTCACGCAGGAGAAGCTCAGGTCGCCCAGCTGCCCCAGCACCGCGCCCACGAAGCCCAACAGTACACACCAGCCGATGTGCAGCTGCACCTCCGTACATAGGAAGAAGAATATCCGGAACAGGATCATTCCCACCATGCCGCCCACCAGACCGCTGACCGCACCCTCCCGGGTCTTCTTCGGGCTGACTCTGGGCGCCAGCTTTGTTTTCCCGAACAGCATACCGCCGAACAGCGCCAGAGAGTCGCTCATAAACGCCGACACCAGCGGGATCAGCACCAGTCCGGCGCCGTATTCCAGCATCCGCAGCCGCACCAGGCAGCCCAGCGCCAGCGGGATCACCAATCCGGACACCGCCATAGCGCTGATATCCGGAAAATCCAGCTCGTCGTCTTTGCCGAAGGCCTGCACCGCCGCGATGAACATCACCACGATCAGCGCCGCCAGCAGCCATACCATGATCGTATGTATGGCGGTACCCGTGAAGTCACCGCCGCTGAAATACACCGTGAACACGGTGAACACCGCCAGCGTGGCCGCCAGCCCCCACCAGCGCGCCGCTTTCTCCGGCGCGGCGGCCGCCATGAACTCATGGCAGCCGATGACGCACAGCGCCGCCACCAGCACCGCCGTGGCCCAATCCGGTGCGAAGCACAGCACGCCGATCAATGCCGGCACGCCGATGATCGCCACCAGTATTCTCTGTTTCATGGTCGTCACCTCACTTTACGCCGCCGAACCGGCGATCCCGCTGCTGATAGTCGATGATCGCTCTGTCCATATCCTGCCGGGTAAAATCCGGCCACAGCGTGTCGCAGAAATAGAATTCGCTGTAGGCACACTGCCACAGCATGAAATTGCTCAGCCGTATCTCGCCGCTGGGGCGGATGATCAGCTCCGGGTCGGGGATACCGGCAGAGTACATATTGGCGGAGAGGTTCTCCTCCGTCCAGTCCACCCCCTGCTCCGCGCACAGCCGCGCCGCCCGCAGTATCTCCGCCCTGCCGCCGTAATTCAGACACACATTGGCCTGGAACCCCGCATAGCGGCCGGAGATGTCATCCGTCTCATGCGCCAGCGCCTGCAGCTCCGGGGACAGTGCGCTGAGGTCGCCGAAGAACCGCAGGCGGATGTGCTCCTTTTCCATGGTGTCGATCGCTTCCCTCAGATACTGCTCCAACAGGCCCATGATGGTATTCACCTCATCGGCGGGCCGCTTCCAGTTCTCTGTGGAAAAGGCGTATACCGTCAGGTATTCCACTCCCAGTTCCTTGCAGTAGGTGGCGATGTCGCGGAACACCTCTGCCCCCACCTTGTGCCCCACCGTGCGGGGCAGGCCGCGTTTTTTCGCCCAGCGGCCGTTGCCGTCCATAATAACAGCGATATGGCGGGGAAGGCGGCTCCTCTCCACCTCCCCCGCCGTATGGGGCGTTTTCTTCGTAAACAGTCCCATTAAACAGACATCAATTCCTTTTCCTTGTTGTCCAGGATCTTGTCGATCTCCTTGCAGCTGTCATCGGTCAGCTTCTGCAGGTCCTTCTCGGCGATCTTCAGATCGTCCTCGGTGATCTCGGACGCCTTCTGCTGCTTCTTGAAGTTATCCATCGCATCCCGGCGGATATTCCGCACAGCCACCTTGCCGTTCTCGGCGTACTTGTGGATCTGCTTGACCAGCTCCTTGCGGCGCTCCTCGGTCAGCTGGGGGAAAGCCAGACGAATGCACTTACCGTCGTTCTGGGGGTTGATGCCCAAGTCGGACTCCTGAATGGCCTTTTCAATACCCTTCAGAATGCTGGCATCCCAAGGGGTAATGACCAGCGTCCGCGGGTCAGGCGAGCCGATAGAGCCGATCTGCTGGATGGGCGTGGGGGTCCCGTAGTAGTCCACACTGATGCGGTTGAGCACGGAAGCGTTGGCGCGGCCGGCACGCACGGTGTCGAAGTCGCTCATCACGGATTCAATGCTCTTCTTCATTTTTTCCTCGTAAACCTTGTACTCGTCCTTCAACATGGGGTCAGTCCTCCTTCACGATCGTTCCGATTTTTTCGCCGCGCAGGGCGCGGATGATATTCTCCGGGTCTTTCAGGGCAAATACCAGCACCGGGATATGGTTATCCATGGACAGGCTGGTGGCGGTAGAGTCCATCACAGCCAGGTGCCGCTTGAGCACCTCGTCGTAGGTGATGCTGTCAAACTTCACCGCGTCGGCGTTCTTGGCCGGGTCGCTGTCGTACACGCCGTCGATGTTCTTGGCCAGCAGGATGACGTCCGCGTCGATCTCCGCCGCCCGCAGCACCGCCGCGGTATCCGTGGAGAAGAACGGGCAGCCAATGCCGCAGCCAAAAATGACCACTCTCCCCTTTTCCAGGTGCCGAATGGCCCTGGCGCGGATATACGGCTCCGCCACGGCCCGGATCTCCAGCGCCGTCTGCACACGCACGTCCACACCCTTCTGCTCCAGCACGTCCGCCATGGCCATGCAGTTCATGGCCGTGGCCAGCATACCCATGTGGTCGGCCCGGGTGCGCTCGATGTGTCCCTCGCCGTCCTTCACGCCGCGCCAGAAATTGCCGCCGCCGATGACGATACCCACCTGCACACCCATGTCCACACACTGCTTGATAACGTCCGCCACCCGGTCCATGACCTGAAAGTCCAGACCGAAGTGCTTATCGCCGGCCAGCGCTTCGCCGCTGATCTTCAGCAGCACCCGCTTGAATACTGGTTGCTCCATCGCCGTTCCTCCCTAATTTTCTATCAGGTATTTTACCTTATTTCTCCCGTTTTGCATAGGGGGAAAATCGAAAATTTTTCTGAATTCTTTTTTGCAGATCCCTCCGCATTCTCCCGCGTGCCCTACGCCTGCGGTGCGGAACGCAAAAACGAAAAGCTTTGTTTTTTCCCACTGGCGGTGTATAATGGGGAAAACACTTTTCCGGAGGCTGATTTTCATGGAACTTCTGCACGTGCTGGGCAATACATATGCGGCCGTCGCCGCCACCGCCCTGCTGCCCGTTTATAAGCTCAATGACCGGGATGTGGTGCTCATCGACACCGGCTACGCCAAGCTGGACAGAGCCGGCCTGACCGCGCTCATCGACGGCAGCGGCTGGCGTCTGCGCGCCATTCTCTGCTCCCACGCCCACTTCGACCACACCGGCAACGTCCGGTATTTGCAGGAGCGATACGGCGCAAAAGCCGCCATCTCCCTGATCGAAGCCGGTATCTCTGTGAACCCGGACAGCTACCGCGCCAACTACGTGGCCCTGACCTACGGCAAAAGCCGTGAGTTGTTTCTGGAGGAGTGCTTCACCGCAGATCGAGTCATCTTCCCCCAGGAGGACCACATCGACGTAGACGGCGCCCGGTTCGGCGTACTGTCTCTCCCCGGCCATTCGGCAGGCCAGCTGGGCTTTGTCACGCCGGACGGCGCGGCCTATCTGGGTGACTGCCTCATCGACCAGCACGAGATCGACGCGGCCAAGCTGCCCACCAGCATGTTCATCGCCAGGGATCTGGAGAGCAAGGCCGCCCTCCGTTCTACCGACTACCCCGCCTATATCGTCGCCCACAAGCAGATCATCACCGACCGCGCGGAGCTGTCTGCCCTCATCGACAGCAACATCGCCTTCATCCACCGCAAGGAGCGGGAGCTGCTGGACGACCTGACCGACGGCATGACGTTCTCCGACTGGATATACGCCTTCTGCCAGCGGGAGAACATCCGCACCCGGCAGGAGCTGAAATTCAGCATCGTGGAGCGGAACTTCACCAACTTCACCGACTGGCTCACCGACACCGGCAAGGTACGCGTAGAGCGCGACTTCTGCGCCAAGAGGTATTACCACGGCTGAGATACCGTGTACGCATAGAAAAGCCACCCCATCGGGGTGGCTTTTCCGCTCTGTTTATTCGTCAAAGGGCACGCCGAACATCTGCCAGAACTGCCGGTTCTCGCTGTCGGACACCATGGCGGAGCTCCACGAGCCGAACATAAAGCTGGCGCAGCTGTCCGTCCCCTTCAGCACCGACACTGTCCGCCCGTCGTCGAACGTCACCGTCAGCTTGGCGCCAAACCCACAAGAGGACGCGCCGCCGTAGGCTCTGGCGTTGGTCAGCATCTTCTGCAGGGCGGGCAGGTCGGCCTTGGCGGCGGTGTACGTCTCGCCGCCGTAGAACTCCAGCTTGGCGGAAGTCATATTGCCCCGGAAATCCTCCGGCGTGACGAAGGTATAGCCGCACTGCTCCGTCAGTATTTTCAGCACCGTGGGCGGCACGGGGTAATCGGCAGTGCCCCAATAGCGGACATCGTCCTCGCCGCTGCGGTGCAGGGTGGCGCAGACCTGATGCCACTCCGGCTGCACCGTGCCCTTTTCGGACAGGATGGTCTGCACCTGCTCCTCCGTCAGCGGCACGACCTGCTTTGTGGAGTCACCCGCCTCCCACGTGATCTGATAGACCTCCAGCTCCGCCGTTTCCGCCGCGCTCCGGTACTGGAACCGTACAGCGTACTGTCCATCCATGCCCAGGCCCACGAACTGCTCCGTCAGCTCTACCACATCTCCGTTGTGGAGCGCCACGTTCTCCTCATTGTACCGTCCGTAGAGGGTGAAGCCCTCACCCTTTATCACGGACAGCTGCGCGCCGCTGCCCACCTCATACACCGGGATGTCCTCGCTGTAATTCTCGTCGTATGTCACCGTGCGGTACGTCACGGAATAGACCTCCGACACGGAGATGCTCAGCTGGTCCCTCTCATAACTGGCGGCCACCGGCAGCCCGCCGGTCAACTGGGACATGGCATACCGGGAAATATCCGCCAGCAGCACCTCCGATGCGTCGCCCCGGCCGTCGGGGGCTTGCTGTCCCGCCAGCCGGCGAAGATACGCCTCCACCGTGTTGGGGGCTTTCTGGTAGCGGTGCGCCAGCACGTCCATGGCGCTCTCGGCATACGCCCCGTCCGCGTTCAGATAGTACGCGCACAGATAGCTCAGGGGAACGGTCTCCCAGTCCGGCAGCTGCGCCGCGTCGTACACGATGCCGTAGTCCTCCGCCCGGACGCTGCACGGGTCGTTATCCCCGGTAACGCTCCACGGCATGGTTTCCTCAAAGCTCGGCTGCGCGTCCCCCTCATAGTAGACGATAGAACCATCCTCCGCCATTGTCCGCAGCATATCCATATACGTCTGCAAGCCCTTCACGCTCTCCCGCGCCGCGCTCAGTGCATCCACATAGCCCGCATGATTGCTCGAATACACCACGCCGTCCCCCGAATACACCGCACCGGTGACATGGGACGTACCCGCCTGATCGATGTCCGTCCAGCGGAACCAGTCGATATTGTCGATCAGCGCCATGGCGATATAGCCCCGCTGCGCCATCTGCCGGTTCCACTCCGCGCTGCGTTCCGGGACATCACCCGCAAAGGCATAGCACACCGTCACACCCATAGGCTCCCTGTTCGTGTCCAAGCGGATGGAATAGGCGTATGTGTCGCTGTCCGCCGTATCGCCCATCTCCGGCAGCCCCAGCGCGTCCAGTATGCCGCTGACCGCCGCGTTGTCGCCCACATACTCCGTCCGCAGGGCGAACAGCTTCTCCGCGTCCAGCGTCCCCACGTTCTTGTAGCTGGGCTTCGTCAGCAGGCACACGCCGATGATGGCCGCCGCGACGACCAGCAGGATGATAGCCCAGAGGGCGGGCTTCTTATAGTTGAGCACGTTCTTCACCCTTTCTTTCACAGCCACTTCGCCAAAGGCCAGCGGGCACACCGCCGCCATTTTCGGCTGGGCGGCACAGGCCACCAGCGCCCGGGAATAGGCGGCCCGCTGCGCCGCATCTGCGTTTTTCAACACCATTTCATCACAGGCGCGCTCCATGTCGCGGCCCAGCAGGACATACGCCGCCCAGAGGATCGGGTTGAACCAGTTGACCGCCAGCAGCAGAAACGCCAACGGTTTCCACACATGGTCCCAGCGGCGGATATGGCACCTTTCGTGGGCGAGCACCTGGGGAAAGTCCTGCTCCGACACGGTTTCCGGCACATAAATGCGGGGCGCGAGCACACCCAGCACGAAGGGCGTGGACCAGTCGGTGCAGCGATAGACATTGTCCTGTATGCGGGGGGCGGCGCGGAGCCGCCAGCGCATACGCAGCAGGCTGAGGGCCATGTACAGCGCCATGCAGCCCACGCCCGTCAGCCAGATGGCGGGCAGCTGATCCAGCAGCGCAAAGCCTTGTGCCGCAGCGGGTCCTGCCATTTCCAGGCGCTGCTCCGGCGGGGCGGAAACATAGACCTTTTCCTGCTGGCGAAGCTCCTGATAGGCCTGGATGGGCGGGCTTTCGGGCTGCTGGAGACTGACGGGGCTCTCTACTGTCAATCGGGCGGGAAGCAGCAGCCGCAGGGCTACCAGCAGCCACAGCATACACACGGCGCGGCGGGGCGCACGGCGCAGCAGCGGCCGCACCGCCATCACCGCCAGCGCGATGAGGCCCGCCTGCCAGGAAATTTCCAGCACGGAGGTAAACAGACTATCCATTTTTTCTTCTCCTTTATGGCGCAGGGCATGACATCGTATGCCGCAGCGCGGTTCAGTTACGTCCGGAATTCTCCTGCTCGAAGCGGTCGATCATGGCATGGAGCACATCGGCATCCTCTTTGGAAAGTTTTGAATTTCCCATAAAAGCCGTCAGAAATGCCGGCAAGCTGCCGTGAAAGTTGTGGGCCACGAAGGCACGGCTCTCGGCGCGCTGCACGTCCTCGCGCGCGACGCGCGACGTGACCACGGCGTTCTCCGTGTGCACCACGCCGCGCTCGGCGAGACGCTTGATCACGGTGTAGGTGGTGGATTTTTTCCAGCCCAGCTCCTCGGCGCACAGGCGGACCAGCTCACTGCTCTTTATAGGCTCGTGGGACCACAGTATCTCGCAGAAGCGCAGCTCACTGTCAAAAATTTTCGGTGTTTCCACAGGGTTTTCCTCCTTGGTCGAATGTAGTAAACCTGTTTTAGTCTAACGCGTTAGACCCGTCCTGTCAAGTATTTTTTTCTTGCTTTTTGTGTTACTTTTACTTTACTTTTCTTGTACGCTTATGATACCTTAGTGCAGAGGATGTTACAGGGCCATGCAAGCTATGTGTCAGGCACGGCAAAAACAGGTACGGAAGGGGCGCATCATGGATATCGTGTATGAGGATAAGCGGATCGTGGTGGCGGTAAAGCCGGCGGGGGTGGTGTCGGTGGATCAACCGGGCGGAATGCCTGCGCTGCTGCGGCAGACGCTGCACACCGCGTGCATACGGACGGTACACCGGCTGGACGCGCCGGTAGCAGGGCTGATGGTGTTCGCACGGAGCGCCTACGCCGCCGGGGAGCTGTCGCGGCAGATACGGGAGGGGGAATTCGAGAAAACATATCTGGCGGTGGTGCGGGGAATGCCGAAGGCGGACGAGGGAGAGCTGACGGACCTGCTGGGCCGGGACAAGACGCGGCGGATGACCTATGTGGCCGAGGGGCCGGGAAAGGACGTGCGGGAAGCGCGGCTGCGGTACCGGGTGCTGGACCGGCGGGCGGGATACGCGCTGGTGCGGGTCCGACTGCTGACGGGGCGAACGCACCAGATACGGGTGCAATTCGCGTCACGGGGGATGCCGCTGGTGGGCGACCGGCGGTACGGAGACGCGGCGGACGCGGACACGCCTATCGCGCTGTGGTCGGCAGGCGTGGCGTTCCGGCACCCGGAGACGGGAGAGGCCATGGCGTTCGAGCTGGCGCCGCCGCGCATGGCGCCATGGACATGGTTCGAGACATGAAAAAGACCGCCGGGAGGCGGTCTTTTTATGCGTTTTTTTTGCCTGCGGGCGCGGGATGGGTGCTTCGCTGCCCCGGTGGCGAGCAGGTGTTGCGCCTGCGGGCGCGGGATGGGGAGTTTCGTGCCCCGGCACGAGTAACTTTCTTTTTTTGTAAAAAGAAAGTTACCAAAGAAAACCACTCAAACCTACGGTTTAAGGATCCCTTGGC
>OMDX01000480.1_pt1 | contig 15229 bp, 9 predicted proteins | sample 1673711 | NCBI WGS metagenome assembly OMDX01 (sample SAMEA103958123, study PRJEB25191) | human gut metagenome
TTCCGTACAGTGGCGAAAATTGTTTCACTGGGACGGACGAAATCCGTCATTCTGCCGAAAAGCGGACGTTTTTCCTCCGGCGCGGCGGTCACTCCGCGCCGCTGATCTCGACGTATTCGCGCAGGCCGTCGCGCATGGTCTCCTCATAAATTTCCCGCGCGCCGGATACGGAGTCGAGCGCGCTCTCGTCGCAGGCGAGCGCGTAGGCGACCGAGCCGTCCGAGCAGGTGAAGGCGTAAAACGGCAGGCCGCGCACGCTGCGAAACTCCACGGCGGTCACGGAGACCGTACCGTCGTCGGCGCTGTCCCATGTGACGGCATTCGACGCCGCTTTTTTGATGGCAAGCGCCGGTACGTCCGCGGCGCCGTCGAGATACACCGCGCGGAGGACCGCCTGGTTGAAGTCGCCGGTATAAAGAAAGCTGAAGCGCACGCTGCACTCGCTCTGCGCGGTGCTGCCCGTGCCGCGGAAGGTGATCACGCCGTTGTCGTTCTCCGCCGCCGTGCCGAGCTCCAGCCCGTAATTGCGCAGCAGGCCGATGAGACCGCTGTGCTCCAGAAACGTCCGCGCCGCGTTTTCCGGCTGGGAAGAGGCGAGGAACGCCTCCTGCTTATCGTAATTGTCCGGCGTGAGCGCCGGGGCGTTGGGGTTCTGCAAAAGGAGCGAGCCGTTTTCCGAAACGGAATATGTCACGCTGCCCCAGCCGTTTGCGGCGACGTTCGCCGCCACGGTCTCGCCGAGCGCCGTGAGATCCACAGACTTCAAAACGCCGAGCGTCACGGTATCGGGCGGGGTGTAATCGCAGTCGAACCGGTTGACGGAAACGTGCCGCCCGCTGCCGGTCTTGCCGGTTTCGATGGGCGCGGCGGTCTGCTCCGTCTGAAAGGCGCTGCCGCCCGCGCCGGGGTTGAGCTGCGGCACGGAAAGGGGCCGGTCCTCCGTGTCGGGGGTCTTGTCCCGTCCGGGAAGCAGCAGAATGATGGCAGCGATCGCGGCGATGAGCATCACGCCGAGGAATATCCAGCCCGCGAGCATGACCTTCTTCTGCGAAGCCCGCCGCGCGCGGCGGGAGGTATTTTCTTCCTGACGGGGTTTTCGGTAGTTTTTCATGGTGAGTTCCTTTTGAAGCCTCCCTTGTGTAAAGGGAGGTGGGTTTTGCCGCAGGCAAAAGCCGGAGGGATTGTCGATTTCCGAAGACTACAATCCCTCAGTCAGCTTCGCTGACAGCCCCCTTTACACAAGGGGGCTTTAAAAGCGTTTTAGGATTTTGCTTCGCCGTCGGTCTTGGGTCTCGGCTTTCTGCGGCGGTGGTTATTGCGGCGGGGCTTATCCGTGCGCTCGGCCTTGTCCCCGGCGGGGGCGGCGCTCACCGGCGGCTTTTCACCGCCGCGGCGCGCGCTGCGGTTTTCCCCGGCGGGCTTTTTCTCGCTGCGCTCCGGCTTCTTTTCCGCGCGCTCGGGGCGCTCGGGTCTTTCGGCGCGTTCCGGACGCTCGACTCTTTCGGTGCGCTCGGACCGTTCGGCATTCGCGCCGCCGCGCTTCCGGCGGCGGGAGCGGCTGCTTTTCTTCTCGCCGGAGGGCTTCTCCGCGCTCTGCGGCGCGGCGGACGCGGTGCACACGTCCTCCACGATCATCGACGGCATGATCCAGCCGCTCGTCTCCGGCTCGGCGATCTCTTCCTTGGCCTTTTTGGGCTTGTTGCGGAGAAGGTCGGGCAGGGGCTGGCCCTCCGCCGGGCGGCCGCCGGGGATCTCGGCGATCTCGTCGGCATCGTAGGTGCGGATCTGCGCTTCGCCCGGGCCGTCCAGCTTTACCTTGACGTTCTGGCGCAGGAGATTGACGAGCGTGACGCTGCCGTAGCCGTCCTCGGTCTGGACGAACGCGCCGTTTTTCGGCACGTGCTTCAAAAGGTCCTCATACGCCTCCTGCTCATAGCGCAGGCAGCACATCAGCCGCCCGCATGTGCCGGAGATCTTCACCGGGTTGAGCGACATCGACTGCGTTTTCGCCATCTTCGTGCTGACGGGCTGGAAATCGTCCAAAAACTGGTGGCAGCAGAAGGGCCGTCCGCAGATGCCGAGACCGCCGAGCATTTTCGCCTCGTCTCTCACGCCGATCTGCCGCAGTTCGATGCGCGTGCGGAACACGCCCGCAAGATCCTTTACGAGCTCGCGGAAATCCACGCGCCCGTCGGCGGTGAAGAAGAAGAGGATCTTGTTCCCCTCAAACGAGCACTCGACGTCCACGAGCTTCATTTCGAGCTTGTGCTTTTCGATGAGCTCCCGGCAGATGCCGAGCGCTTCCTTTTCGCGCTTGCGGTTGAGCTCCGCGATGCGCAGATCGTCCGGCGTGGCGCGGCGCACGACGGGACGCAGCGGCTGCACGCAGTCGCCGTCCCCGACCATGTGATTTCCCTTGACGCACTCGCCAAGCTCCATGCCCTTGGACGTTTCCACGACGAGCGTGTCGCCCGTCCTCGCGGTCACGCCGGCGGGGTCGAAATAGTACGTCTTGCCGCGGCCGCGGAATTTTATGCTGATTACTTCTGTCACGGGATTTTCCTCATTTCCTGATGTGTGAGCGCCGGAGGTCATTTGCCGTCCGGCAGATAGGTGGATAGATAACCGGTCACGTGCTTCGGGCCGACATTCAGCCGGAGATATTCCTCCGCGCGGAGGAGAAACGCTTCGAGCGCAAGAAGCTCCCGCCGGTCGGAAACGAGCTTCACGGCGAGCTCCTCCGCCGCGGTAACGACCTCGAGAAGCTGCGCGTTATCGAGCTTTTCCATCGCCGTGCAGCAGCGCAGAAGCTCCGCGCGGTCGAGCCGCGCTTCAAGATAGCCGCGGGCGCGCTCGTTCTCCGGCGCAACAGTCCCGCCCGCGAGCCGGATCTCGCCGCAGCGCGACTGCACCGTTTCGAGCAGCTTTTCGCGGCTTTCGGCGCAGAGAAGGAACATGACGCCGCGCGGCGGCTCTTCGAGCAGCTTCAGGAACGCGTTCTGCGCGGCGATGTTCATCGTGTCCGCTTCGGGAAAGATGTATACCTTGCCGTCGGCCTCGTTCGGCAGCACGGCAGCGTCCACGGCGAGCGCGCGGATCTGATCGACGGTGATCTCGCGCCGCAGCTTGCCGGACTTGTCCGCCGCGCGCTCGACGAGCGCCACGTCCGGATGGATGCCGGGAAACGCGCCCTGGAACACCTTGCGGCAGTGGCGGCAGGCGCGGCAGGGCTTCGCGCCGCTGCTTTCGCAGAGCGCCGCCGCCGCCATTTCCCGCGCGCGAGAGCGCGCCGCGTCTCCGTCGCCGGAGATTATATACGAATGCATCATCTTTTCCATATCGATTCAGTATACCATACACATTTTTAGTTTGACAAGCGTTTGCGAATTGAATACTATGGAAAAAACATCGTGAGGGGGGAGAATATGCGCGCCGCTATCTGCGACGACCGCGCCGAGGACGCGCAGCTCGTCGCGCAGTATGTCCGCGAATGGGGCGAGAGCCGGGAAGAGAGCGTCGCGCTCGAGATGTTCCCCTCCGCCGAGGCGTTCCTCTTCGCCTACGACGAGGACAAGAATTTTGACCTTCTGCTGCTCGATGTCGAGATGGGCGGCATGGACGGCGTGACGATGGCCAGGCGCGTCCGCGCGGAGAACACCGCCGTGCAGATCGTTTTCATCACCGGCTACACGGACTACATCGCCGAGGGGTACGACGTGGCGGCGCTGCACTATCTCGTAAAGCCCGTCCGCGAGGAAAAGCTCTTCGAGGTGCTCGACCGCGCCGCGGCGAAGCTGCGCAGCGACAGCCGCGCGCTCACGCTCGAGTGCGGCGGCGAGATCTTCCGCGTGCCGCTTTATGAGATCCGCTATCTCGATGTGGAGAAAAACTACACGACCGTCCACGCGAAGCGGGATTATACCGTAAAGAAAACGCTCGGCGCGCTCTCGGACGAGCTGGACGAGCGGTTTTTCCGCATCGGGCGCGCGGCGATCGTGAATCTTTCGTACATCCGCCGCGTGACGAAAACGGACGCGATCTTATCCGACGGCGCAGCCGTCCCGCTCCCGCGCGGCGCTTACGAAGCGCTCAACCGCGCCATTATCGCGTATCATTGAGAGGTGAGAGCATGAGCCTTTTTTCCCGCCGCGTCGATAAGCAGCTCGAAGCCTACCAGCGCGAGCTGGTGGACACGCATTATAAAGAGGTGGAGAACATGTACCGCCAGATCCGCGGCTGGCGGCACGACTACCGGAATCATATCCAGGTGCTCAAGGCGTTCGCCGCCAAGGGCGATATGGACGCCATCCGCGCCTATCTCGACGAGCTGGACACCGATCTGAACACCGTGGACACCGTCGTCAAAACCGGCAACGCCATGGCGGACGCCATTTTGAACAGCAAGATATCTCTCGCCAAATCGCGCGGCATCACGGTGCAGGCCGACGCGCACATCCCCGTAAAGCTCAAAATGTCGGAGCTCGATCTCTGCTGCATTCTCGGCAATCTCTTCGATAATGCCATTGAAGCGAGCATGGCTCTGCCGGAAAAGGACCGGCTCATCCGCGTGTACATGGACATGAAGGGCACGCAGCTTTATATCTCCTTCACAAACTTCACCGCCGGAAAGAAGCTGGAAAAGACCGGCGGGCGCTTCCGCACCACGAAGGGCGAGGGGCACGGCTTCGGTCTCGTGCGCATCGACGATATCGTCGCGCGGCTGGACGGGTATCTCTCCCGCAACAGCGAGGACGGCGCGTTCACGACCGAGATACTGCTCCCACAGGTGTGAGCGAAACGGTTCATCCCCGAAAATAAGCCATTCGTCCCCGGTCTGCGCCGGGGACGAAGTTTTGTGATAGTGTTATCCTCGCAAAGAAGAGGTGGTTTCGATGAAAGAAAAAACGAAAAAGCCGCGCTACCGTCTGGGGCAGAACATGCTCTGGATGCTGCGGCAGGCGCACGCGGCGCACCGGGACGATGTGCCGGTATTCGCTGTCATAAAAGCGCTCGCCATGGCGGGCACGGGCATTTCGGGTCTCCTGCTCGCGCCGGAGATCGTCCGCTGCGTAGAGGACGGGGCGGGCTTTTCGCGTATTCTCGCGACGATCGCCGTGCTCGCCGGGGTGCTGCTCGTGTGTTCGGCGGTCAGCGCCTATCTGGAGCACGCGCCGATGTTCGCGCGAGTCGATGTGCGCCTTGCGCTCATCCGCAAGATCCATTATAAGACCTGCGTGATGTCCTATCCGCTCTCCGAGGACCCGGAAGTTCTCAAGCTGCAGGAGCAGGCCGTACGCGCGACCATAAATAACCGCTGCGCGAGCGAGGCGCTCTGGGTGGATGAGCAGAAGTTTCTCACCGCGGCGCTGAGCTTTGTAGTGTATCTGCTGCTGCTCACGAATACGAGCGTATGGCTTCTCGCCGCGCTCACCGTGACGACCGCGGCGGAGTACTTCGTCAACCGGCGCATCAACGAGTGGGGCTACCGTCACCGCGACGAGGCCGCCGCGCTCGAAAAGAAAATGGACTATGTTTCCGACAAGGCGCGGAGCACCGTTCTCGGCAAGGACATCCGCATTTTCGGCATGCGCCCGTGGCTCGAAGCCGTATACGATAAAACGCTCCGCGCGATCGACGCCTTCGTCGAGCGGCGCGAGCGGGTGTATTTCTGGACGAACGTGATCGACGCCGTGCTCACCGCCGTGCGAAACGGCCTTGCCTATTACTTCCTGCTGCGCCAGACGCTCGCCGGGGGAATGGGCGCGGGCGACTTTCTGCTGTGCTTCTCCGCCGTCGGCGCGTATACCGAGCAGCTCAACGGCATTCTCACCGAGCTCGGCACGCTGCGGCGACAGAGCCTCGAGCTCTGTACCCTGCGTGAATTTCTCGAGCTGCCGGAGCCCTTCCGCATGGAGGGCGGCAAGCCCCTGCCGGAGTGCCCGGACGGGAAATACGAGCTGCGGCTCGATCATGTCTCCTTCCGCTATCCCGGCGCGGACAAAGATACGCTGCACGGCATCGATCTCACGGTGCATCCCGGCGAGCGGCTCGCCGTTGTGGGCTTAAACGGCGCCGGCAAAACGACGCTCGTAAAGCTGCTCTGCGGCTTTTACGACCCGACCAAGGGGCGCGTGCTCTTAAACGGCGAGGATATCCGGGAGTTCAACCGGCAGGAGTACTACACGCTCTTCACCGCCGTGTTCCAGAAGTTCTCCGTGCTCGAAGCGACGCTGGAGGAAAACGTTGCGCAGACGCGCGAGGGCATCGACGAGGCGCGCGTGCGCGAATGTCTCGAAAAGGCGGGGCTCACGGAGCGCGTGGCGGCGCTGCCGGACGATCTCAAAACGCACATCGGCCGAGAGGTGTTCGAGGACGGCGTGCTGCTCTCCGGCGGCGAAATGCAGCGGCTCATGCTCGCCCGAGCGCTCTATAAGAACGCGCCCATCCTGCTGCTCGACGAGCCGACCGCCGCGCTCGACCCCATCGCCGAGAACGATATCTATCAGAAATACGCCGCCATGACCGTGGGGCGGACGAGCGTGTTCATCTCGCACCGCCTTGCCTCGACGCGCTTCTGCGACCGCATTCTGCTCATCGACGGCGGCGTCATCGCCGAGCAGGGCAGCCACGAGGAGCTGCTCGCGCGCGGCGGAAAATACGCCGGGCTCTTTGAAGTGCAGAGCAAGTATTACCGGGAGGAGGGCGAAAACGATGGAAGAGAATAAGAAAAAAGTATCCTCGCGCGAGGCGTGGCGGCTGCACCGCCGCGCGGCGAAGCTCTTTTATGCCGAACGGCCCGCGCTGCACGCGGTCAACTGGCTTTACGCCGCGTTCAAATCGCTCTCGCCGTATGTGCTGATCTACCTTTCCGCGCAGATCATCGGCGAGCTGACGGGCACGCGGGACGCGCACCGGCTCACGGTGCTCGCCGTTGCCGCCGTGGCCGCGGCGTCGCTGCTGCCGCTCATCACCGCCGCGCTCGAGCGCCGGCAGACGGTTTTGTACGACAACAGCTTCTATATCAACCAGAAGATCTACGCCAACAAGCTGCTGGACATGGATTTCCCCCGGCTGGACGATCCCAAAACGCACGACGATCTCTCCCAGATCCTCCAGAACGAAAAATGGTCCGGCTACGGTCTGGGGCGCGTGCTCGATGTGGAGACGAAGCTGCCGATGTCCGTTTTTGGTGTTCTGGGCGTTGTCGCCCTCACCGTGACGCTCTTCACGCAGCGCGTGCCGGAAAGCGCCGGGGCGTGGACGGTGCTGAACCATCCGCTGTTTCTGCTCGGCTGCCTGCTGCTGCTTGCTCTGCTCTCGGTGCTGCCGTCGCTGTGCATGAACCGCGCCTCGATGCTCACGGCAGAGCTCGCGCCGCTCGCGCGGCTCGGCAACCGGTTTTTCAACTTCTTTGCGGCCATGGCGATCAGCGACCGCGACCGCGCGAGCGACATCCGCATGTATAACCAGCAGGACATCTGCGAGAGCTATGCTTCGTCCGATACGCCGTTCAGTACGAACGGCCCGTTCGCAAAGCTCGCGTGGGGCCGCGGCGGCGTGCTGATGATCGTGAGCGCTTTGTTCTCGGTGCTGTTCACCGTGACAGCGTACCTTTTCGTATGCCTGAAGGCGCTCGCGGGCGCGTTCGGCGCGGGCAGCGTTGTGCAGTATGTCTCCGCGCTCACCGCCCTTTCCGGGCATCTCTCGCAGCTCGTCGTATACGGCGGCGACGTGCGCAGCAACGCGCCGTTTCTGCAGGATCTCTTCGCCTTCCTCGATACGCCGAACGAGATGTATCAGGGCTCGCTCACGACCGAGAAGCGCTCCGACCGAAAGTACGAGATCGAGTTCCGGGACGTGTCCTTCCGCTACCCCGGCACGGAGAATTGGGCGCTGCGCCATCTGTCGGTGAAGTTTGAGATCGGAAAAAAGCTCGCCGTCGTCGGGCCGAACGGCAGCGGCAAAACAACGTTCATCAAGCTGCTTTGCCGTCTGTACGACCCTACCGAGGGCGAGATATTACTCAATGGCATAGATATTCGGAAATATAATTACAGAGAGTATATGGACGTGTTCTCCGTTGTGTTCCAGGACTTTCAGCTGCTGGCGTTCTCGCTCGGGCAGAATGTGGCCGCCGCGCCGGAATATGACCGCGCGAGAGCCGAGAAAGCGCTTGCGCAGGCCGGCTTTGGCGACCGGCTCAAAGCGCTGCCGCTCGGAACGGAGACGAGCCTCTTCCGCGATTTTGACGAGAACGGCGTCGAGGTCTCCGGCGGCGAGGGGCAGAAGATCGCCATCGCCCGCGCGCTCTATAAGGACGCGCCCTTTCTCATTCTCGACGAGCCGACCGCCGCGCTCGACCCGATCGCCGAGGCGGAGATCTACGAAAAGCTCAACGACATGGTCGGCGACAAGACCGCCATTTACATTTCGCACCGGCTCTCCTCGTGCAAGTTCTGCGACGAGATCGTCGTGTTCGACGCCGGGAAGATCATCCAGCAGGGCGCGCACGAGGCGTTGCTCGCGGACGAGAGCGGTGAATATGCGCAGCTCTGGAACGCGCAGGCGCAGTATTACCGCTGAGTCTCCGGCGCGTACACGGCGAAGAGCCGCCGGATGCGGCGCTCGATGAGCGAAATGACCACGCAGAGTTTGTGCCAGCAGGTGCAAATAAAGTGCAAAGCATTTTTGCCGGCGGCGTGTACGTCGGCAAAAATACTTTTTTGACAAGCTCAACGGAGGGGGAAGCCCCTCCGTTTCCGTTTCTTGCGGCGGAAGGGTTTTCCCCGTCAAGGTCTTTTCAACGGCGGAAAAATGCGGTATACTTTTTCTGTATCTCTTAGAACAAGGAGCGATGCCGTTATGATGGATAAATCGAGAGCGTTTCTCCGCACTCTGGGTCTGCCGGGGGGCGATCTGCACTCTCTTCCGACCTCTGAGGCGACATTTCCCGGCGGAGCGCAGTTCGGCGTGGAGATCCCCACGGTGAACACCTTTGCCGCGGCAAAGGCGCTGCTGCGCGAAACGCAGCGTCTCGGCGTCACGGTCAACCGCATCGACGAAACGCTCGGGGCGTTCCGCCACACGCGCGCGGAGCTCCTCGAATATGCCGCGCTCTGCCGCGACAGCGGCGCTGCGCTCACCGTGTCGATCGGCCCGCGGGCCGCGTATGACACCTCCGCCACGCGCCTTTCGCGGCAGGGCGCCGTCATCGGCTACCGGCTGCGCGGCGAGGAGCAGCTCGTCCGCGCGCTTGAGGACGCGAAGCGCGTGTGCGATCTCGGCATCCGGGGGCTGCTCGTATACGACGAGGGGCTGCTCTGGGTGCTCAGCGAGGCGCGGAAAACCGGCGAGCTGCCCGCGGACACGGTGCTCAAAGCGAGCGCCCACTGCGGCCACGGCAACGGCGCATCGTTCCGGCTGCTCGAGCAGTGCGGCGCGGACAGCATCAACCCCGTGCGCGATCTTTCGCTCGATATGCTCTGCGCGCTGCGCGCGAGCGTTTCCGTTCCGCTCGATGTCCACACCGACTGTCCGGAGGGCTCCGGCGGGTTCATCCGTACCTACGAAGCGCCCGAGATCGTGCGCTGCTGCGCGCCGGTGTATCTCAAGATCGGCAACAGCGCTCTCGCCGCCCACGGCTCACTGCCGACGGAGGCAGACGCCGCGCGCATGGCGCAGCAGGCCGCCATCGTGATGGAAATGCTGGAGCGGTATCTGCCCGAAGCGCGCCAGCTCGCCCGCGGCGAGGGGCGCGGGCTCGTCGCCGAAGCGGAGGTTCGCGTATGAGCGAGCGCATCGAGACCGCCGCGCTGCGCGATTTTTCCGTTTCGCTCTGCCGCGCGGCGGGGCTTTCGGCGGACGATGCCGCGCTTTTGACCGACAGTATTCTCTTTGCCGAATGCCGGGGCGTCACGTCGCACGGGCTGCTGCGTCTGCCGCAGTACATTGCCCGGCTCCGCTCGGGCGCAACGGCAAGCAATGTTCCGATGCCGTTCACGATGGAATCCGGCGGCACGGCGCGGCTCGACGCGCAGAACGGTCTCGGCCAGCTCGCCGGGCGGAAGGCCTCCGATAGGGCGGAAGAGCTCGCCGCAGAATACGGCGTTTCGTTCGTAGCGGTGGCAAACTCCAACCATTTCGGCACGGGCGCATGGTACGCCATCCCCGCGGCGCGGCGCGGCTTTTTCGCTTTCAATATCTCCTCGGCGGCCAGCGCCATGGCGCCGCACGGCGCGGCGCAGCCGCTTCTCGGCACCGACCCGGTCGGGCTGGCACTGCCGCGCGGCGAGGGGAAGGCTCCCCTCGCGCTCGATATGGCGCTCTCCACCGCAGCGCGTGGCAAGATCCGCTATGCCGCGCTGAACGGCACGCCGATCCCCGAGACCTGGGGGCTGGACGCGCACGGCGCGCCCACGACCGACGCCGCCGCCGTGCTCGACGGCGGCACGCTCCTTCCCGCCGGCGGCGCAAAGGGGTCGGGGCTTGCGATCTTCATTGAGCTTCTCTGCGCCGTACTCACGGGCAGCGGCGCTCTCGGCGGCACGGGGCTTCTCTCCGATCTCTCACGCCCGGCGGGAACGGGGCACATCTTCGGCTGCGTGGATATAAAGCGCTTTTTGCCGCTCGAAACGTTTGAAGCTCTGTGCGAGGAGAGCCTTTCGCGCGTCACTTCTCTCACCCCGGCGCAGCCGGGCGGCGAGATTTTGCTCCCCGGCGAGCCGGAGGAACGCCGCGCCGCCGAGAGCGCGGCGAACGGCGTGCCGGTAGCTCCGGCGCTGCGCGATACGCTCAACGCGCTCGCCGAAGAGCTCGGCTGCGCGGCAAGAATTTAAAATCTTTATACATTTTGGAAGGAGGACGTATCCCCCATGAAACTACGCATCGACACCTCCCGCTCCTACGCTCTCGCGCTCGAAGGCGGCGGAGCGAAGGGCGCGTACCAGATCGGCGCATGGAAGGCGCTGTGTGAGGCGGGCGTGAAGATCGACGCCGTCGCGGGCACCTCCGTCGGCGCGCTCAACGGCTCGCTCATCGTGATGGGCGATCTGGAAAAGGCAGAAAACATCTGGGAAAACATCCGCTATTCGCAGGTCATGGACGTGGACGACGAGACGATGTCGCGCCTTTTGAAGGGCGGCGTGAAGCTCGACGAGCTCGACAGCGTGGCGCAGCAGATGTTCGAAGTGATAAAAAACCGCGGCTTTGACGTTACGCCGCTGCGCAAGTGGATATCGCAGGTCGTGGACGAGAAAACGGTGCGCGAATCTCCCGTGGAGCTTTTCATCGACACGTTCTCCCTTTCGGACGGGAAGCTGCTCGAGCTGCACGCGAAGGACCTGCCGGAGGGCACGCTCTGCGACATGCTGCTTGCAAGCGCCTATCTCCCGGTGTTCCGCAGCGAAAAGCTCGGCGGCAAGCGCTACGCCGACGGCGGTCTGCGCGATGTGCTGCCGCTGCATGTGCTCATTGAGCACGGCTACAAGGACATTCTCGCGCTGCGGCTGTTCGGCATCGGCGTGGAGCGTTCGGTGAAGATCCCGGAGGATACGCGCGTCTATACCGTCGAGCCGACGGCCGATCTCGGCAGCACGCTCGAATTTGAACCGGTGCAGAGCCGGGAAAACCTGCGCGCCGGATATTACGATATGCAGCGCTTCCTCTACGGGCTGCGCGGCACGAAATACTATGTGGACTGCGATTGGGACGAGACGAAGGCGCTCTCGCTTTTGTCGGACGCCGCCTCCGCCGGGGAGAGCGTGAGTCTGCGCACGCTTTGCGAAAAGCAGCTCCCCGCGCTCGCCAAGCGGCTCGACGCGGAAAAGGGCGATTACATCGATCTCGCCGTGGCGCTCGTCGAGGCCGCGGCGGAGCACAAGGGCGTTGATCCCTGGCAGATCGTCACGGCGGACGCGCTGCTCGAGCTTGCCGGCGGCGGAGCCGCTCTCGCCGCGGCATTTGCCGAACCGGCGGCGCGCAAGCTCGCCCGGCAGGGCGGAACGGCGCGGCCGGCCCCGGCGCTGCTGGGTCGCAAGCGGCCCGCGCAGGGCTGCCGCCGTCCGGACGGCGGCGAGGGGCTGAACGTCTGTCTGATGAACGACTCGTTCCCGCCGGTCGTGGACGGTGTGGCGAACGCCGTGGTGAACTATGCGAAGATCCTCACCGAGACCGAGGGGCTCTGCGCCGTGGCAACGCCGGAGTATCCGGGCGTTGTGGACGATTACCCGTTCCCCGTCGTGCGCTATCCGAGCATCGACACGACGAAGATGACCGGCTACCGCGCCGGAAACCCGTTTGCCCCGGCAGCCGTGGCGGAGCTTGCGGCGATGGACTTTGACATCATCCACACGCATTGCCCGATCGTTTCCACGCTGCTCGCGCGCAGTCTGCGCGAGGCGATCGATAAGCCGGTCGTGTTCACCTATCACACCAAATTCGATATCGACATCGCCAAGGCCGTCCGCGGCAAAACGCTGCAGGACGCGGCGGTGAAGCTCCTGGTAAGCAACATTTCCGCGTGTGACGAGGTATGGGTCGTGAGCCGCGGCGCGGGAGAAAATCTCCGCTCTCTCGGCTACGCGGGCGACTACATCGTCATGCCGAACGGCGTCGATCTCCCGCGCGGCAAGGCATCCCCGGAGGCCGTGGACGCGCTGAGCAGAAAATGGGCGCTGCCCGCCGATAAGCCGGTATACCTGTTCATCGGGCGCATCATGTGGTACAAGGGGCTGCGCATCATTCTCGACGGGCTCAAAAAGGTGCGCGACGCCGGCGGCGATTTCTGCATGGTGTTCGTCGGCGACGGGCAGGACCGCCCCGCCGTGGAGGAATACGCCGCGCAGCTCGGTCTCACCGACCTCTGCCGCTTCACCGGCACCGAGCGCGACCGCGACACGATCCGCGCGTGGTATACCCGCGCCGATCTTCTGCTCTTCCCCTCGACGTTCGACACGAACGGCCTCGTCGTGCGCGAGGCGGCGGCGTGCTCGCTCGGCAGCGTGCTCATTGAAGGCAGCTGCGCCGCCGAGGGCATCACCGACGGCGACACCGGCATCCTCATTCCCGAAAACGGCGACGGTCTCGCCGCGGCGCTGCTGCGCGAGGGCGCGGACCGCGCGTATTTCGCCCGCATCGGCGAGACGGCCTCCGAGAAGATCTATCTCTCGTGGGAAGACAGCGTGAAGAACGCCCGCGCGCAGTACCGCAGCGTAATCGAGCGTTGGAATAGCGGCGAGCTGCCGCGCCGCCGCGTTCTCCCCGGCGCGCCGGAGTGGACCGGCGACGTCGCCGAGCTCATCAACCGCGCCCGCACCGGCTGGGACAAGGCAAGAGAAGCGCTGGACCGGTATCTGTAAGATTTCGGTAAAGGCCCCCTCGTGCACTTCTCCATCAGAGGCGGCAAGTACGGTTTGCAGTAAGCTGGCTTGGCTCCCTCCTTGAGGGAGCTGGCAGCTATGCTGACTGAGGGAGTTACTCCTTCCGTCTCGGCACTTTGTGCCGAGCCACCTCCCTCAAAGAGGGAGGCTTTCTTTCCCGCAAAAAATCCCCTGCCGCGCGGTTTTCGCGCGGCAGGGGATTTTCTTTAATAATTCACTTTTTCCCGAAGAACTCTTCAAAGTAGTCCCGCGTGGCGTCGCGGCCGGGGGCGTCCTTTGTTTCCTTCGCGTCCGGCACCGGGCGGGTCGGTTCGTCCTCTGGCGCTACGGCGGGCCGCTCGCCGGTGACGCGCGTCGGCTCGTCCACGGCGGAGTCGGGCGTGAGCATCACGTCCTCGCGGCGGCGGCTGCGCGGCGCGCCGGTCGTGGCGCGGACGCGGCGCTCATGCCGCAGCTCTTCCTCGTCGTCCTCCATATCGAGCCGGATGGTGCGCGCGAGCTCCAGCCGCTTCTGGTACGCGCGGCGCTTTGAGCGGTAGCGCACCACAACGAAAATGTACGCGGCAAAGAGCAGCACCAGCGCCCAGAACGCGAGAATGACGCCCGGCGTGCGCAGCGTTTCGCGGAGCTGATCCTTCATGTACTCCACGCGCGAGAGATCGACCGAGGTGGTCGTGACGAGCGGCGAGGTGCCGAGCACCACGCCGTCACGGATCACGCTGATCTCGCCGACGACCTGCCCCGCGCTGACCGGCGCGGTCAGCCCGTCCGCGGCGACGTCCGGCGAGAGGGTGATCGTCCGCTCGACCGCCGTCAGATCGACGTCGTTCGGCAGGAAGGCGCGGATGGTCGTGCTCGGGCGGGCCGTAACGGTGTCGGCGTCCGCGCCCATCGCAACGGGGACCTCCGTCACGGTCTCGGTGGATTTGAGAACGTCCTGATAGCTGAAGTTGTTGAAGCCCCACTCAAAGAGCGTGCGCGTGTCGGCAAAGTTGCCGTAGTACCAGCTGCCGTCGTCCTGCTGATACGCCTCCGATTTGAGCACGACGGAAAGGAGCTTCACGCCGTCCTTTTCCGCGCTGGAGGCGAGACAGTATCCGGCGTCGTTCGTGTGGCCGGTCTTGATGCCCTTGGCGTATTCATAGCCCCAGTCGCCCGGATAGAGAGGGTTCGTGGGGTTGACGAGCGAGTTCGTGCTCTCCAGAACGCGCTCGGAGGAAACGTTCGTGTCCGGCACGGTGTAGTTGATGGTGCTGGCGATCGTCATAAAAAGCTCGTGCTTAGCAGCCTCACGCACGATGCGCGAAAAGTCCCAGGCGGTCGTATAGTGGTTCGCGTCGGGCAGGCCGTGGGTGTTCGTGAAGTTCGTGCCGGTGCAGCCGAGCTCCGCGGCGCGGGCGTTCATGCGCGCGACGAAATCGGAGATCGAGCCGCTGACGTATTGCGCAATCACGTTGCAGGCGTCGTTGGCCGAGGCGACCATCGCGCAGTAGAGAAGGCTTTCGAGCGTCATTGTCTCCTGCTGCATGATGTACACGCTGCTGCCGCCGACGATCATATCAAAATCAAATCCCGGCTGCGCCGTGACCAGGTCGGAGAGAGCGATCTTGCCGGACTCGATATCCTCCACAGCGAGAAGGACGGTCATCACCTTCGTGAGCGAGGCGGGATAGAGCCGCTCGTCGGCATTTTTTGTATAGAGGACCGTTTCCTGGTCACCGTCCTCGGCGAGGAGCACGGCGGCGTACGTCGTGTCGATCCCCGGATCGTCGATCGCCATGGCCGCGGGCGAGACGAGCCCCAGCGCGAGCGCGGCGATAAGAGCGCATATTGCAAAGCGGATTTTTTTCATT
>OMDX01000491.1_pt1 | contig 15013 bp, 10 predicted proteins | sample 1673711 | NCBI WGS metagenome assembly OMDX01 (sample SAMEA103958123, study PRJEB25191) | human gut metagenome
CCGAGGGCTACAAGATCATGGTCGTCGGCTCCGTGCAGGAGGAGGACTGCGACGGTATGTGCTGGCAGTCCATTGTCAACGAATACTTTAACGGCCCCGAGGACGCACGCAGCAAGGTCGAGTTCGTCATCTCCACCGAGCCGACCGACGGCGGCATCTACCGCGGCCATCGCGGCAGAATGGAAATCCGCGTCGATATGCACGGCGTTTCCTGCCACGGCTCCGCTCCGGAGCGCGGCGACAACGCGATCCACAAGATGGCTGAGGTCATCCTGAACGTCCGCGATCTCAACGAGAACGACGCTGCCGACGACAAGGAGATCAAGGGCCTTGTCAAGATGCTCGACCCGAAGTACAACCCCGAGCACTACGAAGACGCCCGCTTCCTCGGCCGCGGCACCTGCACCACCAGCCAGATCTTCTATACCTCCCCGTCCCGCTGCGCAGTTGCGGACTCCTGCTCCATCTCCATCGACCGCCGCATGACGGCCGGCGAGACCTACCAGTCCTGCCTGAAGGAGATCGAGGATCTGCCCGCCTGCAAGAAGTATGCCAAGGACGTCAAGGTTTCCATGTACATGTACGACCGTCCCGCGTGGACCGGCCACGTCTATGAGACCGAGTGCTTCTTCCCGACCTGGATCAACAAGGCCTCTGCGCCGCACGTCCAGGCTCTGGTCGACGCGCACCATGCCCTGTGGGGCGAGAACCGTCTGTGGGCCGACGAGACTGCCAAGGCCAAGCGCGAGGGCCGTCCGCTGACCGACAAGTGGACCTTCTCCACCAACGGCGTTTCCATCCAGGGCCGCTACGGCATCCCCTGCGTTGGCTTCGGCCCCGGCGCCGAGTCTCAGGCACACGCCCCCAACGAGATCACCTGGAAGCAGGATCTGGTCGTCTGCGCCGCGCTGTACGCAGCTGTTCCCATGCTCTATAAGCCTGAGAACAAGGACGGCTCCGCCACCTCCTTCCGTCAGGAGCTCACCGGCAACGACATCAAGTAAAAATCCAATGCTGTAGGGGCGGATGCCTTTGTCCGCCCGGCACATCAGAAAGAAATACGCATACTATATATTTTAAGGAGAAAGAACATGAGCAAAACTGTTGAACTGGCAAGACATCTTGAGAAGCTCCACATCAACAATATGTATAAGACCGACTTCTACTGGACCTGGGACAAGACCGACGACGAGATCGACGCTGTCTTTACCGTAGCCGACGCGCTGCGCGATCTGCGTGAGCGCAACAAGTCCACGAAGATCTTCAACTCCGGTCTGGGCATCTCCCTGTTCCGCGACAACTCCACCCGTACCCGCTTCTCCTTCGCCTCCGCCTGCAACTTCCTCGGCCTCGAGGAGCAGGTCCTCGACGAGAAGAAGTCCCAGATCGCCCATGGCGAGACGGTCCGTGAGACGGCCAACATGGTTTCCTTCATGGCCGACGTCATCGGCATCCGCGACGATATGTACATCCATCAGGGCCACGAGTACCAGAAGACGTTCATGGACGCTCTGGAGGAAGGCTACCGCGACGGCATTCTTGAGCAGCGTCCGACGCTCGTCAACCTGCAGTGCGACGTCGACCATCCGACGCAGTGCATGGCCGACATGCTGCACGTCATCCACTACTTCGGCGGCGTTGAGAACCTGAAGGGCAAGAAGGTTGCCATGACCTGGGCCTACAGCCCCAGCTACGGCAAGCCGCTGTCCGTCCCGCAGGGCGTTATCGGCCTGTTCACCCGCTTCGGCATGGACGTCACGCTGGCCCATCCGGAAGGATACGATGTGTTCCCCGAGGTCGAAGAGATCGCCCGCAAGAACTGTGAGAAGTACGGCTCCAAGTTCCACAAGACCAACTCCATGGCTGAGGCCTTTAAGGATGCCGATATCGTCTATCCGAAGTCCTGGGCTCCGTTCAAGGCGATGGAAAAGCGCTCCGAGCTGTACGTTAAGGGCGACCAGAAGGGCATCGACGAGCTCGAAAAGGAACTGCTGGCGCAGAACGCCGAGCATAAGGACTGGACCTGCTCCGAAGAGATGATGAAGCTGACGAAGGACGGCAAGGCTCTGTACCTGCACTGCCTGCCCGCTGACATCTCCGGTCTGTCCTGCCCCGAGGGCGAAGTCGACAACTCCGTGTTCGACCGCTATCTGGTGCCTCTGTACAAGCAGGCTTCCTACAAGCCGTACATCATTGCCGCTATGATCTTCCTGGCTCAGGTCAAGGACCCGGTCAAGGCTCTGATGGACCTCGACTCCGCTGACAGCAAGCGCAAGATGTTCTGATTCGCTTCTGAACCTACACAAATAAGCATATGGCAGGAGCGCCGCTCCTGCCATTGCAGTATCAAGAGGAATTATAAAATGGCTAAAAGAATTGTGATCGCTCTGGGCGGCAACGCTCTGGGGAAAAATCTCGAAGAACAGATGCAGGCTGTCAAGACGACGGCCAGCGCCATCGCAGACCTGATCGAAGACGGCCACGAGGTCGTCATCGCGCACGGCAACGGCCCGCAGGTCGGCATGATCCAGAACGCGTTCGCCGCTTACCACAAGCAGCAGGCCAAGAGCGACATCATGCCCCTTTCCATGTGCGTAGCCATGAGTCAGGGCTACATCGGCTACGATCTGCAGAACATGATCGGCGAGGAGCTTGACCGCCGCGGTCTGGGCATCCACTGCGCGACTGTTCTGACGCAGGTCGCCGTCGACCCGGCCGACCCCGCGTTCCAGCATCCGACCAAGCCCATCGGCGCGTTCATGACCGAGGAAGAGGCCAAAAAGCTCGCCGCCGAAAAGGGCATCGACGTCGCCGAGGACGCAGGCCGCGGCTGGCGTCAGGTCGTCGCAAGCCCGCGCCCGAAGGAGATCGTTGAGATCGCCACGGTCAAGGCGCTTATGAACGCGAAGCACGCTGTTATCGCTGCCGGCGGCGGCGGTATCCCGGTCGTGTGGGAGGACAAATACCACCTCAAGGGCGTGCCCGCCGTCATCGACAAGGACTTCGCCTCCGAGTGCATGGCCGAGCAGCTTGACGCCGATATGCTCATCATCCTGACGGCTGTCGAGAAGGTCGCCATCAACTTCGGCAAGCCCGACCAGAAGAATCTGGACGAGCTGACCCCGGAGGAGGCCCGCAAGTACATGGCCGAAGGCCAGTTCGCCCCCGGCTCCATGCTGCCGAAGGTCGAAGCGGCTGTCAAGTTCGCCGAGTCCAAGCCCGGCCGCACCGCCCTCATCACCCTCCTGGAAAAAGCCAAGGACGGCATCGAAGGCAAGACCGGCACCGCGATCCATCTGTAAGATACCCGCAAAGCGCCCTTCTTCCGAAGGGCGCTTTGGTTTATAAATCCGCGCACAGGCCCGATTCAGCGCGCTTGACAAATCGGAAGAGTCTGATATAATGAAAATAACCAAGGCCCCTTCCGCAAGAACGGTTTGGCCTCGGATCAAGTTAGCGTTTCAAGAAATCTCGAAACCGTCACTTTGCCGAGTGGCGGTTTCGGCCATTTATGCGGATGGTGACCGTGAGTCCAAAAATATGGAACGTGATCGTAATCGGCATAAACATCCCTCCTTTCGGAGGAGGCCAAACCGCCCGTCTGCGTCGGGAGCCTTGGGGTTCGATAAGAACCGCCTTTATTTTATCAGACCAGTCGAAAAATGTCAATCCGTCCCCGTTTCCGTGCGCTTGACAGATCAAGGATCATAGCAGAATTTCGGATATACGCGTATATTGCAGCAAGGGAAGGCCGCACGGCCTTCCCTCGTTTTATCCGTTTTTCGGGTCTGCGTGCTTCGCTTTGACGCGGGCGGGCCTGCGGCGGCGGGTGCGGTGTGGGCGGGGCTTCTGGCTGAGCGCGGCATAGCTCTTTGCGACCTGCTCGGTCGGCTCGTAGACCAGCCGGCTGACGCGCAGCGCACCGTCCTCCTGCACCAGCCGGATACGGATGTAAAATTCACCGTCCGCCTCGCATCTGGCGCGGGACAGATACCGCCGTCCCTGCTGCGGATACCATTTTCCCGCCGTCATCTGCCCGCCGCAGACAGGGCAAAGGTTCTCCTGCCCGCTCATCGCGCCGAGCGCGGCGGTCTTGTCAGCGTAGCCGTGGAACACGGCCCGCTGCACGCAGCCGGGCAGCTCCGCGCCGTGGAAGCCGTTTTCGTGCGCCTGCACGGCAGCCTCATACGCGGCGATGCCCTCCGCGAGACGCAGCTTCTGGCAGACGAGCGCCGTATGATACGCGTCGCCCAGCGCGTCGTGCGCGGCACGGGTGGGCGCGATGTCCATCATCTGCATGGCCGTCGACAGCGCCTTCTGCGCGCCGGAGCCGTCGGTCTGCGCGTTGAAGATCAGCTGCGCGTTGTACCAGCGCGCCGTCCATCCGCTCTCCAGACCGAACACCGCGAGATTTTCCCGCAGGATCGTGATATCGTCAAAGCCCCACGTCAAAAACACGCAGTCCTCGCCGCACCACGCGGCAAACTGCGCGGCGGCCTCCGGGAAGCTCACGCCCTTTTCGCGCAGCAGACTGTCACGGATGCCGGTCAGCGAGGCGACCTTGCGGTTCATTTTCTTAAAATATTTGGGCCGGATGAGGATCTGGAACTCGTCCGCGACCTGCTGCTCCTGCGTCATGCGCACAGCGCCGATCTGCACGATCTCGCCGCGCATCGGCGACGGCAGCGCCTTTTTCGCGCTGTATGACCCCGGCCACGGCTGGTTCCACTCCATATCCAGAATAATATACTGCATAGCGTCAAACTCCTTCATGTCTAACAGCTATGGTATCACAAACTCGGCAGACTGTAAACAATAAAACCGCGTCTGCATAGAATATGCCAGTAAATCAGGGAAGGCAGGAACCGGCATATGCCATTTTTATTCTTGAGTCCATCCACGCAGTATTTCAATCCCTACATCACGACCGGCGACGAGCGCTATTGGATGAACGCGCTGGCCGATGAGATGACGCCGTATCTGCACGCAAGCGGCATCACCGTCACGCGCAACGACCCGGACGGCAGCGCTGCGCAGTCCATCCGCGATTCCAACGCATCCCGGCAGGATTTCCATCTGGCGCTGCACTCGAACGCCGCGCCGCAGGCGCTGTCAGGCCGTCTGCGCGGCGTGGACATTTACTATTATCCGACGAGCGAGGCCGGGCTTCGCATGGCGAACATTCTGGTTGATAACATCAAGCCCATCTATCCGCTTCCCGACCGGGTGCAGGCGCGCTCGTCCACGATCATCGGCGAGCTGCGCCGCACACGGGCCCCGGCGGTTCTGACCGAGCTGGGATACCACGACAACACAGAGGACGCGAACTGGCTGACTGGCAATCTTGACGCGATTGCGCGGGCGCTGGCCCTCGGCGTGACGGAGTATTTCGGCGTTCCGTTCCTGACGCCGGGCAGCGAATTTGATGCCGAGGCCGCAGGCGAAAACGGGTATATGGCGCTGCGCTCCTTTCCGCAGACGGACGCGGAGGTTCTGGCACAGATCCCGAACGGAACAGCCGTTACGGTGCTCGGAGACTTCAATGGCTGGTACACCGTCCGCGCAGGCGATCTGTATGGCTTCGCCTCCATCGCCGAGGTCCAGCTTGGCGTCATGCCGCTGGGCGAATGACGAACCGGCCCGCAGGTCACAGCCTGCGGGCCGGAGTTTATTTCGCGTTCTTCTGATTGTTCTGCGCCAGAATGCGCTCGATCTCGGCCTGAGCGGTGTAGACCTCGTCGTGGAAGTGCTGGGCGGAGATACGCTCGGCCCCGTGGCCGAGGATGATGAGCTGCTCAAGATTGTCGCTCGTCGCCACGCGGACGCGGCGGCGGCCGCGAAGCTCAAAGCTCAGGCGCTCGATATACTGATCCGCCGTCTCCGCCTGCCGGGTATAGACGATGTGGATGTTGTGGTATTTTTCCACAGACCCCAGCCCCTGCGGCACCTTGTACGCGTCAAAGACCAGAATGAGTGTGCAGCCGCGGTAGCCCTGATAATTGCACAGCAGGTTCATGAGCACGTGCCGCGCCGTGTCGAGGCTCGTGCGGGCCAGCTCCTTCAGCTCGTCCCACGCAAACAGGATGTTATAGCCGTCGACCAGCAGGAAATCATCCGCCGGGCCGAGGCTTTGCAGAAATTCGCGCTTGTCCTCGCTGCGCAGCATCATCTGCGGCAGCACATCGCGGCGGCGAATCGCACCGTAGGTGCGCTCAAAGATCGCCAGCAGCTCCTTTTCCAGCTCCGGCGCACCGCCGGGCGCAACGGATTTTACGATCCGCTGCGGCTCCTGCCGCGCGGGGCCTCCGAGCCGAAGCAGCGGCAGATGCGCCGCCGCGTCCACGTCCTGCCACTTGACCTCGTAACCCGCGCCGTGCGCGCAGAACACGGAGCTTGCCGGATTTTCCAGATCGCGCGCTGGGTCGTAGCCCAGCTCTTTTACGATCTGCTCCTGCTCCCGGCAGGGCCGGTAGCCGCTGACGCGCAGCTGGATGCGTCCGCGCCCCCTTGTATAGGCCGTAAGCTCCGTCTGATACTCCCGCAGCAGCCGCACAGGCGCGCTTCCGCGCAGAATGGTCTGTTCCCCTTCCTGCTCCGGCGGCTCATATTCGCCCTGCATCCGCTGGATATCCGTGATCGCCCGGCCCACGCTCGGCGCGGGCAGCTCCATGCGGAACGCGTACCACGGTTCGAGCAGCACAGACTGCGCCTTCATGAGGCCCTGCCGCACGGCGCGGTAGGTCGCCTGCCGGAAGTCGCCGCCCTCTGTGTGCTTCAGATGCGCCTTGCCGGAGACGAGCGTAAAGCGGATATCGGTGATCGGCGCGCCGGTCAGCACGCCCCGGTGGGCCTTTTCCGCCAGATGCGCCAGGATCAGCCGCTGCCAGTGCAGCGCCAGCGTGTCCGTCGGGCACATGGTATCAAATTGCAGGCCGGAGCCCGGCTCCGCCGGCTCCATCAGCAGATGCACCTCGGCATAGTGCCGCAGCGGCTCATAATGCCCCACGCCCTCGACCGGCGCGGCGATCGTCTCAAGATAAACGATGTTCCCCGCGTCAAATGAAACCTTCAGCCCGAAGCGGCTTTCGATCAGCTTCTGCAAAATCTCCATCTGCACCGGCCCCATCAGCTGCACGCGGATCTCGCGCAGCAGCGCGTTCCAGACCAGATGCAGCGCGGGATCCTCTTCTTCGAGCACACGCAGCTGTCCATACGCCAGCGCCGCGTCCGTGCCGTCCTCTAAGAGCAGGCGGTATTCCAGAACCGGCTGCAAAACCGGGGCCTGCGCCGCCGTCTCCCGGCCCAGCACATCGCCCGGCATCGTTTTGCTCAGACCCGTCACGGCGCAGACCGTCCCGGCGGGGGCCTGCTGCAAAAGCGTAAATTTACTGCCGGAATAGAGCCGGAGCTGGTCGGCCTTTTCCTCCCAGTCCTCGCCCGAGAGCGTCTGCTTGACCGTGAGCGTTCCGCCCGTGACCTTCAGAAACGTCAGCCGCGCACCCTTTTCATCGCGTGCGATCTTGAATACGTGCGCGCCGAACTCCGCGCCCCGCGCAGGCTCGTCCACGAACCGGCCCAGCGCGTCCAGAAGCGCGTCCACGCCCGTCTGCCGCAGCGCGGAGCCGAACAGGCACGGGAACACCCGCCTGTGCGAGACGAGCGGCGCGATCTGCGCGTCGGAAAGCGTGCCGGAGGCGAGATAACTCTCCATCAGCGCCTCGTCGGACAGGGAAAGCTCCTCGTAGAGCTGCGCCTGCGGCTGCGAAAAATCAATGCAGCCCTCGTCCAGCTCCGCGCGGACAGCGGCAAGCAGCGCGTCCCGATCCGCCGTCTCCATGTCCATTTTGTTGAAGAAGAGAATGACCGGCACCTGATAGCGCCGCAGCAGCCGCCAGAGCGTGACGGTGTGACTCTGGATGCCCGACGGGCCGCTGATAATGAGCACGGCGCAGTCGAGCACCTGCAGCGTCCGCTCCATCTCGGCAGAAAAATCCACATGGCCCGGCGTGTCGAGCAGCGTCAGCGTGCAGCCGGGCAGCGGAAGAACGGCCTGCTTGGAAAAGATCGTGATGCCCCGGCTGCGCTCCTGCGCGTCGGTGTCGAGAAACGTATCGCCGTGGTCGACGCGGCCAAGCGTGCGGATGACGCCTGCCCGGTAAAGCATGGCCTCCGACAGCGTCGTCTTGCCCGCGTCCACATGGGCAAGCAGCCCCACGCAAAGCCGTTTTTCCGTCCGTTCCGTTCCCTGTGCGTTCATTGCCGTTCTCCGTTCGTTATGATCTGGGAGGATTATAGCACAAAAACGGGAAGCCGCCAAGAGGGACAGGCAGACACATGAGGAGACTGTGCGGATATGCCATTGCCTTTTTCGGGGAAATGCACTATAATGTTTATAACTATGTAAATTGGGAAGGAGGCGGCTGCGGTGCTGCCGGAGGGTTTTGAGGCGCGGATGCGTGCGCTTTTGGGAAGCGAATATGAGGACTTTCTCGCGTCCTTTGACCGGCCGCTCTGCACTGGTCTGCGGAGAAATCCGCTCAAAACCGGCTTTACGGGCGATCTGTCGCGGTTTTCGCTCTCTCCCGTGCCGTGGTGCCCGACGGGGTTTTATTATGACGCGGTCTCCCGGCCCGGCTTATCGCCGTATCACGCGGCGGGGCTTTATTATCTGCAGGAGCCGAGCGCCATGGCCCCGGCGGAGCTTTTGGACCCGCAGCCGGGCGAGCGCGTGCTCGACCTGTGCGCGGCCCCCGGCGGGAAATCGACGCAGCTGGCGGGCAAACTCCGGGGAAAGGGGCTTCTGGTCTGCAACGAGATCAACGCCAAGCGCGCGAAAATTCTTTCCGGGAATATCGAGCGGCTGGGCATTTCCAACGCGCTGGTCCTGAACGAGCACCCGAAGCGGCTGGAAGAGCGCTTCGCGGGGTATTTTGATAAAATTCTCGTCGACGCCCCCTGCTCCGGCGAAGGCATGTTCCGCAAGGAAGAGGCCGCCGTCACTGACTGGACGGAGGACACGAACGCCATCTGCGCCAACCGCCAGCTGGAGATTCTGACCTCCGCCGCAGCCATGCTCCGCCCCGGCGGGCGGCTGGTTTACTCCACGTGCACGTTCTCTCCTGTGGAAAACGAGGGCGTGATCTCGGACTTTTTGTGGAAAAATCCCGATTTTTCTGTAGAAAAGCCGGACGTGCCGTTCTTTTCTCCCGGCAGACCCGATTGGGTGGCGAATCCCGCGCCGGGATTGGAAAAAACGTTCCGCCTCTGGCCGCATAAGCTTTTGGGCGAGGGGCACTATGCCGCCGTCCTCCGCAGGGCGGGGGACGAAGCGCCTGCGGCGCTTTCACCGGAACCCGCGGCCAAATGCCCGCCGGAACTTGCGGCATTCCGCGGCCAGACCGGCGCTGCACTGCCGGAGGGGAAGCTGCTGCGGTTCGGGGACGTGTGCTATCTCGTCCCGCAGGCGCTGCCGGAGGTAAAGGGGCTGCGGGTGCTGCGCGCGGGGCTGGAGCTTGGCGCAGTCCTGAAAAACCGCTTTGAACCCGCACACGCGTGGGCGCTGTGGCTGGAAACGCTGGAAAGCAGCGTCTCGCTTGAAGAATCCGACCCGCTGCTTGCCCGGTATCTGTCCGGCGACGTGCTGCCGTCCGACAAGCGCGGCTGGACGCTCGTACAGGCGGACGGGCTTTCGCTCGGCTGGGCAAAGGGCGACGGAAGCCAGCTCAAAAATCACTATCCGAAGGCGCTTCGCCGCCCGGTTTAAAAACAGGAGGATGCACTATGGCAAAGACAGTCCTGATCGTAGAGGATGAACGCGCGATCGTGGAGATCCTGAAATTCAATCTCAAGCGCGAGGGCTATGAAACGCTTGAGGCGCTTGACGGCCAGACGGGCCTGCAGCTTGCGCAGACGGAGGACCCGGATCTGATCTTACTGGATGTCATGCTGCCGAAAATGAACGGCTTCGATATCTGCAAAACGCTCCGCGCGGAAAACCGCGCCACGCCCATCATCATGCTCACCGCCCGCGAGGAAGAGATGGACAAGGTCTTCGGCCTTGAGACCGGCGCGGACGACTATATGACCAAGCCCTTTTCCATGAAGGAGCTCATGGCCCGCGTCAAGGCGAATATCCGCCGCCGCAGCATGGAATACGCCCCGGCGCAGAGCACTGCGGGCCAGATCGAAGCGGACGGCCTGTGCCTGAACCCGGAGACATATCAGGTCACGAAAAACGGCACGCCGGTCGAGCTGACGCAGAAGGAATATGACCTGCTGTCCTACCTCATCCGCGAACGCGGAAAGGTCTTCTCCCGCGAGGATCTGATGCAGCGGGTATGGAATTATGACTATTACGGGGATATGCGCACGGTCGACGTGACCGTGCGGCGGCTTCGTGAAAAGATCGAGGACGACCCCGGCAAGCCCCAGTATATTCTGACCCGGCGCGGCGTCGGCTATTATTTCGCGGGATAACGCAGCTTCCCGCGCGAGAAAGGAGGGGCGGCCATGCGGTCCCTGCGCATGAAGATGGTCATGATCATGGTGATCCTGATTCTGGCCCTGATGCTGACGACAGGCGCGTTTTTGATGAGCGGCGTCGGCAATTTCTATGTGTCCCAGTTCTATGAGCAGATGGAGGGCACGTTCACCCCGGAATTCATCGCCCAGCTGCAAAGGCTCTCGGCGGAGGACAACGCCCCCGCGCAGATGAAAGAACTTCTCATGGCGCAGGCCGGGCTTGGCATCGATATCACGGGCCGCAACGTCTACATTCTTGACCAGACCGGCTCCGTGCTCGACAGCTCGAACCAGCGCACCACGGTCGTGATGACGCAGAACATTCTGTCCGCCATGAACGGCGAGGTCGGGCAGAGCAGCTCGGTCACGAACGATTATATGGATCTGGCCGTCCCCGTCGAGTCGGACGGCGCGCAGTATATCGCCTACATCCGCGACAACCGCGCCACGGTCGACGCGCTGACGAGCGAGCTGCTGATCATCATCCTGCGCGCGCTGGCGCTGGGTCTGGTGATCTGCGTGATCTTGTCGTTCCTGCTGTCGCAGATTCTGATCACACCCATCCGCGCGCTGACCGTCGGCACAAAGCGCGTCGCGGCGGGAGATTTCGCGAACCGCGTCACGGTCGACAGCCGCGACGAGATCGGCGATCTGACCCGGAACTTCAACCACATGGCAAAGGTTCTGCAGGATACGATCTCCGAGGCGGAGAACGAGCGCAACAAGCTTTCCACGCTGTTTCTGCACATGACCGACGGCGTCGTCGCGTTCAATACGGCGGGCAGCGTCATCCACTATAACCCCGCCGCCACGCAGATGCTCGCGCAGAACCTGTCAAGCCAGACGACCTTCGACGAAATTTTCTCGAAGGAGGCGGAACTTGACACGCTCCTGACCCTGCGCAGGCCGCAGTATATCGAGGCGCAGAAGACCGTCGGCGAACGGGAGCTGGAGCTGTTCATGGCCCCGTTCTCGTCCGACCACGCGCAGGGCGGTGTGCTCGTCGTCATCCACGACGTCACCGAGCAGCGCAGGAGCGAGCAGCTCAAGCGCGAATTCGTCGCCAACGTCTCGCACGAGCTGCGAACGCCGCTGACCAATATCAAATCCTACGCCGAAACGATCGTCGACACCGGCGACGAGCTGCCGCCGGAGCTGCGCTCGAATTTCATGAACGTCATCATCAGCGAGGCCGACCGCATGACCCGCATCGTGCAGGATCTGCTCACGCTCAGCAAGATCGATTACGGCAAGATGGAGATGAACATCTCCCGGTTCCCGTTCTTAAAAGCCGTGCAGAATGTGTATGACGCGGCAAAGCTCAACGCCGAGCAGAACCACCACCACACTATGACGCTCACCTGCGAGGGGGACATTCCCGACGTCAACGGCGACCGGGAGCGCATCGAGCAGGTCATTACCAACATCGTCTCCAACGCTGTCAAGTATACGCCCGACGGCGGCAAAATCGACATGACCGTCGGCACGAGCGGAAAAAACGTCTTTGTCCGCGTGACCGACAACGGCATCGGCATCCCCGAAAAGGATCTGCCGCGCCTGTTTGACCGGTTCTACCGTGTGGACAAGGCGCGTTCGCGCGAATCCGGCGGCACGGGCCTCGGCCTTTCCATCGCGCAGGAGATTCTGAACCAGCACAAGGGCAGCATTGAAATTTCGTCCGAATACGGCAAGGGCACCTCGGTTCTCATCACCATGCCCGCCGCGGAGGCGCAGGCATGAAGCAGAAACGAAGACATGGCCATGGCCGGAGGCTGCTGGAGATCGGAAAGGACATTCTGATCGTGTTTCTCGTGCTGGTCAACGTGACGCTTGCGATCATGTGCCTGCCGACAAAGACGCTCACGCAGACCAAATGGCTGGCAAGCGCGCTGCGCCCGTTTGCGGGGCTGTTCGGCCTCAATGAAGCGGAGCTGACCTATACCGCGCCTGCCACCGGCAGCGCGTTCATCGGCGCAGCGCAGCCCATCGCCGTCACGCTGAGCACTGAGGCAGGCAGGCAGAGCGCACAGTATGACTTTGCCGCCCTCGATACGCTCTACGGGCAGTACGGAGGGCTGCTTGCGCAGGCGCTCGAAAGCGCCGAGACGCCGCAGGCGTGCGCCGAATCGGCGTTTTATGCCGCTTTGCGGAAGCCCGGCGCGGCCTTCTGCTTCCCGGGACAAATTTCCCCCGCCGTGCTTGGCGCATGGCTGAACGTGCGCGCGCCGGAGGGCGCGGACGCGCAGTGGTACGTGCTGGCGCTGGACGGAGAGACGGTTCAGCTGTATCTGCTGGGCGACGGCTGCTATCGCGCGCAGACGGCGCTTTCCGCCGAGACGCTTGCGGCCGAGCTTTCCGCCGCCGTCCCGGACGGCAGCTTCTTCGCGTTTGAATCGGACGACGCGCCCTACAGCGCGCTCGATCCGCTCTCGCTCATCAGCGCGTCAAGCGCCGCCGTCTGCACCGGCCTCGGCACGAACCCGTGCGACGCGCGATTTATTTCCGCCCTCGCAACCCAGATCGGCATCAACCCTTACGGCGACGCACGCTTCGTCGGAAACGACGGCACGACGTCCTTTACCGAAACCGGCCTGCGCCTGCGCGTGAGCGCGCAGGGCAGAATTGAACTGCAGATCCTCCAGCCGGACGACCGCTTCCAGAGCGCGTCAGCAGGCGCGCTTGACCGCATCGAGGCTGCGCGCAGCCTCCTCAGCCGCCTGACCGGTGACAGCTACGGCGAGGCGCGGGTCTATCTGCAAAGCTATCGGGCCGACGGCCAGAGCGCCGTGTGCACCTTCGGCTATTATCTGTCCGGCATCGAGATCGCACCGCGCGGCGCGATCGAGCTCCGCTTCGACGGCACGCAGATCACGAACGCCTCCGTCCTGTACCGCAGCTACACGGCCTCGTCAACGCCCGCAGCGCTCCTGCCCGCCGCGCAGGCAGCCGCCTGCCTGCCGAAGGGCGGCACGCTCCGCCTTCTGTACGCCGAAGGCACCGGCGGTGAACTCACCGCCGGGTGGGAGACGGAGTAAGCTTGATATGTACCTGCCCACGATGCACTGGCGCGGGAGCGCCTGAGAGGTCGCAGCAGGTAATTGCGAAAAGCGATAGTCCGATGCAAATCCGCAGGCTTTTCGCTGTTAATCGTAGGGGTCGATGCCCACATCGACCCGGCAGAACGCACCGTTTCTGCGGGAATCTTAGGGTGTATCTGAAAACTCCCAACGCACCCGGACAGCGGGCCTTTTTGCGGTGCGCCGCGTCATTTTTCCTTGAAATACGTCAGTATTCCTGCGAAAAAATGTCTTGCGCAACGCAAAAATCCCTCGCTGCCGGTCACATCATGAGTTTTCAGATACACCCTAGGCGAATTCGCAATTTCCCAGCGGGCCGATGTGGGCATCGGCCCCTACAAACAAGTGGGTAAATCCATACAGATTCGCCGAAGACCTCTTTAGAACAGCTGCTTTCCGCCGTATCCATCGCACCACTGACTCAAATTTTCCATCAGGAGGAGCCGCCATGAGCGCTTCGCGCATGAAAAATCTGATCCTTCTCATTCTGACGCTCTGTGCGCTGGGGCTTCTGTGCATCGTCGTTCCGAACCGGCTTGCGCAGACGCATGAGCAGCGGCAGATGCTGCAGGAGCTGAAGACACTCTACGAGAGCTACGGCCTTTCCGTTTTGCTCGACGAGCTTCCGCGCAGTCCCGTGCTCTACAGTGTCGAGCTTTCTGAGGACGGCGCGCAGACCGCCGCGCAGGCGCTGCTCGGCGCGAAGGCCGCGCCCGCAGGCGAATCCGGCTTTGAGAGCACCTACGAATCCGAGCTTGGGACGCTCCATATCACGCGCACGGGCGGCTTCTCCGCCGTGATGACCGGCGGCAGCCGGGTGCGGAGTTCTGAAAAGGCCGCAGAAAAGCTGCTGCGCGCCATGGATTTTCAATATCAGACCCTCACGCGGGAGCAGACGGAGACGGGCGCCGTGCAGATCCGCACCTCGCAGACGCTGCTCGGCGTGCCGGTGCTCGGCAGCCAGCTGGCGCTAAGCTACACGGACGATTGCCTCACGGCGGTCGAGGGCACGTTTTATACCGGCGGAAGCTCCATTACGCGCGTGTCGGAGCAGGAGGCCATCTCCGCCGCTGACGCGCTGGCGCAGCTGCTGGCCCGGCGTGACGCGCTCGGCTGGGTCGGAAGCGCGGTGACGGGTCTTACGCAGGCGTATCTGCCGTCCGATCAGGCCGGTACGGGCATCCGCTTCGTGCCGGTCTGGCTGGTCGAAACGGACGCGGGAAGCTTTTTTATCAACGGCATTACGCGCGAAATCACGGCGGAAACATAGCGTCCGCCGTCTGCGCCTGTCGAATTATGAAGAAAATCTGAAGATTTCCTGCTGCTGCATTGTCATTTTCCTTTACATTCCTGCCGTGGTGTGCTATTCTAATAGCGGCCGAATTTGGTTTTGTTAACATAACGCATTTCCGCAA
>OMDX01000501.1_pt1 | contig 14860 bp, 24 predicted proteins | sample 1673711 | NCBI WGS metagenome assembly OMDX01 (sample SAMEA103958123, study PRJEB25191) | human gut metagenome
AAACTCCAATCCTTTGGCACTGTGAATGGTCATCAATGTGACGCGGTTATCGTCGTTTTCAGTCTCCTTATCTTGATCAGTAAGCAGTGCAACATCTTCCATGAATTTTGCCAATCCCACGTTGATACGTTCTCCTGTTGTCTCATCGACTTGTTTGTCGGAAAATTCCATAATGGCATTGAGAAGTTCTTCAACATTATCTACACGAGCCACACCTTCTGGTGTCGCATCTTCTTTCAATACTTTTATGATACCTGTTGTGTCGGTGATGTGTTTTGCAAGTTCGAAAGCGTTATCTTTTTCGAGTCTTGTTCTGAAACTTTGTATCATCAAGACGAAATCTTTTATCTTGCTGAGACTGCGCGAGAGTTCTTTTGGCAATCCTTCATCGGAAGAAATGACATCCCAGATACTGCATTTTCTGTTGTCAGCAAGAATTTCGAGATGTTGTTGTGTAGTAGAGCCTATACCTCTTGTAGGATAATTTATGATACGTAACAATGCCTGGTCGTCATTGGTGTTGACGACGAGACGGAAATAGGCGAGAAGGTCTTTAACTTCTTTGCGGTCGTAAAATGACAATCCGCCATAGATTCGGTAAGGTATATCCTGTTTACGCAATGCCTCTTCTAACGGTCTTGACTGTGAGTTGGTTCTATATAATATGGCGAAGTCTTTGTAGTTCAGCTGTCTCGACATCTTAAATCCGAATATGGAATTTGCTATCAAAGTGCCTTCTTCATTGTCGGTAGTGGCACGCAACAGAGTTATGAGTTCGCCTTCTTCGTTATCGGACCAAACTTTTTTCTTTATTTGTTCTTCATTTCTTGCAATGACGTTATTGGCGGCTGTTACTATTGTCTTGGTAGAACGGTAATTCTGTTCGAGACGTATCAGTTTCATATCCGGATAATCGGAATGGAAATTCAGAATATTACGGATGTTGGCGCCACGGAATCCATATATGCTCTGAGCATCGTCGCCTACTACACAGATGTTTTCATGCATGGCGGCAATTCTTCTGATAATAATATACTGAGCATGATTGGTGTCCTGATATTCATCGACAAGGATATATTTGAAATGCCGCTGATATTTCAATAATATCTCCGGAAAGTCTTTCAATAATACGTTTGTATAATATAATATGTCGTCGAAGTCCATGGCGTTGGCACGTTTCAGCCTTTCGTTGTAGGCTTTGAAAATCTCGCCTATGAGAGGCTTGTTGGCACGAAAATCCTGTTTTTGTATCTCTTCGTCTTTACAATAGTCTTCGGCATTGTAAAGTGAAGACTTTGCCATGGATATACGGTTTAGTACCATCTTGGCAGGATAGACTTTGTTATCCAATTCTTTTTCCTTTATGATGTTGTTGATGAGTTGTTTGGAGTCATCGGTATCATAAATGGTAAAGTTTTGTGTAAAGCCAAGATGCTCTGCTTCTATGCGAAGTATGCGTGCGAATATGGAATGGAAAGTACCCATCCACACACTTTTGGCATGAGAAGGGTCAACAAGTTGCATGATGCGTTCTTTCATCTCTTTGGCAGCCTTGTTGGTAAAAGTCAGTGCCATGATGGAAAAAGGACTTATTCCTTCCTGAATCATATAGGCTATGCGGTGTGTCAGGGCACGAGTTTTGCCGGAACCGGCACCGGCAATGACCATGACAGGTCCTTCAACAGTAGTGACAGCTTCTTTTTGAGGTTCATTAAGATGTGCTAATATATCGGACACGGCAAAAAATTTGTGCAAAGGTAATAATAATTCATCTATAAATTTAAGTTAAGTCAAAAAAATGATGAAGAGAGAACAGCTGTTGCTAAAAAGTATTGAATAACAATAATATATGTATGTTGAGAACGTATTGTGAAAATATATTTTGGCGGTAAAAAAACAGTATCAAAAAAGGTTTAAAACAAGATAATTAAAAAAATCAAAAAAAATATGTATAAATGGTTGTGTGTTAAAGAAAAAGTTTGTAATTTTGCCGCCTGAAAAAGGTGATAAAGTAGCCTGACATAAAAGTGATAGGGACCTGATAAGTTAAACGTTAGAGGTTTCTACGATGCAAGATAATGAAATTCAGTTCTTTACGTTCTTGTGTCGTGTTTAGCAGAAGAGTCGAATGAAGAGACTTATCCCTCCCCTTGAACCTAATATATAAGGTGCTTTTTTACTTTGAGAAGATAAAAAAGGATAAAAAATCCTATAATTTGAGTAAAAATTAGTAATTTAAACAAAAGAAGAATGCCAACGATTCAACAATTAGTCCGCAAAGGACGGCAGAAATTGGAAGACAAGAGTAAATCTCCTGCCTTGGATTCATGTCCGCAACGTCGTGGTGTTTGTGTACGTGTTTACACAACAACTCCTAAGAAGCCTAATTCGGCAATGCGTAAGGTTGCGAGGGTGCGTTTGACCAACCAGAAAGAGGTTAATGCCTATATACCCGGAGAAGGACATAATTTGCAGGAACACTCTATCGTGATGATTAGAGGAGGTCGTGTTAAGGATCTTCCCGGTGTGCGTTATCATATTATCCGCGGTGCATTGGATACCGCCGGTGTTGATGGTCGTAAGCAACGCAGATCAAAATATGGTGCCAAGCGTCCGAAAAAAGTAGCAAAGAAGTAAATTAAAATTGTAAAAGTTTAGAACATGAGAAAAGCTAAACCAAAAAAAAGAATCATCCTTCCGGATCCTAAGTACGGTGATATATTGGTCACTAAATTTGTGAACAATATCATGCTTAAAGGTAAGAAGAATCTCGCTTATGAGATTTTCTACAAGGCAATGGATATTATTGAAGCAAAACTTCAGGAAGACCCGATAGAAGTTTGGAAGAAAGCCTTGGCGAATGTAACACCTCAAGTGGAGGTCAGAAGCCGTCGTATCGGTGGTGCTACGTTCCAGATTCCTTCAGAAATCCGCCCGGCACGTAAACAGAGTATTGGCATGAAAAACCTTATAGGTTATGCCCGTAAACGTCATGAGAAAACAATGGGCGATAAATTGGCTGGCGAGATAATGCAGGCTTATAAGGAAGAGGGTTCTGCTTTTAAGAAAAAAGAGGAAATCCACAGAATGGCCGATGCTAACAAGGCATTCTCACACTTCAGATTCTAATATATATTAATAGGTGTAAATTAAAATGATGAATAACGACCAAAATATTACTAATACTTTGTCTCTGACACGTAATATCGGTATCATGGCCCATATTGATGCCGGTAAAACTACTACGACAGAGCGTATTCTGTATTATACAGGTCGCAATCATCGTATAGGTGAGGTGCATGAAGGTACCGCTACCATGGACTGGATGGTGCAGGAACAGGAACGCGGCATTACTATAACTTCTGCCGCTACTACGGTGTTTTGGAATGTTGATGATAAGTCGTTTAAAATAAATATTATTGATACTCCTGGTCATGTTGACTTCACTGTCGAGGTTGAACGTTCCTTGAGAGTACTCGACGGAGCGGTCGCTGTCTTCTGTGCAGTGGGAGGTGTCGAACCTCAGTCCGAAACGGTATGGCATCAAGCCAATAAATATAAAGTGCCTCGTATCTGTTTTGTTAATAAAATGGATAGATGTGGCGCTGATTTCTTTAATGTCTTGGAACAGATAAAAAATAAACTTCATGCGACTCCTGTTCCGATACAGTTGCCTATAGGTGAAGAAGATGGATTTATAGGTGTGATAGACCTTGTCAAAAATAAAGCTATTATATGGAATGGAGATGACGATGAACTCGGAGCTCACTATGAGGTGACGGATATACCTGAAGGGATGGCAGATGTGGCGGCTAAATACCGTCGTATGCTCGTCGAAGGTTCTGCCGAAGATAATGAGATATTGTTCGAGAAGTTTATCAATGACCCTGATTCCATTACTGAGGATGAGATAATAGCCGAATTGAGAAAAGCTACTTTGCAAATGCGTATATGCCCCGTATTGTGCGGCGCTTCATTCAAGAATAAAGGAGTACAACCTCTGCTCGATGCAGTGGTGCGTTATTTGCCAAGCCCTCTCGATATCGACCATGTCACAGGTATTAACCCCAAGACAGAAAAAGAAGAGATACGTAAAGCTGATGCAAAAGAGCCTTTCTGTGCTCTCGCATTCAAAATTCTGACAGACCCTTATGTGGGTCGTCTTGCTTTCTTCCGTGTGTATTCCGGTACTCTTAACGCAGGCTCCTATGTGCTCGACGTCACTACCGGCAAAAAAGAACGTATAGCAAGAATAATGCAGATGAATGCCAATAAACAAACCCCTCTTGACAAAATAGAGGCCGGCGATATTGCTGCTGCAGTGGGATTTAAATCCATCAGAACCGGTGATACCCTCACAGATGAGAAGAATCCTCTCTTGCTTGAAAGTATTACATTCCCGCAACCGGTGGTTCAAATAGCAGTGGAACCTAAGACGCAGGGTGATATGGATAAACTTACCAACGCTCTTATGAAACTTGCGGAAGAAGACCCTACATTTTTGGTGTCAACAGACGAAAACTCCGGTCAAACTCTTATAGAAGGTATGGGAGAGTTGCATCTCGATATTATCATTGACCGTCTTAGAAGAGAATTCGGTGTAGAGATAAATGTCGGCAATCCTCAAGTCTCCTATAAAGAGTCCTTTACTAAGACAATACATCATCGTATCGTCTATAAGAAACAGTCAGGCGGTAGAGGCAAATTTGCTGATATAGAATTTGAACTCGGTCCTGCTGACGATGGTATGAGCGGATTGCAGTTTGTAAATGATGTTAAAGGTGGTGATATTCCAAAGGAATTTATCCCTTCAATAGAGAAAGGTTTCAGAAGTGCTATGTCAAACGGAGTGTTGGCGGGATTTCCTGTTGACTCTGTGAAAGTTCGCATTATAGATGGTTCGTTCCATCCCGTGGATAGCGACCAACTTTCATTTGAACTTGCGGCACAGATTGGATTTAGAGAAGCAGGTGAAAAAGCAGGTTCGGTGGTATTGGAGCCTGTTATGAAAGTTGAGGTTTATGTCCCTTCTGATTATACCGGAGAAGTGACAAGCGACTTGAACAGAAGAAGGTCAATATTGAAAGAAATGGATATGGAGCACGGATATCAGGTCATAAGAGCCGATGTCCCGTTGTCGGAAATGTTCGGATATATTACTTCACTTAGAACCTTGACACAGGGAAGAGGCACATTTAACATGGAGTTCAGTCATTATTCCGAAGTGCCGTCTGATCTTGCCGAAGTGGTGGTGAAAAAAGCTAAAGGAACGTATTTCTTTTTTTAAAAGAGATTAAAAAAATAAAAGATAAAGAAAATAAATTAACAACAAATTCTTATGAGCCAAAGAATTAGAATTAAGTTAAAGTCGCACGATCACAACTTGGTTGATAAATCAGCCGAGAAGATTGTGAAAACCATCAAATTGACTGGCGCAGTAGTTAGCGGTCCCATACCGTTGCCTACCGACAAGAAAATTTACACGGTTTTGCGCTCTACTTTCGTACACAAAAAATCGAGAGAACAATTTGAGTTGTCGTCATACAAGAGATTGCTTGACATTTACAACTCTACATCACAAACTATCGATGCTTTGATGAAATTGGAGCTGCCAAGCGGTGTAGAAGTGGAAATTAAATTGTAATTGTAAAACTATCTAGTAATTAAAAGCGTAGTAGCATGTCAGGAATACTAGGAAAAAAGATTGGGATGACCAGCATATATGATGACGGAGGAAAAAATATTCCTGTAACGGTCATTGAAGCGGGTCCATGCGTAGTAACCCAAGTCAGAACAAAAGAAAAAGACGGTTACGATGCTATCCAAATGGCGTTTGATGAGAAGAAAGCGAAAAACACTTCAAGAGCTATGATCAAGCATTTTGAGAAAGCCGGAACAACGCCAAAGAAGATAGTAAGAGAATTTACGCGTTTCGAACAGGGATCAAGAAAAAGCCTTGGTGAAATAGTAACCGTAAATGTGTTTGTGGAAGGCGAGTTTGTTGACGTAAGTGGTATCAGCAAAGGTAAAGGCTTCCAGGGAGTAGTGAAACGTCATCATTTTAATGGCGTTGGACAGTCAACTCACGGTCAACATAACCGTTTGAGAAAGCCGGGTTCAATCGGTGCCTGTGCCTATCCTTCAAGAGTGTTTAAAGGATTGCGTATGGCAGGTCACATGGGTGATGCAAAAGTGAAAGTCATCAACCTGCAGATTGTGAAAATAGTACCGGAAAAGAATTTGTTAGTTGTTAAAGGTTCGGTGCCAGGAGCAAAGAACGGATATTTAAAAATTGAGAGATGGAGTTAGAAGTATTAAAGATTACAGGTGAGTCAACCGGTCGTAAAGTCGAGTTGAACGATAATATCTACGGGATCGAGCCTAATGATCATTGCATCTATTTGGATGTCAAGTTGATATTGGCAAATCAACGTCAAGGCACACATAAAGCCAAGACTCGTAGTGAGATATCCGGAAGTACGAAAAAACTTATCCGCCAGAAAGGTACCGGTGGCGCACGTCGCGGTGACATCAACTCCCCGGTGTTGAGAGGTGGTGGTAGAGTGTTTGGTCCTGTTCCGCGTGATTATGGTTTCAAACTGAATAAGAAAGTCAGACGTCTTGCCCGCAGATCGGCTCTTTCATACAAAATGAAAGATGCAGAATTGGTGGTGTTGGAAGATTTTACGTTTGACAGTATCAAGACAAAGAAAATGATCGAGGTCTTGAATAACTTGAAAGTGAACGGCATGAGAACTTTGTTCTTATTCCCGGAGACAGACATGAATGTGGTGCTGTCAGCGAGAAATATTCAAAAGACAAAGATAGAACTTGCCAGAAACTTGAATACTTATGATATTCTGAAAGCCAAGAAGATTTTCATCTTGGAAAGTTCACTGAAACATATTGAAGAGATTCTTGGATAACAATTAAAAACTGAAAACGATGATTATCATTAAGAAACCTGTTATTACGGAAAAAATGACCGCTATAAGCGAGAAGCTTAATCGGTATGCATTCATTGTTGACGTTAATGCTAACAAACTGCAGATCAAGAAGGCTGTGGAAGACCTCTACGGTGTTCATGTGAAGGCAGTCAACACAATGAGATATGATGGAAAGCTGAAGTCACGTTATACAAAGTCGGGCGTTGTCAACGGAAGAAGAAACGCTTTTAAGAAGGCTATAGTGACATTGGCCGAAGGTGAAACAATTGACTTTTTTAGCAACATTTAAAAGATGGCTTTAAAGAAATATAAACCTACGACTCCGGGTCAGCGCTTTAAAGTTATAAGCGCATTTGACGAGATTACGACCAGCAAGCCGGAGAAGTCATTGCTTGCTCCTAAAAAGAGTACCGGAGGTCGTAACAATACTGGTAAAATGACTGTCCGCAACATAGGTGGTGGACATAAACAAAAATATAGAATTATTGACTTCAAACGCGATAAAGATGGTATTCCGGGAATAGTGAAAACTATAGAATACGATCCGAACCGTACAGCACGTATCGCTTTGGTGGTTTATGCTGATGGTGAGAAGCGTTATATCATTGCACCGCAAGGCTTGAAAGTCGGGCAGCAGGTGATGTCGGGAAAAGATGCAACACCAAGTATTGGAAATGCCATGTTCCTTAGCGATGTGCCTTTTGGAACAGTCATTCATAATATCGAGTTGCGTCCGGGACAGGGTGCCAAGATGGCAAGAAGTGCCGGTGCATACGCACAGTTGATGTCACGTGATGGAAAATATGCCATTTTGAAGATGCCTTCAGGCGAGACTCGTCTTATCTTACAGGCATGCAAGGCAACAATAGGAACAGTGTCGAATGCAGATCATAACCTTGAGAAATCGGGTAAGGCAGGACGTAGCCGTTGGTTGGGACGCCGCCCGAGAGTACGTGGTGTTGTAATGAACCCTGTGGATCACCCTATGGGCGGTGGCGAAGGTCGTGCTTCAGGAGGTCATCCGCGTAGCCGTAAAGGCTTGCCGGCAAAAGGCTATAAGACACGTTCTCCTAAGAATGCATCAACAAAGTATATCATTGAAAGAAGAAAGAAGTAATTAACCAGGTAAAAAAAAGAAATTATGAGTCGTTCGCTTAAAAAAGGACCATATATCCATTATAAACTCGAAAAAAGAGTTTTGGATAATGTAGCATCAGGAAAGAAGACCGTCATTAAGACCTGGTCAAGAGCTTCTATGATATCTCCTGATTTTGTTGGTCAGACTATAGCTGTACACAACGGTAATAAATTCATCCCGGTATATGTAACCGAGAACATGGTAGGTCATAAACTTGGCGAATTCGCCCCTACAAGAACATTTAGAGGTCATGCCGGAAATAGAAAAGATAAATAATAAGTAGTATGGGAGCAAGAAAACATAAAAGAGCAGAAGCTATAAAAGAAGCACGTAAACACAATGCCATAGCAAAGTTGAATAACGTGCCAACATCGCCTCGTAAGATGCGTTTGGTAGCTGATATGATTAGAGGAATGAAAGTGGAACTTGCACTGCATGCCTTACAGTATTCACCTAAGTCAGCAGCAAAGCCGGTGTATAAACTGTTACGTTCGGCAATAGCTAACTGGGAAGCCAAAAATGAAGGAATACGTATTGAAGACGCTAACTTGTATGTGAAAGAAATATTTGTCGATGAAGGACGTACGCTGAAACGTATCCAACCGGCTCCGCAAGGTCGTGCACACCGCATCCGCAAACGTTCCAACCACGTAACGATAGTTGTCGATAGCCGAATAGCTAACGATAAAGATGTAGAAGCTAAAGTTGAAGAAAAGAATTAATAAGATTGTACAATGGGACAAAAAACGAATCCAATAGGTCTTAGATTAGGCATTATTAAAGGTTGGGATTCCAACTGGTACGGTGGAAAAGACTTCTCCAAGAAACTTGTGGAAGACGATAAGATCCGTAAATATTTGAACGCACGTCTCGGTAAAGCCGGCATCTCGAAGATAGCTATCGAACGTTCTCTCAAACTTGTTACCGTTACAATATTCACCGCCCGTCCGGGTATGATCATAGGTAAGGGTGGTACCGAAGTCGATAAACTTAAAGAAGAACTTAAGAAAGTCACCGGTAAGGAAGTTCAAATCAACATCAGCGAGATAAAAAGACCTGAGCTTGATGCATATATCGTAGCAAGCACTATCGCAAAACAAATAGAAGGTCGTGTGTCATTCCGTCGCGCTATAAAAACAGCAGTGTCAGGAACAATGAGAATCGGAGCAGAAGGTATAAAAGTCATTGCTTCCGGTCGTGTCGGTGGCGCTGAGATGGCCCGTCAGGAAACTTATAAAGAGGGACGTATCCCGTTGCATACATTGCGTGCCGATATAGATTATTCATTGGTGGAGGCTCATACTACCTATGGCCGTATCGGTATCAAAGTGTGGATCTGCAAAGGTGAGATATATGGTCGCCCGGAACTGGTGCCTACATCAACAAATAGTGCATCTAAGAAACAGGCAGCTCCGAAACAGAATAACGGACCACGCCGTAATAAACGTAATAAGTAAGAGAATAAAAAATCCATAAACGATGTTACAACCTAAAAGAACGAAATTCAGAAGACCTCAAAAAGGCAAAATGAAAGGTAACGCACACCGCGGTCACCAACTTGCCTTCGGTTCATTCGGAATTAAAACAATGGAGGAGGCCTTGATAACAGCTCGTCAGATAGAAGCTGCCCGTCAGGCTGTCACGCGTCACATGAAACGTGAGGGACAGATTTGGATTAGAATATTCCCCGACAAACCTATCACCAAAAAACCTGCTGAGGTACGTATGGGTAAAGGTAAAGGTAGCGTGGAATATTTCGTCGCTCGCGTAACTCCGGGACACATGCTTTTCGAAGCTGATGGCGTGCCGTTGGCAGTAGCCAAAGAGGCATTGCGTTTAGCCGCTCAAAAACTCCCGGTTACGACTAAATTTGTGGTTAGAAGAGATTATGTCGAATAAAAACATCACGGACTATGAAACAGAATGAAGTAATCAACGATTTGAGTACAGCTGATTTGATGGAACGTTTGGAAGAAACACGCACCCAATATGTTAAGATGAAACTTCAACATGCCGTGTCTCCATTGGAAAATCCTCATAAGCTTAGTGAATGCCGCAAATCTATTGCTCGTATAATGACCGAGTTGAGAAGACGTGAAATCGAATCAAATAAATAATTAACGACGAAAGGAATATACAATGGAAAGAAATCTTAGAAAAGAGAGAATCGGTGTTGTGGCAAGCAATAAGATGGAGAAAACCATCGTCGTTGTGATTGAACGTCGTACAAAACACCCAATATACGGTAAATTTGTTAAGAAATCTACACGCTTTATGGCTCATGACGAGAAAAATGAATGCAATATAGGTGATACCGTACGTATCATGGAAACTCGTCCGTTGAGTAAAAATAAACGTTGGAGATTAGTTGAAATAATAGAAAGGGCCAAGTAATGATACAACAGGAATCAAGACTTTCAGTAGCTGACAACAGTGGCGCAAGAGAAGTGTTGTGCATCAGAGTTTTAGGTGGCACAAAAAAACGCTACGCCCGTATTGGCGATATTATAGTGGTAACAGTGAAAGACGCTCTCCCTAACGGTAACGTGAAAAAAGGAGCAGTGGTGAAAGCTGTAGTAGTACGTACTAAGAAAGAGACTCGCCGTATCGACGGTTCTTATATCCGTTTCGACGACAACGCTTGCGTATTGCTTAATAATGCCGGCGAAATGTTGGGAACTCGTATCTTTGGACCGGTTGCGAGAGAGTTGCGCGAAAAACAATATATGAAAATCGTATCTCTGGCACCTGAGGTACTCTAATCAAGAAAGGATAAGTTATGAGTAAATTGCATGTTAAAAAAGGTGATAACGTGGTGGTTATCTCCGGTACGCAAAAGGGAAAGACAGGTACAATCCTCAGTGTTGACGTAGAGAAATCTAGAGCAATAGTGGAAGGCGTGAACTTGGTTTCTAAACATTCACGTCCAAGTACTGAGAATCCTAAAGGCGGTATAGTGAAAAAAGAAGCCGGTATCCATGTGTCGAATCTTATGGTACTCGACAAGAATGGCAAAGCCGGTCGTATAGGTCGTAAAAAAGACGACAATGGTAAGAATGTACGTTATTCAAAAAAAACAGGGGAGGTGATTAAATAATGAACTATCAACCCAAACTCAGAGAACAGTATAAGAGTGAAATCGTGCCTGCGTTGATGAAGGAGTTCAACTATAGATCCGTTATGCAGGTTCCACGGCTTTTGAAAATTTCACTCAATCAGGGTATTGGCGCTGCATTGACAGACAAAAAACTGATTGATTATGGTGTAGAAGAAATGACAGCTATCACCGGACAGAAAGCCGTTCCTACAATATCAAAACACGACGTATCAAACTTTAAGTTGCGTCGTGGTAACCCGATAGGCGTGCGCGTGACTTTGCGCGGTGACAGAATGTACGAATTTCTTGAACGCCTCGTAGCTGTCGCCTTGCCTCGTGTACGTGACTTCAGAGGTATTAATGACAAAGGTTTCGACGGACGCGGAAATTATAGCTTCGGTATTACCGAACAGATAATATTCCCCGAAATCGATATGGATAAAGTAAACCGTATTAACGGTATGGATATTACCTTTGTAACTTCTGCTAGAACCGACAAGGAAGCAATGGCCTTGTTGAAGCAGTTTGGTCTTCCATTTAAAAACCAGAAAAAACAGTAAGATATGGCAAAAGAGTCAATGAAAGCGCGTGAGCTTAAAAGAAAACAAATGGTTGAGAAATATGCTGCCAAACGTGCTGCATTAAAGGAAGCCGGCGATTATGTCGCCCTGCAGAAACTTCCGAGAAACGCTTCTCCTATTCGTTTGCATAATCGTTGTCAGCTTACAGGACGTCCAAAAGGTTATATGCGTCAGTTTGGCATCTCACGTATCAACTTCCGTGAAATGGCATTGAAAGGTTTAATTCCGGGTGTAAAGAAAGCAAGTTGGTAATTAATTAAACATTAAAACAATGATTACAGACCCTGTAGCAGATTTTTTGACTCGCATTCGTAATGCCGTCAATGCAAAACATAGAATCGTAGAAATACCTGCTTCCAACGTGAAGAAGGCTATAACAAAGATACTCTTCGAGAAAGGTTATATCCTTAATTATAAATTCGAAGAAGTTGGTCCCCAAGGTGTTATTAAGATAGCTCTTAAATATCATCCTGTTACTAAACAGCCGGCCATCATGACTATAGACCGTGTGTCACGCCCGGGATTGCGCCAATATGCCGGTTCTGAAAACCTTCCCAGAGTGTTGAATGGTCTCGGTATTGCCATCATCTCAACATCAAAAGGTATAATGACTGATAAAGAGGCTCGTAAGCTTCATATCGGCGGTGAAGTGTTGTGTTATGTTTCATAATAAGTAGGAGGTTAAGTTATGTCATTATCAAGAATTGGTAAATTGCCTATAGCAATACCTGCAGGAACAGAGGTCTCGGTAGAAGGTAACGTGTTTACAGCTAAAGGTAAACTCGGTAAGTTGTCACAAGACTTCCACGGTGACGTTATCGTTAAAATAGAAGACGGTCACGTTGTTTTGGAACCTGCCAACATTCCGGACGCCAGTGCAAAACATGGACTTTATAGAGCTTTGTTCTTCAATATGGTGAAAGGCGTTTCAGAAGGATTCGAATTGGTTCAGGAACTCGTAGGCGTTGGTTATAAAGCCGAAGCCAAAGGTCAACAATTGGAATTGGCACTCGGGTTCTCTCATAATATCATCATGGTGTTTCCAGAAGAGATTAAAGTAGAGACCGTTAACGAAAGAGGTAAGAACCCCATTATCAAGTTGCGTTCTTACGATAAACAACTGCTTGGTCAAGTAGCAGCAAAAATCCGCTCGTATCGTAAACCTGAACCGTACAAGGGTAAGGGTGTCAAGTTCGTCGGTGAGGTGTTGAGACGTAAACAAGGTAAAGCAGCAGGTAAATAATGTTTAAGTCGATATTTGAAAAACGCAATTAAGATGGCAAAAATTAAAAAGATAGAAAGAAGATTGAATATCAAGAAACGTGTGCGTAAAGTCGTCAGCGGCACAGCAACACGTCCGAGAATGTCGGTCTTTAGAAGCAATAAGCAGATTTACGTTCAACTTATTGACGATATAGCGGGTAGAACATTGGTAGCAGCCAGCTCTCGTGAGAACGGAATCGAAGATGAAAAAATTACTAAAGTCGAACAGGCAGCAAAAGTGGGTGCTCTCGTGGCAGAAAAAGCAAAAGCGGCAGGCATCGAGACTGTTGTGTTCGATCGTAATGGTTATTTGTATCATGGTAGAGTGAAGTCGTTGGCCGACGGAGCTCGTAACGGTGGATTAAAATTCTAAAGCACTATGTCAGAAGTCAACGTAAAAATAGTAAAAACTTCAGAGATTGAGTTAAAAGACCGTTTGGTTAGCGTACAACGTGTTACCAAGGTTACCAAAGGAGGACGTACTTTCAGCTTCTCCGCTATAGTAGTCGTCGGCAATGAGAACGGTGTGGTGGGTTACGGTCTTGGTAAAGCCAAGGAAGTACAGGCTGCCATCGCAAAAGGTATCGATGATGCTAAGAAAAATTTGATTAAAGTTCCTGTAATCAACGGAACTCTTCCTCATGAGCAATATGGCAAGTATTGCGGCGCATACGTGTATGTGCAACCGGCAACACCCGGTACCGGCGTTATTGCCGGTGGTGCAATGCGTGCTGTCTTGGAAAGTGTTGGTGTGAAAAACGTGTTGGCAAAATCAAAAGGTTCTTCAAATCCTCACTCTGTGGTGAAAGCAACCTTTGCGGCTTTGTCAAAAATGCGTGACGCTCACACTGTGGCTCAGATGAGAGGTGTTGATTTGGATGTGGTGTTTAACGGATAATCTTTAACGACAATGAAGAAAGTTAGAATAACTCAGATTAGAAGTGGCATCGGCAGACCACAAGATCAGAAAGATACACTCAAAGCATTGTGTCTTAGAAGAATGCATCAGTCGGTGGAAGTGGATATCGAAAATCCTTGCCTCGCCGGTATGGTGGAGAAAGTGAAACACCTTCTCAAAATTGAAGAAATTTAATTGTTGAACTAAGAAATTTGAATAAGTATGGATCTTAGTAATCTAAAACCGGCAAAAGGTTCTGTTAAAGGACGTAAGAGAATCGGTCGTGGCCAGGGTTCCGGTTATGGCGGCACTTCTACACGTGGTCATAAGGGAGCATATTCACGCTCCGGAACTACACATAAGATTGGTTTCGAAGGTGGTCAGATGCCTTTGGCTCGTCTGGTTCCTAAATTTGGTTTCAAAAATATTAACCGTAAAGAATATCGTCCGGTCAATATCGAGGTGTTGCAGGATTTTGCAGATAGCGGTATATTTGAAATCACTCCGGAATTGTTAGTGGAAAACGGTTTCGCTAAAAAGAATGAACGTATCAAGATTCTCGGAAACGGTGAATTAAATGCAAAAATGTCTGTAAAGGCTCATGGCTTTTCCAAGAGCGCTGAAACAGCAATCACTAATGCCGGTGGCACTGTAGAGATAATTTAACAACAACAAAACTGAAGAGATATGAAGGAGTTATTAATAGTTTTTCTGGTATGCTTGGCTATAGCCGCTATCCTTTGGATGAATAAGCGACTGAGAGAAAATGTTCGCAACATCTTTAAGATAGAAGAACTCCGTAAACGTATTTTATATACCATCTTGATAGTCCTTATCTATCGTTTTGGTTCCTACGTCGTTCTTCCCGGTGTTGACCCCAACATGTTGACTCAATTGAAAAGTCAAAGCAGCTCAGGCCTCCTCGGTTTGTTGAAT
>OMDX01000503.1_pt1 | contig 14815 bp, 11 predicted proteins | sample 1673711 | NCBI WGS metagenome assembly OMDX01 (sample SAMEA103958123, study PRJEB25191) | human gut metagenome
CGGCAAGGACGGCCTCATGCCGGTGGAAAAGACCATCATCGACCGCTGTGTGCGCTCTGTTTACCGGGAGTACCTGAGCGACCCACGCCCGGAGAAGATGCCTATTTTAGAGGACTTGTACAACGAGCTTCGCAGGCAGGATGAAAAGGAAGCGCAGTATATCGCCACGGCGCTGGAAATCTACGTCATCGGCTCCCTCAACGTGTTCAACCACCGCAGCAACGTGAATATCGAAAACCGCGTGGTCAGCTTCGATATCAAGGAGCTGGGAAAGCAGCTCAAAAAGATCGGGATGCTGGTGGTGCAGGACGCGGTGTGGAACCGCGTCACGATCAACCGGGAGCAGCGCAAGTCCACCCGCTACTATATCGACGAAATGCACCTTCTTTTGAAGGAGGAGCAGACCGCCGCCTATACGGTGGAGATATGGAAGCGATTCCGCAAGTGGGGCGGCGTTCCCACGGGCATCACCCAGAACGTCAAAGACCTGCTCTCCAGCCGTGAGGTGGAGAACATCTTTGAAAACTCCGATTATGTGTATATGCTCAACCAGGCTTCCGGCGACCGGCAGATTCTGGCGAAGCAGCTCAACATCTCGCCCCATCAGCTCTCGTATGTGACCCAATCCGCCGAGGGCGAGGGGCTTTTGTTCTACGGCAGCGTGATCCTGCCCTTCGTAGACCGCTTCCCCAAGGATACGGAGCTGTACAAAATCATCACGACAAAATTGTCCGACCTCTCCGAACAAACCGGGGAGGAAGCGAAGGACGCAATTACAGAGTAAGGAAGGAGAAAAGACTATGGATAACCACCTTATGATTTTTGAAAGCGCAGATTTTGGTCGGGTACGTTCCGTGCTGAAAGACGGTGCTCCTTGGTTTGTTGCGGTTGATGTGTGCAAAGCTCTCGGATTGAACCAGGTTACGCGCGCAATGTCCAGATTGGACTCGGATGAAGGTGGGTTACTTGAAGTACCCCACCCCCAGAACGCCGATAAGACGATTGAAATAAATGCTGTAAGTGAAGCCGGACTCTATCATTTGATCCTTTGCTCCAAAAAGCCGGAAGCGAGAGCCTTCAAGCGCTGGATCACCCATGAGGTCATTCCCTCCATCCGCAAGCACGGCGCGTATATGACGGACAGCCTGTTGGATGCGCTGGAGGCGCACCCCGAGGCCGTGCCGGAGTACCTGAACCGTCTGCGCAGCGAAAACGCCCGAAACCGGGAGCTGACCCGCTGTCTCCGGCTTGCCCTCCCCAAGGCGGAGTATTACGACGCCTTTGTTGACCCTGCGGACTGCACCAACATCCGCACCACCGCCAAGGAGCTGGGCGTTCCCGAAAAGCAGTTTACCCGGTATCTGGAGGAAAAGAAGTATCTGTTCCGGGACAAGAACCGCAAGCTCTTTCCCCGTGCGGTCAAAAAGAGCGCCGATCTGTTTCTGGTGAGGGACTTCTACACCGAGCGCGGCAAGCTGGGACACTATACCCTCATCACCCCGGCGGGCAAGCGGCATTTTCTGGAGAGAACGGATGAGATTCTGTTTGAATAACGCTTTTAACCCATCAGCAGTCCCATCAGGAGGTGATGAATATGGCAAAACGCTCGCCAAGGCTGATTTTCACCGAGGAAGAACGCGCCCTGCCGGAGCTGGAACGAGCTGTCCGCAAGGCGGACAGGGCGGCGGTTAAGCTGGAAAAGGCCGAAGCGAAAATTCCCAAGAAAACCGTTAAGGTCAGGGAGCGCGTTGTGGACAGTGAGAGCGGCAAGGTCACGACGCGCCTTTTCTTTGAGGAGGCGGACAAAAAGCGTCCGCCCTCCAAGCTGGCGCACGCCGCAAGGAAAGCGCCGCTGGATACCGTCCGCAGCGCAGTCCACCGCAAGCTCCGGGAGGAGGGCGATGACAACCCCGGCACGGAGGCGGCGAACACCCTGACCGAGACGGCGGAGCGCACCCGGCGCATTGCGGAATCGGCACACCGCTCCCATGCGGAAAAGCCCTACCGCAAAGCGGACAAGGCGGAAGCCGCCGCAGACAAAGCCAATCTCAAGGCGCTGAACAAACAGTACGAGCAGGAATACGGCAGGGCTTCCAACCCCTATTCCCGTTGGCAGCAGAAGCAGGCCATTAAAAAGGAATACGCCGCCGCAAAAGCGGGGAACGGCGCGAGGAATACCGTCAAAGCGTCCGAGACCACCGCGAAGGCGGCAAAGCGCGCCGCCGAGGGAAGCAAAAAGGCCGGCAGCTTTTTTGTCCGGCACAAGAAGGGCTTCCTCATCGCGGGCGGTATCGCCGCCGCGATACTGCTGCTCATGACCTGCATTTCCTCCTGCTCCACGCTGTTTCAGGGCGGGGTGTCCGGTGTTGCATCCTCCACCTATCCGCTGGAGGATGCGGATATGCTGGCGGCGGAAGCCGCCTACTGCGCCATGGAGGACGAGCTGCGGGAATACCTGAACAGCTACGAAAGCACCCACGATTACGACGAGTACCACTTCGACCTGGACGAGATTGAGCACGACCCCTATGTGCTCATTTCCATGATTACCGCCCTCAAGGGCGGAGAATGGACGATTGACGAAATAGGCGGGATTCTGGAGACGCTGTTTGAAAAGCAGTATATCTTAACGGAAACCATCGCCACGGAAACCAGATACCGCACCGAAACGCATATCGGCTATTACACCGACGAAAACGGCAATCTGCAAAGCTACGAGTACGAGGCGGAGGTTCCCTACACCTACTATATCTGCCATGTGGAGCTGGAAAACTTCAACCTCTCCCATGTGCCGGTGCATATCATGTCCCACGATCAGCTCTCCATGTACGCCGTGTATATGAGCGTGCTGGGCAACCGCCCCGACCTGTTCCCCGGCTCCCCGTATGTGAACCGGTACTACCACACCCAGTATGAGAAGTACGAGATACCCCCGGAAGCGCTGGCGGACGAGCAGTTCGTCGCCATCATCAAGGAAGCGGAGAAGTATCTGGGCTACCCCTATATCTGGGGCGGCAGCTCGCCGGACACCTCCTTCGACTGCTCCGGCTTCGTTTCGTATGTCTACAACAACTGCGGCCTGCATTGGAGCTTCGGCAGGCTGGGCGCGGAGGGGCTGCGGGGCATGTGCGCCTATGTCTCCCCGGAAAGCGCCCGTCCCGGCGACCTGATCTTTTTTGAAAAGACCTACGACACCGCAGGCGCGTCCCATGTGGGCGTCTATGTGGGCAATAACAGGATGCTCCACTGCGGCGACCCCATTCACTACGCTTCCATCGACACGAGCTACTGGCGAAGCCATTTTCTCCAGTTTGGCAGATTACCTTAACAACAACCATATCAACGCAAAAAGGAGGATGTTATGAACCCGCGACTTGAAAAGCTGCGTCAGGAGCGCGAGAAGCTGGCGGAAAAGCTCACATCGCTGACCGCACGGCTCAAAGCCCTGGACGAGCAGATTCTAAAGCTGGAAAACACGGATATTGTGGGCATCGTCCGCGAGAACGGGCTGACCATCGAGCAGCTCGCGGCGCTGATGGCGATGCTGGAAAAGCGTCCCACGGCGGCGCTGCCCGACGAATACAGAAAAACGGAGGATTTTGTGAATGAAGAATAAATGGAGATTTTTTGCCGTGACGCTGGCCGTCGTGCTCTGCATGACGGTCTTTTCCGTTACCGCTTATGCAGGCGGCGGCGATATGGATGAGCCGACCGATACCATGCAGCCGGAGGATGCGGAGATCTGCGTACAGGGCTGTGAGTTGACCGACATCGAACAGACCCTGACGGTGAACGTGACTGAGAACGCGGACGGAAGCCATACCGTGACCATCGGGGATCGGAGCTGGACGCTTCCCGCCAAACGGGAGCAGGCCGGAAAGGTGGTCAACGTCCGCACCTATTTGAACCTGCGCACCGGCCCCGGCACGGATTACACCGTGGTCGGGCGTCTGCTCAACGGCGCGGAGGTGAAGGTGCTGGAGGAAAGCAACGGCTGGTACAAGGTGGTCGTGCCGGAGCAGACCGGCTATGTATACGGCAAATACCTTGAGGTTCTCAACACCTCTGCGGGAGGCGGTGAGAACGACACGGATACTGCGGGACTGCTGGAGATACTGCTGCAATATTACGCCGCTGCCGGAGGTTCCGCGCCCCTGACACCGGACGGCAACCTGACGCTTATGGACGACATCGGCTCCGCTTTCGGCGCAGGCAAGCAGTTCATCACCGTGACGACCAAGGGCGGCAACACCTTTTATCTCATCATCGACCGGGACGATAAGGGCAATGAGAACGTCCATTTCCTGAATCTTGTGGACGAGGCCGACCTGCTGGCGCTGACCAAGGACGGCGAGAGCATCGTTCCCGCCTGCACCTGCACGGACAAATGCGCCGTGGGCAAAATCAACACAGGCTGCAAGGTGTGCAGAACCAATATGAGCGAGTGCGCGGGCAAGGAGCAAGCCGCAGAAATTACGCCCCAGCCCGCCGAGCCTGCGGAGACCGCGCCCGAAAAGAAGTCCGGCGGCACGGGTATCATCGCCGTTCTGCTGCTCCTGCTGCTGGGCGGCGGCGGTGCGCTGTACTGGTTCAAGTTCCGCAAGCCCAAGGCCGACACCCGTGGGGCGGACGATCTGGACGATTACGACTACGGCGAGGACGAGGAAGATGAGGACTACGAGTTTGAAGCCGAGGACGAGACGGACGCCGGGGAGGATGCGGAAGAATGAGAATTTTGAATATCGCGGGAATGAGCCTGATCGCCCTGACCCATCTGCTTTTCCTCTGCTTCATCGTTCACGAGTTCTGCCGGACGCTCAGAGGAAAGAAGCACAGGGCGGATGCGCCTGTATTCGAGGGCTTTGCCGCTGCGGAGGAGGACGAGCCGTATATCCCGAAGCTCAGCGCCGATGCGCTGCAAAAGCTGAAGCCCGGACGGGAAGCCTGTTTCGTGGAGCAGGAGATATTTCCCGCCGTTCCGAGGATGCTGTCCTTTATGACCATGGAGGAGCGGGGCTGGGCGCGCATGGCGTTGAGTGCGTTTATCGGATTCATTCTGGAAATCAGCGTGGAGCAGGAGAAGGATTTTACCACGGTGCTGGCACTGCTGGAAAATGCGGCAATCCCGGAGGCTGCGGACGAGGACTGGAAATCCGTTGCGGATTTGGTTATGGAGGATCACAAAGGATTGTCATGCTATTCGATTTTTGCGTTCTTCCGGGAGCACTGCCCCGACAGGCAGCGTATCTATTCCTTCTGCATCCAGATTGTGAAAACGCTCTGCGTAAATCTGTACGGGTTCGTCCCCCTGGCATTTACCGGCAACCCGTTGAGAACGGTTGTGAAAGGAGAAAGCGAAGCATGACACAGACAGTCAGCACAGAATCGCCCATGGAGCTGTCTCCCCGCGAGCGGCTTATTCAGATCATGAAGCGCGAACAGGCGCTTTTCATCCGGCAGACGCTCTCCCAAAAGCCCGGATACCGGGGCGGCAAGAAAGCCTTTGAATACTTCATCCGGCAGAAGATCGTAAAAGCCGTGGAAGCGGACTGCGGGGACGCGGAGGCGCTGCTCCGCACCCCCAAGCCCGTCAAATCCATCTACTACGACTTCAAATACTATTTCGACGAATACAGCTACGCAAACTGCGACCTGTATGTGGAGAAGGCCATCGAGGACTGCGGGAACAACACCCTGCGCAAGGAGTTCCTGCGGGCAAAGGGCTGGGACGCGCCGGATGATTTCGATATCAACGATGAGGAGGAATAAAGGAATATGAACGAATACCGATTGGTTGTGTGTGAAAAGCCCTCCGTGGCAAGGAGCATCGCCGCCGTCCTCGGCGCAGGCAGGCGCGAGAACGGTTTTCTTTCGGGCGGCGGCTATCTCGTCTCCTGGTGCTTCGGGCATCTTGCGGAGCTTTCGGATGCGGACGCTTACGACGAGAAGTTCGGCAAATGGCGAAGGGAGGACTTGCCCATCCTGCCGGGTAGCTGGCAGTACACCGTGGCGAGGGACAAGCAGAAGCAGATGAACACACTGCGCACCCTCATGCACAGGGAGGACGTTTGCGAGGTTATCAACGCTTGCGACGCCGGGCGCGAGGGCGAGCTGATCTTCCGCACGGCGTATAATCTCAACAACTGCCGCAAGCGCGTGAAGCGGCTCTGGATCTCCTCCATGGAGGATGCGGCGATCCTTCAGGGCTTTGACAATCTCCGCGACGGCGCGGAGTACGACAACCTCTACGCCTCCGCCCTCTGCCGCAGCAAGGCGGACTGGCTGGTGGGCATCAACGCCACCCGCCTGTTTTCCGTGATGTACCACCGCACACTGAACGTGGGGCGCGTGGTATCGCCCACGCTTGCGCTGCTGGTGCAGCGGGAAGCGGAGATCAATGCCTTTCAGCCGGAGAGCTTTTACACCGTCCATCTGGACTTTGACGGCTTCTCCGCCGCAGGCGAACGCATGAAGGAGCAGGCAGAGGCGGAGCGGCTTGCCGGAGACTGCAACAGCAAAACCGCCGCTATTACCTCCGTCGTGCAGACAAAAAAGACGGAGAAAGCCCCGGGGCTCTACGACCTGACCACGCTCCAGCGGGATGCGAACCGCTTGCTTGGGTACACGGCGCAGCAGACGCTGGATTATCTGCAAAGCCTCTACGAAAAGAAGCTCTGCACCTACCCCCGCACCGACAGCCGCTATCTCACCGACGATATGGAGAGCGGCGTAAACGCGCTGGCGCTGTGCTGTGCGGGCATCTGCGGCACGGAGCCGCCCGCAGCCGTCTGTTCGGGGCAGGTGTGCAGCAGCAAAAAGGTCAGCGACCACCACGCCGTCGTTCCCACCATGGCAGCGGGCGAAACGGACTTGGAGGCGCTGCCCGCAGGCGAACGGGAAATCCTGCGCCTTGCCGCCCGTCAGGTGCTTATGGCGGTCAGCGCGCCCTTCGTCTATCTGGAGACCGAGGCAAGGCTGGACTGCGGCGGAAATGCCTTTGCCGCCAAGGGGAAAACGGTGATTCAGCCCGGTTGGAAAGTATATGCGGATGCGGAGCTTACGGACAAGGCCCTCCCGGAGCTTTCCGAGGGACAGTTGCTTCCCGTTTCCTCCTGCGCGGTAAAAGAGGGCAGAACGACCCCGCCCAAACACTTCACTGAGGATACGTTGCTCTCCGCCATGGAGACGGCGGGCAAGGAGGATATGCCGGAAACTGCGGAGCGGCGCGGGCTGGGAACCCCCGCAACAAGGGCGGCGGTCATTGAAAAACTGGTGGCCACGGGCTTTGCGGAGCGCAAAAAGGCGAAGAAATCTGTACGCCTCGTTCCCACCGAAGCGGGCGTTTCCCTCATTACCGTGTTGCCCGAACAGCTCCAGTCCCCGCTGTTGACCGCCGAATGGGAGCACCGCCTCAAGGAGATCGAATGCGGCGAGCTGGGCGCGGACGAGTTCCTCGCCGGCATCTGCGATATGGTCGCAGCGCTGGTTCGGGACGCTGCGCCTGTGGACGGCGCGGAGGTACTGTTCCCCTCCGGCAGACCCGTTGTGGGCAAATGCCCCCGCTGCGGCGCAGAGGTCACGGAGAGCAAAAACGGCTATTTCTGCGAGAGACGGAGCTGCAAGTTCGGGCTGTGGCGGGACAACCGCTTCCTTGCCGCCAAGAAGATCAGCCTGACAAAGAAGATGGCTTCCTCGCTCCTGACGCAGGGACGCTCCTACGCCAGCGGTATCTACTCCGAGAAAACCGGCAAGACCTACGACGCATTCATCGTGCTGGAGGACGACGGCGCGCGTTCCTCCTATAAGCTGGATTTCACCAAGTGACCCTCGCAGGCTCCCGCACGGGCGTTTCGTTCCTCTGCGGGAGCCGCTGTTTTTACCATGATCCAAAGGAGGTATGCATGAAATGGCTGAAAAACAGACCAACAAGGAACGGCTCAAGGACATCACCGACAGCATCGAGACGGGCATAAAGGAGCTGTTTGAGAGCGACAAATACAGGCAGTACCTTGCCACCATGAGCCGCTTTCACCGCTACAGCGTCAACAACACCATGCTCATCTATATGCAGCGCCCCGACGCCACCCATGTGGCGGGCTTCAACAAATGGCGCGATCAGTTCGGAAGGAGCGTTAAGAAGGGCGAAAAGGGCATTAAAATCATCGCCCCCACGCCCTTCAAGAAGAAAATCGAGCAGCAGAAGTTAGACCCCGACACCAAGCTCCCCCTGCGGGACGAGAACGGCGATATTATCACGGAGGAAAAGACGGTGCAGATTCCCATGTACAAGCCCGTGGTGGTGTTCGACGTGCAGCAGACCGCGGGCAAGCCCCTGCCGGAGCTGGCGGCGAACCTTACGGGGGATGTGCAGAATTACGGGGTGTTCATGGAAGCTCTGCGCCGCAGCGCGCCCGTCCCCATCTTCTTTGAGAAGCTGGCGGAGAATATGGACGGTTACTTCTCCGTGGACAAACAGCGCATTGTCGTCAGAGAAGGCATGAGCGAGGTACAGACGGTCTGCGCCGCCGTCCATGAGATCGCCCACTCCAAGCTCCACAATAAGGACGAAATCGGAGAAAAATATCAGGAGGTCGAGCTGTTCGGCAAGCCCGCGCTGTTCTCCAACGGGCGCATCGACCGGGATAAGCTGCCGGAGGGCTTGTATGTATATGACCTGCGCGGCTCAGATTACGATCCGGGTATGCCGGTAACGCTTGAAAGCCATGTCACCGTCAATCACGCCGCCTCTGTCATCACAGCAGCGCCCATTGAGCTGCCGGAGCAGGGCTTTCTGTATCTGGGCGAGGACGGGCTGAACTTCACGGGCGGCGAGCAGACCGTGAAGGAGTTTTGGCACGCACAGTACCCGGAAAAGGCAAAGCTCTCCCGCGCCGCCGAGGAGATTCAGGCGGAGAGCATCTCCTTCGCCGTCTGCGCCTATTACGGCATTGAGACAGGCGAAAACAGCTTCGGGTATCTGGCGACCTGGGCAAAGGACAGGGAGCTGACCGAGCTTCGCGCATCGCTGGAGACCATCAACCGAACCTCATCCTCCCTGATTACGGATATCGACCGCCATTACGCGGAAATCTGCAAGGAGCGCGGGCTGGACAGGGAGACGGAGAGCCTTACAGCCCAGCCTGTGCAGGAGATCGCCGTGCAGGAGCCGGAGCCGGTCGCAGCGCCGGACAACGGCTGCGTCCCCGACCCCGCGATTTCTGTTGAGAGCATGAACGCCTACGGCTACACCGATTCCAATATGCTGCCGCTGACAAAGGAGCGTGCGCTGGAGCTCATGGAACGGGATGTAAGCGTGTATATGCTTCACACCGACAACACCGAGGCCATGGCCTTCGATGCAGAGGATATCCGCAGCTTTGACGGTATCTTCGGCGTGGAAGCCTCCGAATGGGAGACGGTCAAAGACCGCTTCGCACCGCCGGACTATGAAAAGGCGTTCCTCGACAACCCCGCCGACAGCTTTGCCATCTATCAGCTTCGGGATAATGATAATATGGCGCAGCTTCGCTTTATGAACGCCGAGTATCTGGAGAAGAAGGGGCTTTCCATTGAAAAGGGAAATTACGCCGCCGTCTACGCGGGCGGCCTCGACCGCAGGGGCGATACGCAGGACAGGTTGAACGAGCTGTATGAGACCTTCAACATCCGCCGCCCGGAGGATTTTCGCGGCCACAGCCTGTCCGTCAGCGACATCGTGGCGCTGAAGCAGAACGGCGTGGTATCCTGTCATTACGTGGATTCCCGGGGCTTCAAGGCGCTGCCAGACTTCCTAAAGCCGGAAAACTATCTCAAAAACGCGGAAATGGCCATGGAGGACGACTACGGCATGATCGACGGCGTTATCAACAACGGGCCGAAGCAGACCGTGGCAGAGCCGGAGGAACAGGCAAAGTCCGGCAAGCCCATCTCCCTCATGGAGCTGGCGCAGGCGGCGCGCCGGGAACAGACGCAGGCGTCACGGCAGGAGAAGAAGCCCTCCGTGCTGGCAAAGCTCTGTCCTCCCGTCAACGAGCCGAAAAAGACAGCGCGTTCAAAGCGCGCGGAAAGAGAGCTGCTATGATGAATTTTACCAACGATGAAATGAACCTCATGTGCATCTACCAAAGCGACAGCCGCAGCGGGCTGATTGCCGCCCTCACCGAAATGCACGAATATTTGGACGAGGACGAAGCCGAGCTGCGAGCGCTGACCGACAGCACCCTGCAAAAGCTGGGCGAAATCACCGATGAGGACTTCGCGAAGCTGGAGCTGGTGCCGGACTTCGACACGGACGAATAAGGCGGATGCGGCGGGAGCGGCTTTCGGGTCGCTCCTGCTGTGATTATTCTATTGAAGAAAAGTGCGTGTACCCGCAAAAATTTTCAACAGAGCGCATCACAAAAGAAAAAGTGTCAATACGGAGGCGTATTCTCCCCGGAAAACGCACAGAATGAGCAGGAAAGAATCCGCACTATTTTTTGAAATCACTTGATTTTCACCGGATAGTTGCGTATAATAAGACTGCGAGGTGAAAATATGATAAAGACAACAGCAATGCTACTGGAGGAACTGCGGGAATACGGTTCTCCGAAGTCAAAGTTGGCGCGTATGGCGGAGCGGGGCGAATGCTTTCCCATTACAAGGGGGCTATATGAAACTGACCGGAACGCTCCTGCGTACCTGCTTGCGGGCAGTATTTACGGGCCTTCATACATTTCCTTTGAATATGCCCTCAGCCGCTACGGGCTGATTCCCGAAGCGGTATATGCCGTTACCTGCGCCACCTTTGAAAAGAAAAAGAAAAAGAAGTACGAAACGCCCTTCGGAACCTTCACCTATCGGGATGTGCCGTCCGAGGCGTTTCCGCTGGGGATTCGGCTCGTGCAGGAGGGCGATTATTTCTACCGGATCGCAGAGCCGGAAAAGGCACTGTGCGACCAGCTCTATACTATGCCGCCCGTGCCGAACACACAGGAGCTTTTCCGGCTGCTGACGGAGGATTTGCGGATTGAGGAAGCGGAGCTTGGGAAGCTGGACGGAAATAAGGTTTGCAAATACAGCGGAGCGTATCATTCCACGAACGTAAAGAAGCTCTGCTCGCTTTTAAGGAGGCTTTGACATGAACAGCGCCATTGAACAGATGCTGAAAAGCTACCATGTAGAGAATATCTACGACAGAAAGAACGCTATGAAGGAGATCATGCAGGAAATTGTGCTCTGCGGCTTGTCCCGTGCGGGCTTCTTCAAAAAAGCGGCGTTCTACGGCGGAACCGCCCTGCGAATCTTCTACGGTCTCGACCGCTTTTCCGAGGATCTGGATTTTTCGCTGGAAGCGGAGGATTTGGACTTTGACCTGACGGCCTACTTTCCCGTGCTGGAGAAGGAAGTGAAAGCCTTTGGGCTGAACGTGGAGATTCAGGAAAAGGAAAAGACAAAAGAAAGCACCATCCGCTCCGCCTTCCTGAAGGGGAACACGAAGGAACATCTCCTGCTGTTCTACGCGGATGAAAAGGTGGCGGGAAGCGTGGCGAAGAATGAAGCGGTCAAGATTAAGTTCGAGGTGGACGTTAACCCGCCCGCCTTCGCCTCATTCGAGCACAAATACCGGCTGCTGCCCGTTCCGTATGAGGTGAAAATGTATGATATGCCCTCCCTGTTCGCAGGAAAAATCCATGCGGTCATCTGCCGTGCGTGGCAAAGCCGCATCAAGGGCAGGGATCTTTACGACTATGTATTCTATCTTTCAAGGGGTGCGGCGGTCAATCAACAGCATCTCCGAGCGCGGCTGATCGACTCCGGGTACATTTCCGCCGATGCGGACTGTTCCTTGCCGGAAATCAAAGCGATGCTGGCGGAACGCTTCGACAGTATCGATTACGCACAGGCAAGGCAGGATGTGGAGCCGTTCATTCACGATTCCTCCGTGCTGAATATCTGGAGCGCAGACTTTTTCAAACAAATCACGGAGGGACTGACTGCGGTATAGTCCCCGACTGAAAACCGAATACTGCCCTTACATAGAGCGTCCGTTCCGGGCGCTCTAAATTTATGCCATGAAGGAGGAGCAATATGCCGAGCAAGCTACAAACGTATATGCAGATGGCGGACGAGGCGCAGCGGCGGATCACCGGCAGCTACCGGGGCTGGACGGGCTTTCTCACCACTGCCGCAAGGCTGTACAAATACCCCTACGCCGAGCAGGTCATGATCCACGCCCAGCGTCCGGACGCCACCGCCTGCGCGGAGTACGACTTCTGGAACGAAAAGATGGGGCGGTATGTCCGCAGGGGCTCCAAGGGCATCGCCCTCATCGACAGCAGCGGCGAAAGGCCGAGGCTTCGGTATGTGTTCGACGTGTCGGACACGGGCGGCAGAGAATTTCCCAAGAGCCGCTACCTGTGGGAATACCGGGAGGAACACGCGGACGCGGTAAGCGCCATGCTGGAAAGCCGCTACGGTGTGGACAGAAAAGGAGGGCTCCCTGACCAGCTTGAGCGCATCGCGTCTCAGCTTGCGGAGGAATACTGGAGGGACTATAAGCGGGATATCCTCGCCATCGTTGACGATTCCTTTCTTTACGGGTATGATGAGTTCAACGTAGGAGCGGCCTTCCAAAGCGCCGCCGCCGTCAGCATAGCTTACTCGCTCATGTCCCGCTGCGGGCTTGAAGCGGACGACCGCTTCGAGCATGAGGATTTCCTGAGCATCTTCGATTTCAACACCCCGGAAGCCGCCGCCGAGCTGGGTACGGCGGTGAGCAGGATCAACGGAGAGGTGCTGCGGCAGATCGAAGTCACCATCAAGAATTACGAGCGCGAGAAACTCGCGGAAAGGAGCCATAGCCATGACAGAGCTGACCTACACCAAGAACGGGGACTACCTGATTCCCGACCTGACGCTGAGCGAAACGCCGGAGGACGCGAGACCCCTGGGCAAGTACGGGAGACTGCGCAGGAGCTACCTTCAGGAGCACAGACCGGGGCTGTACAGCCGTCTGGTGCTGTCGGAGAAGCTGTTCCCGCATCTGCGGGAGATCGACGAGACGGCGAATCGGAGATTGGAGCAGATGATGCCGGAGCTGATGAAGTCGGCGGGCGTGACGGAGGAGCTGAAAGCCCGCGACCAGATGAAATGGGTGGGGCTGATGAACAGCCTGAAAGCGCAGGCCGAGGAGATCATCCTCAGCGAGCTGGTGTACAACTGACCAATGACGCGCCGGAAGCGGAACCGGCGCAGCCTCCGATACCGCAGGCATATCAACTGAGCCTGTTCCCCACGGAGGAAGAGCAAATCGCATATATCGCAGAAGCGGAGAGCTACACGCCCTCCGCTTTTTCCATGTCCATCCCGCAGTCGGATATCGACCACATTCTGCGCATGGAGGGCAACGCCGACTATGCCCGCATGAAGATCGCCACGGAGTTCTCCAAGGGCAAGAGCGTGGAAGAAATCGCGGCGTTTCTTCAAAGCAGCTTCCACGGCGGCAACGGCGTCGTCACCGAAAACGGCAGATATTCCGCGTGGTACGCCGAGGACGGCATCCACATCGCCAATGGGGACGCGGCAAGATACCTGACCTCCGCAAAGGTCGTAAGCTGGCAGGAGGCGGCAGCGCGCATTTCCGAGCTTTTGGAGCAGGGCGAATACGCAACCAACGTAGAGCTTGCGGAAGCGCCGGGGCACGAGCGCACGGAGTTGGCGCAGGCCGTATGGTATCTCCGGCAGGATTTAAGTGAAAAGGCGCGGGCGCAGGGCTATCTCTCCTGCCTGTCGGATATGCGGGGCGGCGGTTTCCCGGAGGAAACGGCGCGGCTTGCCGGGCGGCTGACAGACCCTGCGTTCCGTGAAGTCCTCATGGACGATTTAGCACAGCTCCGATCCGACTGCCGGGAGGACAGGAGCCTGCTGCGCTTCCACTACCACAAGCCGGACAAAATCGAGCAGGGTTTGCGGGAGCTGTCCCTGCCCCGCAGGGAGTACCGCACCGAAATGGCAGAAATCCCCGCCGTGCAGCGGTTTATTACCGAGGACGAGATCGCCGCGACCCTGACCCGCGGCAGCAATATTGAAGGGAGCAAGGGGCGCATCTACGCCTATTTCAAAGAAAAGCATACCCCCAGGGAGCAGGCGGACTTCCTGAAAGACGAATACGGCATTGGGGGACGCTCCCATGCGGTATCCGGCGCGTCCCACAGCGGTGAGGATCACAGCGGCAAGGGCGTCAGCCTGAAAAAGCAGGACTGCCCGGAAATTCAACTGAACTGGGCGAACGTCGCCAAGCGTATCTCCGAGCTGATCCGCAAAGACCGTTTCCTGACCCCGGAGGAAAAGACACAGTACGAGCAGTTTCAGCGGCAGACCGCAGCGCGAAGTGCAGCATGGAATGACTACAATGCCGTAAAGGAAGCCCACCCGGACGACCTCGTGCTGTTTCAGGTGGGGGATTTCTTTGAGCTGTATGGCGAGGACGCAAAACAGGCGGCGGGGCTGCTGAATATGAACCTGACCACCCGCAATATCCCCGGCGCTGGCCGTGTGGAGATGTGCGGTGTACCGTCGCACAATTTAGAGCTGTATGTAGAGAAATTGCGCGATAAGTATGATGTGACGATTGCCGAAGCGCCGGACTTTAGAGGTGAACGCCACATTTACACGCTGCGTTCCGTTGACCATGAGGCCGAAGCCGCCATCGACGCGCAGGAAGCGGAGTTCGGTGCAGATGGCACAAGGGTGTTCCGCGACCCCGCCGCAGAGCAAGTTCAGCCCACGGTGCAGGAACGTTTGGAGCATTATAGGCCGGTGGTGATGGCAGCGG
>OMDX01000506.1_pt1 | contig 14769 bp, 10 predicted proteins | sample 1673711 | NCBI WGS metagenome assembly OMDX01 (sample SAMEA103958123, study PRJEB25191) | human gut metagenome
TCCCCTCCTTACGCACCTGAATCCCTGCTTCGTCATCACCTTGCCCAGCTGCCGGAGGCTGAGCGGCCTGCGAATGGCGCCCCAGACGGTCAGCTTAGCGCTGATCTCGGCTAGGGTGAGGAAGATGGCGCTGCCGGCCTCTTCCTGCCCGGGCGTGGGCACGGCGAAGTAAACGGGGATCAACTGCCCCTCGTTGGTCTCCTCCATGAAGCCCTCCACGTGCTCCTCGAGGCCCTTTATCTCGTCGAGATCGAACCAATGCCGGAAGCCGTCTTTCGAGAGCTGGTAGGCTTGGGCGTATATCCCGGCGTAGGGGAGAGGATGCTCGAAGGGCGAGTCGATGCTCTCGATCTCGAAAGGGAGCCAGCGGCGGTTGCCCGAGGTATCGGTGAGGAATTGCTCCTTATTGCCGCTGGCGGCGTAGGAGGCGAGGCGTATGCGACGCTCCTTGTTCGTGGCGTAGACGGCCCGTACGACGATGTCGTCCGAGGTGATGAGCGACTTCAGGGTATTCACCTCGCGATCCGGCATGCTGTCGATCTCGTCCATGTTGATCAGCCCGAACTCGCAGAAACGTAGCATCTCATCCTTGTCCAGCCGTCCGGTGGCGCTCTGCTTGCTACGGTAACGGACGAGCTGGGGGGGCATCAGCCGGTCGATCCACGTGGTCTTGTAGATACCTTGCCGGCCGATGAGCACCAGTATCTCATGGTTCGTCACCTCGTCGGCCATCCATGAGGCTACCATGGCCACGAACCATTTCTTGAAGCAGGAGGCCCAGAGGGACTGCTTGGCGGGGTCTTTCACGTGCACCATGCCGCTCGCTTGGGAGATATAGTCCGTCTGCCCGTCCCAAGGCGGCAGCTCCTCGTCATCCTCGACCTTCTCGGCCACAGCGGCCTTAACCTTTGCGAGCGCCACGGCCGTGTTGGCACCGTGCTCCCCGGCGACTTCCTCGACCACACGCGTCACGGTGTCGATGACCTCCTTGCCCGATACGCCCGTGTCGCACTGCAGCAGGCCATCGGGGATAAGCATACGGTCCTCGCCGGCGATCTTGCGTTTCTTGTCCACATAGCCGATCTCCATGGTGCTCGCGCGCACGATGGCATAGCTCGGCACCTTTTGCGAGGGGTTCGGCAGAATGGCGTAGTGGCGCGCGATGTCGTTGCGCACCTCGCCCTCTTCGCGACCTACCTCGTGCATAAAAGCCTGCTTGGAGCCCAGCAGCATCACGGCAAACCAGCGGGCATCCTCATCGTCATCAAAGTCCGCCACAAGCACGTCGGTGGACTCGGCTTTCTCGGCCTTGGTGAGTTCGGAAGAGATGAACTCCGCAATCTGCTGCGACAGGTCCACGAACTCACGCTCACCAAAGAAATAGCCCTTGAGCTCGCCGCCGAATGCGGAGTTCTCGGCAAACGTGGCACGCTTGTTGTCGGCCGAAGTACGAGCGCGCCGCAGGTGCGTAGTCACGAAGTTGCGCACGGTACGGCTCTCGATATCGAGCTCGCGCTGGCTCATGACGTTGACGGCAGAGTCAAAGTCCAAGATATGCAGAATCGCGTGATTGATTTTCATATACGGCATTCCGTTCTAGATTGATTTCGGCACGAATCAGTATAGCGGTCGAGCCCGCCCCAGGCGCTTCGAAGATTGGTGCATCGGGGACAGGTTGCTTGCACCAATGGTTAGCGCAGGAGCTCGGACTGCCAAGCCTCGAGCTGTTCTGCCAAACTCTTGCCGGCAGCGGGCACGTCGATCTGGGGTCGTTTGGGCAGCAGCGCACACTTAAGAATCGCAACGATGGTCTGCGAGACAAAGCGTCGCGTATCCTTGTCAAAGCCTTGCGCTGCCTGGAGCATCACGGGTAGGCTCTCGCGCAGATTCCCAGCGATATCCGCAAACCGCTCAGCACCCGTAGCCTCAAACACGGAGAACAACGCATCTACAAAACGCTCGCGTTCGCTAGGCGACACTGCAAGCAGCATCTCACGAATGGAACCATCAACGTATCGAGCACCGGCAGACAGGCGCTCACAGTACACGAAGTCGTGACCATCAACCACCCAGCTAAAGGGATTGTGCTGCAGCAGGCTGAACTCGGTGCTCTCAACGATGGCATAGTCCTCCTGTGTCTCGAACATCATGCCAAAGATCGACGACCGAGGTAGCGTCTTGTCGATTCGACCGGAAAGATCGGCAAAGGCGTCGCCGTTCAGAAACTCCTCGACGAAGCCCGGGCCATCATGGGAATACGCCCGTTCGATTCGTTCACGGGCAACATCGGAGCACATCGCTGCACCGTACACCGCAAGGTTTCCACCCTTGGAATGACCCCCGCACAAAAGCGGCCCGCCAATCGCATCCGCCGCCTCGTCCACATAACGTGCCGCGGATTCCTGGGCCGGCACAGGACACCGGAACGCCATGTTAAAGTCTTCTTTCCAGCCCACAATCGTACTATCGGTCCCCCGGAAGGAAAGATAACTAAACCCCGCCGGAAACCGGAACGCCATGGCTGCGAACTGCTCCGTCGCCACCATATCGCTCACAGCACGATAGCCGCAAACGTGCACGCCACGGTAGCGAGGACTTGCTGCCACGGCCTCCAACAAGGCCCTGCTCCCCTCCGGGTCCCACAAGTCGTCAATCATGTCCCGGTAGCACTCGGCACGCAGCAGCTCGCGTACGTCTAGGCCCTGCCAGTTCGTCAGCTCCGCCATATCACCCGGCAAACGCAAATAGGACAACCACGCAAAGACGAGGCTATCCACCGCGCAGAACGGCCGCTCCTCAAACGGATCAAACGCCGTCTGGGCATAGGTCAAAAAATTAGGCGAATCCGACATGGCCCTCCCATCAACTATGGTGCATTGGGATGGTGCATTGGGGTCAGGTTACTTTGCACCAAAAAGGCGCCCGGACCGTGTGGGCCCGGACGCCTTCATTGTAGCTTTTCGCTCTAGCGAGCTTGATTTAGCAGGAGAAATCGACGCTGTCGATGATGTCCTTGAGGGCCTTGGCGGAGACGGTGAGCTCATGCTGCTCGTCGTCGTTCAGCGGCACGGGGACGCGGCAGACAACGCCGTCGCGGCCAACGACGGTCGGCATGGAGATGGCAAGATCGGACAGGCCATACTCGCCCACCATGAGCGAAGAGACGGGCAGAACGGTCTGCTCATCGCGCATGACGGCGATGCAGATGCGCTTGACGGCCATGGCGACGCCATAGTAGGTGGCGTGCTTCTTCTCGATGATGGTGTAGGCGGAGTTCTTGACGTCCTCGGCGATGCGCTTCTCGGCAGCCTCATGCTCCAAGTGGCCGTGAAGCTCACAGAAAGTGTTCAGCGGAACGCCGGCAACCTGAGCGCTGGACCAAGCGACAAACTCGGAGTCGCCGTGCTCGCCCATGACATAGGCCTGGACATCGCGCGGGTCAACCTCGACGTGAGCGCCGAGCATCTGCTGCAGGCGGCCGGTGTCGAGCACGGTACCGGAACCGATGACGTGGCCCTCGGGCAGGCCGGACATCTTGATGGCGGCGTAGGTCAGGACATCGACCGGGTTGGAGACGATTAGCAGAATGCCGTCGAAGCCGGACTTCTTAATCTCGGGGATAATGGACTTAAAGATGCTGACGTTCTTGTTGACCAGGTCCAGGCGGGTCTCACCGGGCTTCTGGGCAGCGCCAGCAGTGACGACGATCATGGCGGCGTCGGCGACATCGGAATAATCGCCGGCGTAGATCTTCATCGGCTCGGCAAACGTCATGCCGTGCGCGATATCCAGGGCCTCACCCTCGGCACGGTTCTTGTCCACGTCGATGAGGACCATCTCGGAGAACAGACCACTCTGCATCAGTGCGAACGCCGAAGACGAACCGACGAAACCGCAGCCGACAATAGCGACCTTCTTCTCGTTAACCATTAGAAACTCCCATCTCTCTCCACAAACAAGCCGCCCGGGAACGACCCGAGCGGCTTGCCGTGATCCCAATACATCCAATCGGGACTTTGATTATGCTCCTATTCGCAGCCAAAAATCGACCGTTTACCGAAATTGTTTGCAGTATTCGTAAAATAACTGCACGAAATCGGTTTCGAGCTATTGACGAGCCGAAATAGCTTTCTAATACAGGCCCGCCTCGCGAATGGCCTCGACAGCCAAAGCGATCTGGTCGGGCGGCAAGACCAGCGCCATGCGCACGTGCCCCTCACCCGAAGGACCAAAGCTCGCGCCCGGCGTCACCACAACGCCGGCCTTCTCCATGAGCTCCTCGCAAAACGCCATGGAATCGGTGCGACCACCGGGAAGCTTGGCCCACACAAACATAGAGCCATGCGCGTTGGGTCGCTCCCAGCCCAGGCCCTCAAGACCGTCGCACAGGGCATCGCGGCGCTCCTGGTACTTCAGACGCTGCGCCTCGACCTCATCGCGCGGACCGTTCAGGCAGGCGATAGCAGCCTTCTGGATCGGGAAAAACATACCAAAGTCAATCTGGCTGCGCAGCTTGGCAAAGGCCGAGACCACATCCTCGCGACCGACCAAAAAGCCGATGCGGGCACCGGTGACGTTAAACGACTTGGAGAGCGAGAAGAACTCCACGCCCACCTCGAGCGCGCCAGGGTACTGCAGGAAGCTGCCACCCGGCTCGCCGTCGAACACGATGTCGGAGTATGCGTTGTCGTGAACGATGAGCAGGTCGTGCTCGCGGGCGAAAGTGATGATCTCCTCGTAGATCTCGGGCGTGCCCACCGAGCCGACCGGGTTCGCGGGCAGCGACACGATCATATACTTGGCACGATCGGCCACCTCGGGATCGATACCCGCCACATAGGGCAGGTAATTATGCTCGGCAACCAGCGGATAGTATTCGAGCTTGGCATCGGCGATCTTGGCACCCGCCTCAAAGACCGGGTAGCACGGATCGGGAACCAGAATGGTGTCACCCGGATCGAGCAGGGCCAGGCCCAAATGGCCCACGCCCTCCTGCGTGCCGTTGCACGACTGCACCATAGACGGCGTAATGCCCGAAACGCCAAAGCGGCGCTCATAGTAATCGCACACGGCTTGCTTGAGTTCGGGCAGGTCGCGCAGGGCATACTTCCACATCTCGGGATCTTGGGCTGCCTGCGTGAGCGCCTCGACCACATGGTCGTACGGCTTAAAATCGGGCGTGCCCACGCTCATGTTGTAAATGGTCTTGCCCTGAGCCTTCAGCGCGAGAAGCTTGTTGTTGAGCGAGGCGAAGACCTCCGCGCCAAAGCGGTCGAGACGCTGCGATGCCTGCATGGTGCCACCTTTCGATATGAAAAACGCGGCGCTCCGACAAGAGCGCCGCGCGATACGGGCCATCAGATTGCAAAAGTGTAACGCTTGCAACCCCCGTATTGGTTCAATTTAGCCAACCTTAGTCAACTGGATTGAGCGCGTCGATCTGCGCAAGCCACAGACGCGAGCTAGCGTCACTCGGCATACGCCAATCGCCGCGCGGGCTGAGCGTCACCGAGCCCACCTTGGGACCATCGGGCAGGCAGCTGCGCTTAAACTGCTGGGCAAAGAAGCGACGGTAGAACGTACGTAGCCACGTGTGGACGGTCTTGGCGTCGTAGACGCCCTCGAAGCTCTTGAGCGCCATGCGGTAGATCTTGCCCGGCTCAAAGCCAAAACGCAGCAGGTAGTAGAGGAAGTAGTCGTGCAACTCGTACGGGCCCACCAAATCCTCGGTCTTCTGCGCAATCTCGCCGTCGCCCGTGGGCGGCAGAAGCTCGGGGGACACCGGCGTATCGAGGATATCGAGCAAGACCTCGGCAATGCGCCCGCCAAAGACATCGGCGGCATAGCGCACCAGATGGCGCACAAGCGTCTTGGGCACGCTCGCGTTGACGGCGTACATGCTCATGTGGTCGCCGTTATAGGTAGCCCAGCCGAGCGCCAGCTCCGACAGGTCGCCCGTGCCAATGACAAAACCGCCAGCCTGGTTGGCCAAATCCATCAGAATCTGCGTACGCTCGCGCGCCTGGCTGTTCTCGTAGGTCACGTCTTGGACAGCCGGATCATGCTCAATGTCCTTGAAGTGCTGCTCCACGGCCGCGTGGATCGAAACCTCGCGGAAGCTCACGCCCAGGTCGCGGGCGAGCGACTCGGCATTCGACTTGGTGCGATGCGTCGTGCCGAAGCCGGGCATGGACACGGCAGTGATGCCTGTGCGCGGCAGCCCCAGTGCATCGAAGGCACGCACGGTCACAAGCAGGGCCAGCGTGGAGTCCAGGCCGCCCGAAAGACCAATGACTGCAGCCTTGGTACCTGTGTGGGCGAGGCGGGTCTTGAGGCCCGCGGTCTGCAGGTCGAGGATGGTCTCGCAGCGCTCAGCCAGGTCACCATGGTCGGCAGGCACGAAGGGCGCGCGGGGGAAGACACGGTCTATGCCGAGCGCATCGCGCAGGACAGGCTCTTCGGCGAGCGAGCCCTCAAACGAGAACTCGACGGTCACGGCCTCCGGCGCATCGTCCGCGCGCGTCCATGTCGTCGAGCGACGGCGTTCAGCAACCAGGCGGTCAAGGTCAACGTTGGCGATGGCCATATCGCAGGTAAGCAGTTTGGTCGCGGCGAGCTTGGAGCCGTTTTCGTAGACGAGGTTCTCGCCCGCAAAGACCATGTCGGTCGTGGACTCGCCCTCGCTCGCGTCCGCGTAGGCATAGGCGCAATACAGGCGCGCGCTCTGGTTGGAAATGAGGCTGCGGCGGTAATCCGCCTTGCCGATAATCTCGTCCGAAGCCGACGGATTGAGGATCACCGTCGCACCGGCAAGCGCCATCTCGGTCGAAGGCGGCGCCGGTACCCACAGGTCCTCGCAAACCTCAACGCCCAGCACCATATCCTCGGCACCCTCATCACAGCAGCGGTAGACAAGCCCCGAACCCAGCGGAACCGGACCCTGACCGGCAAATTCAACCCACACGGGATCCGCAGGCGACGGAGCAAACCAGCGACGCTCATAGAACTCGCCATAGTTGGGCAGATACTTCTTAGCCGTGAGGCCCAAAAGCTCGCCCGCGCAGCACACGGCGGCGCAGTTGTAGATATTCTCGGCAACTGCAACGGGAAGACCGATGGTAAAGACAATCGGCAGCTCGCGGGTTTCATCGAGAATATGTGCCAGTGCGGTCTCGCAGGCATGCAGTAATGTGCGGTTATGGAACAGGTCGGCCGCGGTATAGCCGGTCAGGTTAAGCTCGGGCAGTACCAGCGCGCGAACGCCGCGCTCGGCAGCATCGCGAACAGCCGCCAGCGCAACCTCGGCATTGTCCTCGACATCGGCCACGCGAATCCGCGGCGACGCCGCCGCCACACGCAAAAAGCCATCAGACTGAGAAAGGTGAAGATTCATAAGAATGCTCCCGTGCGTAGACGCCATTCACAACAATTAGCAAGTCCTATTGTAGTTCAACCGCCGGGTGTAACCGCATCCCACCAACTTGGTGAGCTATTGATGAGTTGATGGTATCTGTTAAATGTCACGTACGATTCACATCTGGTGGGTACCCTGATGGCTGAATGAAACGAAGCAGATTTACACCGGGAGGGCCCCGTATGACAACCAAGTACACCGACGCGCCGCGCACGCGCGTCATGACACCGGCCGCGCTCAACAACGGCGTTCACGAAAACCATTCCATCGGACAGACCATGGCCATCGCGCCCAAAAAGGGCCTGTTCGACGACATTTCCATTCCCCAGATCGTCGCCGGCGCCGCAGCCGCCGCCACGAGCGTGGCGCTTGCTTCAAAGATCGGCATTGCCGGCTCGGTGATTGGTGCCGCTGTGAGCTCAGTCATCACTGTTGTGTCCTCGCAGGTCTACCGCCACTTTATCTCTGCCAGCGCCGAAGCAATCAAGGGCACGCATGCCGCTGTCGACTACCCTGCCGGCGCCTACGAGCCCGTTGAGCCCGATGTCGAGGAGCACCTAGGTGGCGCCGCGACCACGCAGGAGATGCGCCAGGTTGCGGGACGCGCGACCACGGCGCGCGTCGCCCCCAACAGCCTGCGCGCCAAGGCGGCAGCCGAGCGCAGCCAGACGCAAAAGAAGGTCATCGTCTTCTCGATCGCCATCGCCATCGTCGCGGTCATCGCCTGCGCCGGCGCCATCCTTATCACCACTGCCGGTGAGGGTCTGGGTGAGCGTCCCGAGCCAATCCTGTCGTCGCGCACGACCGAGAGCGATGCAAATGGCGACACCCAGTCGCAAGATCAGCAGGCACAGGCGGACGACACGCAAGACAGTTCCACCTCTGCCAATTCGTCCTCGAACACCCAAAACCAATCGCAGGGCACCGACTCCTCCACGGCCAACAGTGGCACGCCGTCCGGCACGACCGACTCAAGCCAAACGACTGACGGCTCTCAGCCGAGCACGGGCGACCAGACGAGCGACACCACGTCGGGAACGGGTGCAGCAGACAGTAGCAACACCAACAGCTCGAGCGGAACCGCGTCCGGCACGGCATCTGACAGCTCGAGCCAAGGAACGGCATCGGGCAACTAAGCACGTTTGCCTCTCATAGATAACCGACCTGCATAACGGGCGCGAACCGGCAACGGTCGCGCCCGTTTGCCTTGGGCGACGAGATGGCAAGCCCCGCGCGATGGTAAGATGCTTTGGTGTGTAAAGAGGAGATTTGCCATGAGCAAGACAATAGTTAGGCCCACGCTTTCGCTGGGCAACCACATCTATCTGTATCGCCTGCTGCGCGACGCGATTGGGTGCGGCAAGCAAACGTTTATGACGCAGGTCGAGGAGGCACTCGCCGCTGGTGACATGACCGCTTATGACCTGGGCTTCGAGTCCACGCGCGAGCTGCTCGAGGAGCTCGACGACTGCATTAAGCTGACCGTCTTTAAGGGCGGTCGCCTGTATGCCACGGTCATCGCCAACGATGCCTGGGATGCCGCCCTTGCCAAGGGTGAGGACAAGCCCAAGGCTGCCAAGGGCGCCAAGCAGTCCTACAAAAAGAAAAAGCGCGGTGAGAAGGACCTCAAGGCCGTGCGCCCCAAGCACGTTAAGCGTCCCGAGCCCGAAGCCATGGTTGAAGCCGCGCCAGAACCCGAGCCCGAGACAAAGATCGAAGTCGCTATTGAGGTAACGGCAGAAGCCGAAACCGAAATCACCGCTACGACCGATCCCGAAGTCATATCCGAGCAGGAAGCCACTGCGGAGCTCAACGAGGCTCCCAAGTCGACAACCGAAGAAGCCGCCAACCAACCCGAGACGCCTGCGTTCCAAAACAGCGATGTCTTTGGCGACGAGGCCGAGGACGATCAGCCCGCCGATCAAGGCACTACCGAGTCGACGCCAGGGCCCGAGACGCCGCAGCCCGCCATCTCGCTTACGGTCGTCTATGACCCCGAGAACGTAAACGCCGGCATCACCACCATGGCATCCACGCCCATCGACGCAAAGTCGAGCGTCGAAAACGAGAACGCGACGCAGGTTGAGGTTGAAACTGCAGCTGCAGACGCGCCCGTCACCGTGAAGCCCGCAGATTCCACGATCAAGCCGAAAACGACGCTGGAGCCCGCACCCGTTATCGAATCCATGCCCGCCGCTGCTTGCGACCAAATTCCCGCACCGGCACCGGCTTCGGCACCCGCAGCGGCCCCAACCCCCGCACCTGCAGCGCCCGCCATCCCCAAGGACTTCCCCGTCGATTTCGCAACCGAGGTCTTCTGCCCCGGCCCGCTTCTGCACCAGCTGTCGACCTATCTCCCCTACGGCGCCGACACGCTCGGCATCGTCGGCGAGTACTACTGGATCGCCCGCGAGCGCGGTACCATCGAGGCCGCGCGAAACCGCGCAAGCTTCCCCCTGCGCTACACGCAGGCCGGCGAGCGCCGCGAGGTTGCCGTGCGCATCCGCCGCAATACCACCGGTGGCCTCGGATCCACCTGGGCCATCGATAAAGTCGAGCCTTCTACCAAGTAACAAAAAGGGACGATAACCCCAAGGTTATCGTCCCTTTCTCGTTAGGTCACCTGAGCTCGACTAATCGCGCGTCAGCTTGCGGTGAATACGATGCGGCTGGGCTGCGTCCTCGCCAAGGCGCTCGATGCGGTTGGCCTGATAGGCCTCGAAGTTGCCCTCAAACCAATACCAGTTGCCCGGATTCTCGTCGGTGCCCTCCCACGCCAGAATGTGCGTGGCGACGCGGTCCAGGAACATACGGTCGTGGCTAATGACCACCGAGCAGCCCGGGAACTCGAGCAGCGCCGCCTCGAGCGAGGACAGCGTCTCGACGTCGAGGTCGTTCGTGGGCTCGTCGAGGAGCAGCAGGTTGCCGCCCTGCTTGAGCGTAAGCGCCAGGTTCAGACGGTTGCGCTCGCCACCGGAAAGTACGCCAGCGCGCTTCTGCTGGTCCTGGCCCTTAAAGCCAAAGCTCGCCACATAAGCGCGGCTCGGAACCTCGGTCTCGCCGACCATCATGTGATCCAGGCCATCCGAGACGACCTCCCACAGGTTCTTATCGGGGTCGATGCCAGAACGGTTCTGATCGACATAAGAGATCTTGACGGTCTCGCCCACCTCGAGCTCGCCCGAAGTCAGCGGCTCCAGACCCACAATCGTCTTGAACAGCGTGGTCTTACCGACACCATTGGGGCCGATGACGCCCACAATGCCGTTGCGCGGCAAGGTAAACGAAAGATCATCGATGAGCACGCGGCCATCGAACTCCTTGTGCAGATGATGGGCTTCGAGCACCTTGTTGCCCAAACGCGGGCCCACAGGGATGCGGATGTCGGTCCAGTCGAGCTTCTGGCTTGCGCGGGCCTCGGCCTCCATCTCCTCGTAGCGAGCCAGACGGGCCTTGTTCTTTGCCTGGCGAGCCTTGGGCGAGCTGCGTACCCACTCGAGCTCGGCCTCCATGCGCTTGGCGAGCTTGGCGTCACGGTTGCCCTGAGCCTCGATACGCGCGGCCTTGGTCTCCAGATACGTTGAGTAGTTGCCCTTGTAGGGATAAAGGTGGCCACGGTCGACCTCGCAGATCCACTCGGCAACGTTATCCAAGAAGTAGCGGTCGTGCGTAACGGCAAGCACCGCGCCCTGGTAGTTGTGCAGGAAGTGCTCGAGCCACAGGATCGACTCGGCGTCCAGGTGGTTCGTGGGCTCGTCGAGCAGCAGCAGGTCGGGAGCCTCGAGCAGCAGCTTGCACAGGGCCACGCGGCGGCGCTCGCCGCCGGAAAGTACGTTGACCGGCATGTCGGAATCGGGCAGCTGCAGGGCGTCCATGGCCTGGCCGAGCTTGGAATCGATATCCCAGCCGTCGGCGGCGTCGATCTCGTCCTGGAGCTTTCCCATCTCGGCCATGAGGGCGTCCATGTCGCAGTCCGGGTCGCACATCTCCTCGCCGATCTTATTGAAGCGATCGACCTTGGCGATCATATCGCCAAACGCCATGCGCACATTCTCGATGACGGTCTTGTCGTCGTCGAGCGGCGGCTCCTGCTGCAGGATACCCACGATGTAGCCGGGGGTAAGCCTGGCATCGCCGTTGGAGACCTCCTCGATACCGGCCATGATCTTGAGCAGGGTCGACTTGCCCATGCCGTTGGGGCCCACGACGCCGATCTTGGCGCCGGGATAGAAGCTCAGGGTCACATCGTCAAGGATCACCTTGTCGCCATGGGCCTTGCGAGCCTGATACATCTGGTAGATAAACTCCGCCATATGTCTGTTCTATCCTTTCTACCCGCTGTTTCCCTATTCTTGATTCGCTTTAGTGGAAACGAAATGAGGGAACCAGCTCTGAAACGTAACGAAAAAGGGGCATGGTTGCCCACACCCCCTAATACTACCTGGGAAAAGTCCCCCGGAACATACTATGAACTGCGTACGCTAGTTTTCCGCAACCTTAACGAGCGGCTCGCTGCGATTTGCGCCACAGCAGATACGAGTAGACGTAGACGGCTCCGACCAAACCAAACGCCAGAACCGCAATCACCGCGGCGACGACTTCACTCGAAAGCACGCTGCCTGCCACGCCCATCACAATCAGGCCAATACCCAGCACCATAAAGCAGGCGCCGCCAAAACGCTGCGTACGGCGCCAGTTCTCGGGATCGGCAAGCGCCCAAGGTGTCTTGATACCGAGCGTATAGTTCTGCTTCACACGCGGCAAGTAGTTGCCTACGCCGATGAACAGCAAACCGACAACACCGGAAATCAGCACGTTAACCGAACCGACCGCCGGCACCACGCCCCAGACTGTAAGCTCTCCCAGCCAGCTTATGGCGCACATGAACAAGGTGAAGGCGATTACGAAGCCCTGGTAGAACTTGCCCGAGGTTCGATATGCCTCACCTTTGGGGTCGATGCGCGGCACCACGCAGAACATTGCGAGAAGCGCCAGAGGCAGCACGCCGAGCGCGGAGGCCATCCAGCTAGGACCCCAACCGTCGACGGCGCCGTTCGCGCCCCAGTGCGTGGGAATCTGCGCAGGCAAGCTCGGCATCACCATGAGGTGCGCTACGACATTGGCGACGCACAGAGCGACCAGCGCAATCCACACGCGCGACGATACCCCCGTGGGGTGAATGCCCTTGTTTTCGTTATTCATCCTTATCACCTTCCGTGTTTGTAAAGCCCATAAACCAACCGATCAAGTCCTGCATGACGGTGGTGTTTAAGCTGTAAACGATGTTTTGGCCATGACGTTCGTCGGTCACCAACCCAGCGTTTTTGAGCGTCGCCAAGTGATGGCTCAACGACGGCTTGCTGATGTCAAAATGCTCGGCAAGCTCCCCGGCCGTGCAATTGCCCTCGCGCAGCAGTTCCAAAATGCGACGCCGTGTAGGATCGGCCAGCGCTTTAAAACCCTCTCCCGGCATAGGACCTCCTCTCATCATTTCGTTCAACGCGCACACTATACTCGATATTTAGATGTTTGTCTAACTATCTAATCGCAATGCTTCAAACCACATCAAAGCTAACGCCGCCGCAAGCCGCAACCTATGGGCGATTACCTATAATGGCAATAGCTAAAACACGACCTGCTTCCCCATCGGAGGATGTCTATGACCGAAACCACAGCCGCAACTCCCATCGAGACACGCGATACCAAGCTCGAGATTATCATGGGCCGCGAGGCACTCGATAAGCTCGCCGATGCTACGGTACTAGTGCTCGGCTGCGGAGGCGTGGGCTCCAATTGCTGCGAGGCACTCGCCCGCGGCGGCATCGGTCATTTCGTCATTCTGGACAAGGACATCATCGCGCCCAGCAATATCAATCGCCAGGCCATCGCCTTTCACAGCACCGTCGGCGAGCGCAAGGTGGACGTGATGGAAGCCATGATTCGCGATATCAATCCCGCCGTCACCGTTATCAAACGCACCGAATACCTGTTGAGCGATAACATCGACGAGTTCTTCGCGAGCGTTTTGGAGCAGACGGACGGCAAGCTCGACTACGTCGTCGACGCCATCGACACCATCTCGGCCAAGCTTACCATTGCCAAATATGCTCAGGACCACGACATTCGTCTGGTTAGCTCCATGGGCGGGGCCAACAAGCTCCATCCCGAGTGCCTCCGCTTTGCCGACATTTTCGATACGGTACGTGACCCCATGAGCCGCATCATGCGCAAAGAATGTAAGAAGCGCGGAATCAAGAGCCTACATGTACTGTTTAGCTGCGAGGAATCGGTTAAGACACAGCCCCGCGACCCTTCCAATATCTACGAGCGTACCGAGCTCGGAACCGCCAGCTTTATGCCGCCCATCATGGGTCAGATGATTGCCGGCGAGGTTATCCGCCAGATCAGCGGCCGCGGCACCGAACGTGTACGCTCCGATGGCCAGCGCCTGGACTAGCGGAGCGCGCCGAGATGGAGCCCCAGTTATTTGATGCACACTGCCATCTTGATTTAATGGCTCACCCGGACGCCGTTGCCGATGAGGCAACGGCGCTGGGCTTGGCTCTATTTGATTGCGGCGTCGATCCACGCGACTTCGCTAGCGCACATGGGCGAGCCCGTCGCCTTCCCACCGTCATCAAGGGCATCGGTCTCCATCCCTGGTGGCTCGCCGACGAGCGGTGCGGTCCCGCCGAAGTCAATCTGCTTTGCAAAGTTGCTGCCCAAGAGCGCTACATCGGCGAAGTCGGACTCGACTTTTCCGCGCGCTTTGCTGGAAGTGAGCCGCTACAAATACAGGCACTTAACCGGCTCTGCGATGCGCTCGTGCAGCATCCTCTTACCGGGCGCGTGATATCAATTCACGCCGTTCGTTCGGCAGGAGCCGTACTGGACGTCCTCGAATCGCATGGACTACTCATCCCAAACCCCGACTCCCCCGCTATCATCTTCCACTGGTTTAGCGGCACTTCGGACGAACTCGTCCGCGCGCGTAATGCGGGCTGTTATTTTTCCGTCAACGAACGCATGCTCGCGTCTAGACGTGGACGCGAATACGCACGACAGATTCCACTCGACCGGCTACTGCTCGAGACCGATGCGCCGTACGAGCCAAACACAGATACAAGCGCACAGTCGCTCATCAGATCGCTCACAAGGACCTCGATGCGCATTGCCTCACTCAAAATCTGTGACGCAAAGCGCATCGAGTCGGCAGTTTTAGCAAATGCGCGCTCTGTATTTGACCTTCGCTAACCCCTGTAGGCAAAAATGCCAAGGAAACATGCGAATCGCACAACGCAGTCCCTATTGGAAGGCAGTACAGTTCGACAGCATTACACCAATTCGTGCATGAG
>OMDX01000509.1_pt1 | contig 14719 bp, 8 predicted proteins | sample 1673711 | NCBI WGS metagenome assembly OMDX01 (sample SAMEA103958123, study PRJEB25191) | human gut metagenome
CAAAAGTCAAGCGTTGCACAGAAAGTTTACAAGCCTGCTGCTTTCATTTTGCAAGTTCCTCATACACGTGCTTGTTACGGTCCATCAGCTTCAGCGAAGAGGCCAGCACATCGTCATCTGCTGCGGCCTGCATGGCATCCGCCTGGTTGAAATCACACTTCACTCTTCTCTCTCCTTTTTTATGCCGAACAGCCTCCGGAGCAAACCTCTCAGGCACTTGGGGCTTTTGAGAACGACCACCTGCATAGAGCCGACCACCTTTCGTCGCTTGATACGCCATTATAGGCGTTCTGCGCCCGGAATGTTCCGGTTCAGCTCAGGATCGGCCCGTCCGGCACCGTCTCCACCACCACCAGCGCGCCCTTTTGGGTGGAGATGGTGATGCAGTCGGAGCCATCGGCATACTCGTTGCTGACGCCGAGGGGGTAGCCTGCGGTGAGGACGGCGTCGGTCAGCTCGTAGAAGGAGCCCCGCTCCGAGACTCCCTCTGCCCTGCCCTCCATCGGGAAGACCGAGAGGTAGAAATACTCATTCCTAGGGTAGCGGCGGGTCTCGCCGGGCATCACGAAGGTGATGCGGCTGCGCTCGTCCAGAAGCGTGGCCCGGACGCCCCGCTGTTCGAGGCCGAGGCCGGTGCAGAGGTTGGCCAGCGTATGCTCGAGGCGTCTGCCGCCCAGTACACCCAGCAGCAGCGCCTCGTCGAAGCCCTTCTCGGAGGCCAGCTTTGCCGCGTACTCGGTGTCGGTGTCGTCCTTGACGTGGGGCAGGATGATGGTGTCGTCGCCCTCCTGCGCCGGGCAGGGCGCGGTGTCGAAGTCGCCCACGATGATGTCGGGGCGGCAGTGGAGCGGCGCACAGTTGCGGTAGCCCGCGTCGCAGGCAATGATGGTGTCGCCGGGCCGCAGGGCCGACGCCAGCGAGGCGCTGACCGGGCAGGCGGAAATGATAACACAGCGGGACATGGGATTCCTTCTTTCTGGGAAGTATGATAACACAGCGTCTTTTTCTGTATCTTTTTGTCGAAGTTTATGGTATACTTGTTTTGCACCCGGTGGAAACGCTGCTGCGCTCCCGGGAAAAGCCGGAGTGAATCAGCCGACAAACGGCAGATCTGTTTTGGCAGGGGCTTCGGTCAGGATGGCCAGAGCCTCGGGGACCAGATCAGGGTACTGCCGCTGGATAGCAAGGATCTCTTCATTTGTCATCATGCCAAAGCGCTCCTTTTTGTTGTATTTATAATTTTATGTTACAACAGCTATAAGCTGAAATCAAGAGGAAAGAGGCAAATCAAATGAAAATTACAGAAAAATGCAAAGTTATTGTGGCAGGCAGCCTTGTGGCCGCTCTGATGGCAGGCACTGCGTTACCCGCGCTGGCGATCAGCCCCGCCGGGGACGTTCCTTTTGCGGTGCTCGCGCAGCAGAATAGTGCTGTAACGCCGGAGCAGGTAGAAGCGCTGATCAGCCAGATCGGTACTGTCACGCGCAGCAGACGCGCGGCAATCTTCAGACCGTGCTCGAACAGCTGGAAACCTATTCCCGCCGCCTGTTCGACGCGGTCGATTACGTAGGACTTGGCACCTGCGAATTCATGGTGACCGAGCAGGGCAAGGTCTACTTCCTGGAAGTCAATCCGCGTCTGCAGGTGGAACACACCGTCAGCGAAGAGGTCTGCGGCCTCGATTTGGTGCGAGAACAGCTCACCATCGCCAACGGCGGCGAGCTAACCGTCGACCACCCGCTGCGCGGACACAGCTTCGAACTGCGTCTGACCTGCGAGGATCCAGCCAAGAACCTCGCGCCGAGCTCTGGCACGCTGACCAAGCTCGCATGGCCGTCCGGCCCGGGCATCCGCGTCGATTCCGGCGTGGTGGAAGGCGACACCGTCTCCCCGAAGTTCGATTCGATGATGGGCAAGCTCGTGGTCACCGCCTCCGACCGTGCGACAGCCGTGGCACGTGTGCGCCGCGCGTTGGAAGAGCTCAAGGTGGAAGGCGTGCCGACCCCGGCAAGCCTGTTCGAGCAGATCTTCAACGACGACGAGTTCACCGCCGAGCATGGCGTGGCCTACGACGTGAGCACGAAATGGCTGGAACGCAAGTACCTGAACAAGGAAGCATCCTCCACCAAGGGCGGCCAGCCGGCATCCATGGCCGGCGCTTCGGGTGCGAAGGAAGCCGAGCAGAAGGAATCCAGCGAAACCTTCGTCATCGAAGTCAACAACCATCGTGTGTCGCTGACCGTGCCGAACGACATCGTGGCCAACCTGACCGGCGGCGCCAAGGCGCGTGACGCCAAGCGCGCCATCCAGCCGCTGCGCGGACAGGGCCTGCACCACGTCGAAAAGAAGCAGCAGGGCAACGACGGCCAGTCCGGTGTGATCGCCAGCCCGATGCAGGCGGTCGTCACACGCATCAACGTCGCCGAAGGCCAGGAAGTGGCCAAGGGCGACCTGCTCGTCGTGCTCGAATCCATGAAGATGGAGAACTACGTGTACGCGCCGGTCAAGGGCACCGTCACCAAGATCTTCGTCGGCCCGGCGGCAGGCATCGAAGCGGGCGAGACGTTGATGACCATCGACGTCAACGGCGCTTCCAAGGCGGCTGACGGCAAGCCGGCAACGGACGGTAATACGGAAACCAAGACGGAAGGTGGCGCGAAATGACCGACATCATCGCAAGCCCGGCCGTCAAAGAGGCCGTGAAGGTCGTCATGGAACAGCAGGAGCGACTGGGTGACGAAGCGGCTGCCGAAGCCCGCGAATCGCAGCCGATCCGTACGTCCGTGCTGCGTGCCGCGCAGCTCGCCGCCGAAGCCGAAGACCACGCCCGCGGTCGCCAGCACGTCAAAGGCAAGCTGACCGCGCGCGAACGTCTCGACCTGCTGCTTGATGCCGGTTCCTTCGAGGAAATCGGCCGTTTCCGCGGCGGCGACATCAACGGTGGCCGCGCGGGCTCCGCCGTCATCACCGGCTTCGGCGAGGTGTTCGGCCGCAAAGTGGCCGTCTACGCGCAGGACTTCTCCGTCAAAGGCGGCACGCTTGGCGTGGCCGAAGGCCGCAAGATCTGCCATCTGATGGACAAGGCGCTCGACCTCAAGGTGCCGATCATCGCGCTCATCGACTCCGGTGGCGCGCGCATCCAGGAGGGTGTGGCCGCGTTGACCGAATACGGCCACCTGTTCCGCAAAACCTGCGACGCCAGCGGTTTCGTGCCGCAGCTATCGCTGATCCTCGGCCCCTGCGCCGGCGGCGCCGTCTACTGCCCGGCCCTGACCGACCTGATCATCATGACCCGCGAGAATTCCAACATGTTCGTCACCGGTCCCGACGTGGTCAAAGCGGCCACCGGCGAAGTGATCAGCATGGACGATCTGGGCGGCGGCTACGTGCACAACGCCACGTCCGGCGTGGCCCACTATCTCGGCGAGGACGAGGCCGACGCGATCGACTACGCGCGTACCGTGCTCGCCTATCTGCCGTCCAACTCCGACCAGCAGCCGCCCGTCTACGCGTACGCGGCCACCCGCGCCGACCGTGATGTGGCCAAACGCCTCGCCACCATCGTGCCGGACAACGACCGCCAGCCGTATGACGTGCTCGACGTGATCCGCTGCATCGTGGACTACGGTGAATTCGTGCAGGTGCACGAACTGTTCGCCGCTTCAGCGGTGGTCGGCTTCGCCTGCATCGACGGCCATCCCGTCGGCATCGTGGCCAACCAGCCGAACGTCAACGCCGGCATTCTCGACGTCGACTCATCCGAAAAAGTGGCGCGATTCGTGCGCTTGTGCGACGCGTTCAACCTGCCGGTCGTCACCTTGGTGGACACCCCGGGCTACAAGCCAGGCGCCGAACAGGAACATGCGGGCATCATCCGCCGTGGCGCGAAGGTCATCTACGCCTACGCCAACGCGCAGGTGCCGCTCGTCACCATCATCCTGCGCAAGGCCTTCGGCGGCGCATACATCGTGATGGGTTCCAAATCCATTGGCGCGGACATGAACTTCGCCTGGCCATCCAGCCAGATCGCGGTGCTCGGCGCGGCCGGCGCGGTCAACATCATCCACCGCAAGGACCTGCAGAAAGCCAAAGACAACGGCAAGGACGTCGAAGCGCTGCGCGTCAAGTACATCGCCGACTACGAACGCACCACCGTCAACGCGAACCTTTCGCTGGAAATGGGTGAGATCGACGCCATGATCGACCCCGAACAGACACGCGAGACCATCATCGAATCGCTCCGCCTGCTCGCCAGCAAGAAACGCGTGCGCCGAACCAGCAAACACCACGGCAACCAGCCGCTGTGACGGACGCAACGCGACGCAACCAACGTAAGCAACCACAACAATCGCAAGAAATTTTGGAACAAGTGAGGAAGATTATGAACACCTTTTTTCTTGATCGACTGAACAGCGAACCCCACGCGCTCGCCTTCGCCGGCCAATCCACCCCGTGGCCGGTGGCGCTCGCCGACCAGAGCGCGAATCCGGCGCTCGACGAGGCCCTGCACACCCATGCGGCCGCCGCGCAGGCGCTGCTGTATCCGGTGTCCGCCGAGCTGCTCGCCACCACCGGACGCCCGGTCGACCTGTTCGGCTTCGAACCGAACCCGGCACGTCTGGGCGCCGCAGCCGCGGCTTCCGCCAGCGTTCCCGGCATCGCGCTGACCCAGCTGGGCGCGCTGCTCGACGCCGCCGCACTCGGCTACAATCCGGCCCAGGCCAAGCCGGTCGCGGTGCTCGGCCACTCCCAGGGCGTGCTTGCCGTGCATATGGTGCAGGCGATCTGCGAAGCCGGTTCCATCGACGCAGCCGCAGCCAAGATCGACGAGATTCTTGCGATCGCAACGCTGATCGGCGTCGCCGGCACCCGTCAGGCACGCCAGCTCGGTCTCGCCGCACGCCACGGCGAGGCGACCCCGATGCTGTCCGTCAAGGACATCACCCGCGCCCAGGTGGACGCGCTGATCGAACGCGTCGACGGCGCACGTGGCCCGATCGCCGTGGCCGTCACCAATTCCGCCACGCATTACGTGTTGTCCGGCTATCCGGAGGACCTGGCCGCATTCGGCGTGGAGGTCGCCAAGGAACACAAGCGTCAGGCCAAGCTGCGCGAAGAGAAGGTGCGTGGCGGCCGCGTGTTCGACCCGACGCTCGAATATCTCGACGTGACCCTGCCGTTCCACAGCCCGCTGATGGCCGATGCCGTCTCCCAGGCCGTCGCATGGGCCGAGGCCTGCGGCATCAACGCCGACCATGCCCGTGAGCTCGCCGCCGAAGTGCTGCTCAACCATGTGGATTGGGCCGCCCGCGTGCGCGCCCTGATGAAGTCCACCGATCCGAGCGCCCTGTGGGTGCTGGACTTCGGTCCGGGCAACACCGTCGGCAAACTGTTCTCCACCGTGGCCCAGGGCACCGGCGTCGGCGTGGTGGAAGCCTCCACCGTGGCCGATCGCGGCGCGCTCTCCACGCTTGAGACCCTGCCGGAACGCACCCAGAACTGGACGCGTTTCGCGCCGAGCATCATCCACACGTCCGCCGGAGACAAGGTGCGCACCGCGTTCACCGAACTTACCGGCAAGGCTCCGGTGCTGCTGGCCGGCATGACCCCGACCACCGTGGAGCCGGAGATCGTGGCGGCTGCCGCCAACGCCGGCTACTGGGCCGAGCTCGCAGGCGGCGGCCAGGTCACCGCCAGCGTGTTCGACCGTCACGTGGCCAAGCTCGAGGAAGAACTCGAGGAAGGCCGCACCGTCGAATTCAACGCCATGTTCATGGACCGCTACCTGTGGAACCTGCAGTTCGGCTCCCAGCGCATCGTGCCGAAGAAGCGCGCCAGCGGCACGCCGATCGACGGCGTCGTCGTCTCCGCAGGCATTCCGGAATTCGACGAGGCCGTGGAACTCATCCACAACCTCAACGCTGACGGCTTCCCGTACGTGAGCTTCAAGCCGGGCACCGTCGACCAGATCCGCCAGGTGGTGCGCATCGCCAAGGCCGTCGCGCCAACCAAGGTGCTCATCGAGGTCGAAGGCGGCTCCGCAGGCGGCCACCACTCTTGGGAATCGCTTGACGATCTGCTGCTGAGCACCTACGCCGAAGTGCGCGAGCAGTCCAACCTCGTGCTCGTGGTCGGCGGCGGCATCGGCACGCCGGAACGCGGCGCCGACTACATCACCGGCGAATGGGCCACCGAATACGGCCGTCCGCTCATGCCTGTGGACGGCGTGCTTGTCGGCACCGCCGCCATGACCGCCAAGGAAGCCCACACCAGCCACGAAGTCAAGCAGATGCTCGTCAACACCCCGGGCATTCCGGCCAAGGGCGATGGCAACGATCCGTTCGCCCCGCTGGGCGAGCAGTGGGTGCCGTCCGGCCAGGCCAAGGGCGGCGTCACCTCCGGTCTGAGCCACCTGCACGCCGACATCTACGAGCTGGAGAACTCCTCCGCCCGCTGCGGCCGCCTGCTGGTGCGCGTCATGAAGCACCCGGAGGAGCTGGAAAGCCGTCGCGACGAGATCATCGCGGCGCTGAACGCCACCGCCAAGCCGTATTTCGGCGATCTGAAGACCATGACCTACCTCCAGTGGGCCCAGCGTTTCGCCGACCTCTCCTTCCCGTGGGTGGACGAAACCTACGCCGATCGCTTCCTGCACCTGCTGCAGCGCATCGAAGCCCGCGTCACCACGCAGGAAAGCGGCGAATTCGCATCGCTGTTCGCTTCCCGCGCTGACGTCGAAGCCGATCCGAACGCCGCGATCGCCAAGCTTGCCGAAACCTACCCGCAGGCCGGCAAACTGACCGTCACCCCGATGGACGAGGCATGGTTCCCGGTGCTCGTACGCGAGTATCCGAAGCCGATGCCGTTCGTGCCGGTCATCGACAACGACCTGCTGCGTTGGTGGGGCCAGGACCAGCTGTGGCAGTCCGAGGACTCCCGCTATTCCGCCGATTCCGTGCGCATCATCCCCGGCCCGATCTCCGTGGCCGGCATCACCACCGTGGACGAGCCGGTGGCCGACATCCTCGGCCGCTTCGAAGCCGCCATGGTCAAGCGCGTGTCCGCCGAATCGGCGAGCGCCGACAAGACCGCCTTCGCCCAGTTGGGCGCGGCCGTCTCCGCCGAGGAATTCATCCGCAAATCCCCGAACATCTCCTGGGTCGGCCACCTCATGGCCAACCCGGCGTACGGCACCGCCAACGGCGACGCCAACTACGAGATCCGCAAGGTGGCCGTTGAAGGCAGCGTCGAAAAGTACGACCTCGACATCCATCTCGACACCTTCTGGGACAACGATCCGGACGGCGGCGCCTCCAAGCACGCCGTACGCGACATCGTCATTCCGCTGAACGTCGACGGCAACGAATCCGGCCTGTTCCCGGTCGTGGACCGCGACCGTCTGCCGGAGCACGTCTACCGCATGCTCGCCGACACCGCGGGCATCGGCAACACCGCCATCACCGGCGACAAGCTCACCGCCATGCCGCAGATCGAGGAAGTGTCCGACAAGACCGCCTTCCCGTTCGGCCAGGCGCACACCGGCTACACGCTGTCCGCCAACCTCGGTTTCGACCATGAGGCCGCCACCGGCGGCGCGCTGCCGAGCGACCTCGTGCCGTCCCGCATCGCCCCGGACGCGCTCGTCGGACCGGCTTGGCCCGCCATCTACGCGGCCCTCGGCTCCGTGTACGTCAACGGCTTCCCGGTCATCGAAGGCCTGCTCAACGCCGTGCATCTCGACCACCTCATCGAACTCGAGGTGAGCGAGGACGAGCTGCTGAAGCACACCGGCGAGCGCATCGAGCTCACCAGCTGGGCCGACGACTACTTCGAATCCGCTTCCGGCCGTGTGGTGACCATCCACGTCACGCACACCGCTCAGGACGGTACGCTGCTTGCCAACGAAACCGAGCGTTTCGCCATCCGCGGCCGCGCGTACTCCGACGCGCTGCCGCCGGAAGCGCCCGACTATGGTGGAATCGAAGCCGAAATCGAAAGCACTCCGCGCCGTCTGCTGCGTCGTGTGAAGGTCGTCGCTCCGCACGAGATGACCGCTTTCGCCCGTACTTCCGGCGATTTCAACCCGATTCACACCTCTCATCGCGGTGCCGCCGTCTCCGGTCTCGCCGCGCCGCTCGTGCACGGCATGTGGCTGTCCGCCACCGCCCAGTACGCGGTGCAGGCGCTCGACGAGAAGGGCGCGCATTACGAGATCGCAGGCTGGACGTACAACATGTACGGCATGGTGCAGCTCGACGACGAGGTGGAGATCTCCATCGAACGCGTCGGCCGTGTGGCCCACGCCGGCATGGTGCTGGAAGTGACCAGCCGCATCGACGGCAATATCGTGTCCCGTGGCACCGCCATCGTGCGTGCGCCGAAGTCCGCCTTCGTCTACCCGGGCCAGGGCATCCAGAAGCAGGGCATGGTGCTCGACGAGCGTGCCAAGTCCCCGGCCGCACGCGAGGTGTGGGAGCGCGCCGACAAGGTGACCCGCGAGAAGCTCGGCTTCTCCATCCTCGCCGTCGTGCGTGATAATCCGAAGGAACTGACCGCCAACGGCGTGACCTACCGTCATCCGGAAGGCCTGCTCAACCTGACCCAGTTCACGCAGGTGGCGCTCGCCACCGTGGCGTTCGCCCAGACCGCTCGTCTGCGCGAAGCCGGCGCGGACATCTGGCCCGCCTACTTCGCTGGCCACTCGCTGGGCGAGTACAACGCGCTGAGCTCCTTCGCAGGCGTGATTCCGCTGGAAACCGTGCTGGAGCTGGTGTTCCACCGTGGCTCCACCATGCACCACCTCATTCCGCGTGACGAGAAGGGCCGTTCCAACTACCGTATGGGCGCGCTGCGTCCGAACCAGTTCGGTGTGGGCGACGACGGCGTGCGCGAATACGTCGAATCCGTTTCGAAGGCTTCCGGCGAGTTCCTGGAGATCGTCAACTACAACCTTGCCGGACAGCAGTACGCCGTGGCCGGAACCATCGCCGGTCTGAAGGCGCTGAAGGCCGATTCCGCCCGTCGCGTCGCCGAATACGGCGGCAAGCCGGCGTTCATGCTGGTACCGGGCATCGACGTGCCGTTCCATTCCACGCTGCTGCGCAAGGGTGTGCCGGAGTTCCGCGACAAGCTTGACGCGCTGCTGCCGAAGCACATCGACTACCGTGGCCGTCTGGTTGGCCGTTACATTCCGAATCTGGTGGCCGTGCCGTTCGAGATGACCAAGGAATTCGCCGCGAAGATCCTCGAGGTCGTGCCGTCCGAGCGCATCAAGGCCGCGTTGGACGATCCGAAGGTGTGGGATTCCTACGCCGAGGACGACCAGAAGCTCGGCCGTCTGCTGCTCACCGAACTGCTGAGCTGGCAGTTCGCCTCCCCGGTGCGTTGGATCGAAACCCAGGCGCTGCTGTTCGGTTCCGCCGAACAGGGTGGCCTTGGCGTGGAGGAGTACGTCGAGGTGGGTCTCGGCAACGCTCCGACGCTCGCCAACCTCGGCGCCAAGACGCTGCGCCTGCCGCAGTTCGCCGGCCGTGACGTGACCGTCTACAACGTCGGCCGCGACGAAGGCCGCGTCTACATGACCGATTCCGATTCCCTCGTTGCCGACGACGATGCTGACGATTCCGCCGCAGCCGCTCCGGCAGCAGCTTCGGCTCCGTCCGCTGCCGCCGCAGCGCCTGCCGCAGTCGCCGCAGCACCCGTCGCCGCAGCACCGGCTGTCGCCGCACCGGCCGCACCTGCCGGCGCTCCGTCCGGCGCCGCCGTCGCGGATATTCCGTTCAACGCTTCCGACGCGATCGCCATGCTGCTGGCATATTCGGCGAAGGTGCGTCCGGACCAGATCGGCGAATCCGACACCACCGACACCCTGACCAACGGCGTCTCCTCTCGCCGTAACCAGCTGCTCATGGACATCAGCTCCGAGCTGGGCGTGGCTTCCGTGGACGGCGCCGCCGAAGCGACCGTCAAGGCGCTGAGCGCGCTGGTCAACAAGGTCGCTCCGAACTACAAGGCGTTCGGTCCGGTGCTGTCCGACATCGTCCGCGACCGTGTGCGCGGCCTGTTCGGCGCCGCCGGCGTGAAGCTCGGCCAGATCACCAAGCGCGTGACCGACACCTGGCAGCTCGGCGAAGGCTGGGCCTCCCACGTGGTCGCAGCCCTTGTGCTGGAAACCCGCGAAGGCGCCAGCTCCCGCGGTGGCGACCTCGCCTCGCTGAGCACCGAAGCCGCTTCCAACGCGGCCGCCGCCAACGCGCTGATCGACGCGGCCGTGCAGAAGGTCGCCTCCGACAAGGGCGTGGCCGTCGCCATGCCGAGCGCAGGTGGCGCAGCCGGCGGTGCCGTGGTCGATTCCGCAGCCCTGGACGCGTTCGCGGCCAAGGTGACCGGTGCCGACGGCGTGCTCGCCTCCACCGCCAAGTTCGTGCTGAACCAGCTGGGCGTCACCGCTCCGGTGGCCGACGACTCTGCCGACGAGAACGCCGCCGTGGTGGCCGCCGTCGAAGCCGAGCTCGGCTCCGACTGGCCGAAGCAGGTCGAGCCGCGCTTCGACGAGCGCAAGGCCATCCTGTTCGACGACCGTTGGGCATCCGCACGTGAGGACCTGTCCCGCGCCTACTACGACAACGACGCCTCCGCACTGGACGGCAGCTTCATCGGCCTGGGCAAGGCCGTCGCCGATGAAGCCGCATGGTATGCGGGCAAGACCGCTGACGCCGAGCTTGCCGCCGCGTTCAAGCGCGTGGCCGACGAGGCGCTCGAGCAGACGAACGATTCCGCCGAAGCAAGCCGCTTCGCAGGCGATATCGCCGTCGTGACCGGCGTTGCCCCGAACTCCATCGCCGCACAGGTCGTCAACGGCCTGCTCGCCGGAGGCGCAACCGTCGTGGCCACTTCGCACAGCTTCAGGCAGAGCGTGAAGGCCTGGGCCAAGCAGACCTACCGCGAGCATGCGGCAGGCGACGCCAAGCTGTGGCTCGTTCCGGCGAACCTGTCCAGCTACCGTGACGTGGACGCGCTTGTGAAGTGGGTCGGCAACGTGCAGAAGAAGACCTCCGGCGCGACCACCACGATCCTGAAGCCCGCCTACGAGCCAAGCCTGTTCTTCCCGTTCGCCGCTCCGCCGGTGCACGGCACGTTGGCCGATTCCGGCGAACTGTTCGAATCGCAGGCACGCCTCATGCTGTGGGGTGTGGAACGCGCGATCACCGGCTTCGCGAAGATCGGCGCCGACACCGACGTGCAGCACAAGCTGCATGTGATCCTGCCGGGCTCCCCGAACCGTGGCGTCTTCGGCGGCGACGGCGCGTACGGCGAGGTCAAGAGCGCCTTCGACGCGATCGTCAACCGCGCCCGCGCCGAAAAGGTGTGGTCGAGCCGTGTCACCTTCGCCCATCCGAAGATCGGCTGGGTGCGTGGCACCGGCCTGATGGGCGGCAACGATCCGCTGGTCGAAGTCGTGGAACGTCACGGCCTGAAGACCTACTCCACCGCCGAAATCGCGGTCAAGCTGCTCGAGCTGTCCACCAAGGAATCCCGCGAGCAGGCCGTCAAGGCTCCGCTCGACGTGGACCTGACCGGCGGCCTCGGCAGCGAGCCGATCGACATCAAGGCACTGCGCGCCGAAGCCATGGAGGACGCGGCCAAGGCCGCTGCCGCCGAAGCCGGCGATGAGGACAAGCAGGGCGATTGTGCCGCTGCGGCAACGCTGATCAAGGCGCTGCCGAGCCCGCGCGCCCCGCGTCAGGCGAAGGTCGATCTGAAGGATTGGCAGCACGTCACCGCCCGTCCGGAAGACGAGATCGTCATCGTCTCCATCGGCGAGCTGGGCCCGTGGGGCTCCGGCCGCACCCGTTTCGAAGCCGAACTCGGCATCCACTCCGACGGCGAGGTCGACCTGTCCGCCGGCGCGGTGCTCGAACTGGCTTGGAACATGGGCCTGCTGACCTGGAACGACAGTCCGAAGCCGGGCTGGTACGACACCGACGGCAACCTGGTGCCCGAAGAGGACATCGCCGAACGCTACCACGACGAGGTCGTGGCCCGCTCCGGCGTGCGTCCGTTCGAAGAGGGCATGGGCAACGATTACAAGGACGGTGCCGACGAGGAGGAGGCCGAGGTGTTCCTCGACCACGATGTGACCTTCTCCGTTCCGACCCGTGAGATCGCCGAGGAATACGTCAAGCTCGACGAAGCCCACACCAGCTACGCGGCCGACGCCGAATCCGGCGAGTGGAACGTCACCCGCCACGCCGGCTCCATGATCCGCGTGCCTCGCCGCGCGGCCATGACCCGCACCGTCGGCGGCCAGTTCCCGAAGGGCTTCGACCCGGTCAAGTGGGGCATTCCGGCCTCCATGGTCGGCGACGTGGACAAGATCGCCCTGTGGAACATCGTCACCACGGTCGACGCCTACCTGTCCGCAGGCTTCACCCCGGCCGAGATCCTCGAAGCCGTGCACCCGTCCATGGTGGCCTCCACGCAGGGCACCGGCTTCGGCGGCATGGCCTCCATGAGGAAGCTGTACCTCGACCGGTTCCTCAACCACGAGATTCCGACCGACATCCTGCAGGAAGCCCTGCCGAACGTCGTCGCGGCCCACGTGATGCAGTCCTACATCGGCGGCTACGGCAACATGATCCAGCCGGTCTCCGCCTGCGCCACCGCCGCCGTCTCCCTTGAGGAAGGCGCCGACAAGATCGCCCTCGGCAAGGCCGACTTCGTGGTCACCGGCGCGATCGACGACATCGGCGTGGAATCCGTGATCGGCTTCGGCAACATGAACGCCACCGCCAACTCCGAGGAGATGTACGCCAAGGGCATCGACGCGCGCTTCTTCTCCCGTGCCAACGACCGTCGTCGCGGCGGCTTCGTCGAATCGCAGGGCGGCGGCACCATCCTGCTGACGCGCGGTGACATCGCGCTGAAGCTCGGCCTGCCGGTCGCCGGCGTGGTCGGATTCGTCCACTCCTACGCCGACGGCGCGCACACCTCCATCCCGGCTCCGGGACTGGGCGCGCTCGCAGCTGGCATGGGCGGCAAGGACTCCAAGCTCGTGCACGACCTCGCCAAGCTCGGCGTCACGCCGGACGACATCGCCGTGGTCTCCAAGCACGACACGTCCACCAACGCCAACGACCCGAACGAGTCCGAACTGCACAACACGCTGGCCCACGCCATCGGCCGCACCGACGGCAACCCGCTGTTCGTGATCTCCCAGAAGTCGCTCACCGGCCATGCCAAGGGCGGTGCCTGCATCTTCCAGGTCAACGGCCTGACCCAGCTGTTCAAGTCCGGCGTCGTTCCGGCGAACGCGGCCCTCGACTGCGTCGACCCGAAGCTCAAGCGCGACGACCACATGGTCTGGCTGCGCGAGCCGCTGAAGGTCGGTTCCGTCAAGGCCGGTCTGGCCACGTCGCTCGGCTTCGGCCACGTGTCCGGTTTCGCCGCGATCGTCAACCCGGGCGCCTTCGAGGCTTCCGTGGCGAACACCGTCGGCGAGGACGCGCTGAACGAATGGCGCGACCGTGCCAACGCACGTCTCGCCGCCGGACAGCGTCGCCTTGAAGAGGGCATGATGGGGCGCGCCGCGCTCTACGAGCCGATCGACAACCGCCGCTTCCACGAGGACGGCCGCGGCTACGACGCGCACGAGGTGGAGAAGGCCATGCTGCTCGATCCGAACGCGCGCCTCGCGTCCACCGGCTATTTCGAAGCGTGAGACGGCTACGTCGAAATCTGTCCTAAATATGGGCAAATGATGACGGCCTGATAAGAAAAGGGCGATACTTCTGCACAGATGTATCGCCCTTTTCCATATGACATGGTCGGGGCATTCCCGGGGTAACCCCGATCAATAATTCCTAGGAAGGCGGAGGAATGCTGGGTCTAGGGCATGACGTCGTTGACGTGCCTGCGTTCGCCAAGCAGCTGAATGAGCCGGGGACGCGTATGCGCAATCTGTTCTCCATGCGCGAGATATGGCAGACGGCGCAACGGTCGCAGCTCAAGCATGATGACGAGGCGGTGCACCTCGCCGCCCGCTGGGCAGGCAAGGAGGCGTTCCTGAAAGCGTGGTGCGCGGCCATTTCGCGGCATGCGAAAGACGGCGCCGAAGTCGCATATCCGTACACGCTCGACAACTTCCCATGGGTGCGCATCGAAATTCTCGACGATTCCCACGGCGTGCCGCGCGTCATACTGTCCTCCGAAGTGCAACGCAAGGTGCGGCAGTCGTTGGGCCTGCCGTTGGATCCGGTGCGCCAGTCGTACGATATCTCCATCTCCATAAGCCATGACGGGCCGATCGCCTCCGCCGTGGTCATGCTCGAAATCTGAAATGCCATTCCCGCTTGCAAAAGTTGGTGGGATGTGTATAATAGCTCGAGTCGTTTCGTGTCGGCTTCGGACGTAGCGGCAACACGCGGATGTAGCTCAATGGTAGAGCCTCAGTCTTCCAAACTGATTACGCGGGTTCGATTCCCGTCATCCGCTCCACAACAGCATCAGAGAAGAAGGCGTGCCTCAAGGCACGCCTTTCGTATATCCGTATGCCCGGGCATACGATTGCCCGGGTATGCTGGAACGGGCCGCGGCGTGCGGCGGCGCAATCGCAAGATATCGCAATATATACGGAGCGGAACATGGGTCAGAAGGAACGCAACAAGGCAACGGAAGTCGTGGATGGCGTGGTCGAGACCGTCGACGTCTCCAAGCACCC
>OMDX01000518.1_pt1 | contig 14621 bp, 12 predicted proteins | sample 1673711 | NCBI WGS metagenome assembly OMDX01 (sample SAMEA103958123, study PRJEB25191) | human gut metagenome
TGTCCGACGTGTGTGCTCTTGTTAATCGACGCTACTATCCGGAAAAATCAAAGGACGATAGGAGACCAAACGTATGGATGAAAAGAAGGTAACGTCCGCCCCGGAGCAGTCCGGGGATCGGGACCAGGCGCTGTTCGCCTCGATCCGGCGCGAAAAGCAGCGCAAAAAGCGCCGCCGCATCATTGTGACGGTGTCGATCGTTGTGGTGCTCGCGCTCGCCATTTTCTTCGGCGTGCGCGCGGCAAAGAAAAAGGTCCGTGAGGCCGTCGGCAGCATGAACGCCCCGACCGTGAGCGAAGCGACCGTCACGACCGGCAGCATCAGCACGACCGTTTCCGGCTCGGGCATACTCACCGACGCGGACACGCAGCAGATCGTCCTGCCCAAGGGCGTGAAGCTCGAAAAGATCCTCGTCAAAGCGGGCGAGACCGTGAAGAAGGGCGACGCGCTCGCCACGGTGGAGCTCTCCTCCGTTATGGGCGCGATGAGCACTGTGCAGGCGGAGCTCAATAAGCTCGACGAGCAGCTGCGCGCCGCGACCGGCGAAACGGTGCAGCCGTACATAACGACCGGCGTGAACGGCCGCGTGAAGATCGTCTACGCGCAGAAGGATGACGACGTCTCTGCCTGCATGATGGAGCACGGCGCTCTCGCGGTGCTCTCGCTTGACGGCTACATGGCCGTGGATATCGACGCCGGCTCTCTCGCCGCGGGCGACAAGGTCAGCGTGACCGTGGACGAAAAGACGTACCCCGGCACGGTGGACAAGCTCCAGAGCGGCAAGGCGACCGTCCTCCTCACCGACAACGGCCCGGCGGTCGATGCCGCGGCCAGCGTGCAGGATGCGGACGGCAATACCGTCGGCAGCGGCACGCTCTATATCCACAACCCGCTGCGCATCACCGGCTACGCGGGCGTTGTCTCCGCGGTAAACACCGCCGAGAACCGGCAGGTGTACGCGGGCAACTCCCTCTTCACGCTGCGCGACACGGCCTACAGCGCGAACTACGAATCCGTCCTCAAGAACCGCCGTGAGAAAGAGGAGGATCTCATGGCGCTGCTCGGCATGTACAGCGCCGGAGCGGTGACAGCGCCGTTTGACGGCTCCGTCTCCTCCATTGACTACAGCGACAAAACGACATCTTCCTCCGATAAAACGGACTCCTCCGCCGGCGGCGGAGGCATGGTGTACGGCGGCATGATGAATGCCTACTCCTCCTACGGCTCAGACGGCTCGGATTCCTCCGGAGACGGCTCGTCCTCTTCCGGCAGCACGGCGGCAACCGGCGAAACGAAGCTCCTCACGCTCTCGTCGGATACGAGCATGAAGCTCACCGTGAGCGTGGACGAGACGGATATTCTCTCCGTGCAGAACGGGCAGAAGGCGCAGATCACCGTGAGCACGATCGGCGACGAGGTGTTCTCCGGCGTCGTAACGGCGGTGGAGCGCTCGGCAAAGAGCAGCTACGGCATCACGAGCTACAGCGTGGAGATCACGCTCGATAAAGACCCCCGCATGCTCCCCGGCATGACCGCCAAGGCGCTCATCCGCATTGAGGGCGTGGATAACGCTCTGCTCATCCCCGAAAAGGCGCTGCGCCAGACGCGCGACAGCTCGTTCGTCTATACGACGTATGATCCCGCCACCGGCACGCTCGGCGGTGAAACGGCGGTCATTCCCGGTCTTACCGGCGGCGGCATGGTGGAGATCACCGAGGGTCTCACCGAGGGACAGACCGTGTACTATCAGGAGGCCTACGACCCCTACGCCTATTATTACGGCACGGGCGGCAACGCGAGCGGCGGCGATGCGTGGGTCGAGGACGCGAGCGGCGGCGACGCCGCTATCGCCGAGGACGACGGCGCCTACGCGGACAGCGAGCCGCTGGAAGGATAACGCTATGATCGATTTACATGACGTTTCCAAGGTCTACCAGATCGGCGAGGAGCGCGTCCACGCGCTCGACCATGTGACGCTGCACATTTTCCCGAAGGAGTTCGTGAGCGTCATCGGCCCCTCCGGCAGCGGCAAGTCCACGCTGATGAACATCATCGGCTGTCTGGACGTGGCGGACGCCGGGACCTACCGGCTCGACGGCATCCCCATCGAGGACTACAGCGAAAAGCAGCTCGCTCGCGTCCGCAATCAGAAGATCGGCTTCATTTTTCAGAACTTCAATCTGATCGCCAAGCTCTCCGCGGAGGAGAACGTGGAGCTTCCGCTCGTCTACCGCGGCGTAAGGCCGGCGGAGCGGGCAAAGCGCGTCGCCGCGGCGCTCGAGCGCGTGGGTCTCTCCAACCGCGCCAAGCACCTGCCGACGGAGCTCTCCGGCGGCCAGCAGCAGCGCGTGGCCATCGCCCGCGCGCTCGTAACGGAGCCCTCGCTCCTGCTCGCAGACGAGCCGACCGGCAACCTTGACTCCAAAACCAGCCGCGAGATCATGGACATTCTCCATGAGCTGCACGAGCAGGGAAACACCGTCGTGCTCATCACGCACGACAACGACATTGCCCGTCAGGCCAAGCGCAGCATCCACATTCTCGACGGGCGCGTCACGGAGGTGCAGCTATGATATCATCCTTTAAAATGGCGCTGCGCAGCATCGGCTCAAATAAGATGCGCGCCGCGCTCACGATGCTCGGCATCATCATCGGCGTCATGGCGCTCGTCGTGCTCGTAAGTCTTGTTAACGGCGCCACGAACACCGTGACGGACGAGGTATCCAGCCTCGGCAGCAACTATGTGGACGCCTACGTCTGGCGGCAGGAGGTCGGAAGCTCGCTCACCATAAACGATCTCAGGAAATGGGCGCAGGAGAACGAGTATGTCGAGGCCGTCGCGCCGGTCAACACCGGCGACGCCAAGGGAAAGGCCGGCTCCTCAAGCGACAGCATCAGTCTTTACGGCACGATGCCGGCGTTTGCCGACATCAACGGTCTCACGATCGAATACGGCCGTTTCCTCAAGAATACGGACGTGGATAACTCGAGCCGCGTATGCGTCCTCTCGAAGCAGGCCGCCGAGCAGATCGTCGGCTATGCCGACTGTGTGGGCGAGGATTTCTCCATCGACGGCATGCGCTATACGATCGTCGGCGTGCTCGGCGAGCGCACCTCGCTCGTCTACGGCGGCAGCCGCGTTCCCAGAGTCTATATTCCCTTTACCTCATTCACACGGCAGTACCCCCAGAACGGCAGCGCCATTTCCGAATTTTACGTCACCGCGCCGGAGGGCACGAAAATGGCCGACGCCGAGGCAGCCGTCAACGAATTTCTCTATGACTTTTTCGGCAACGGCGACAGCTTCTATGTCTATTCCATGAGTGTCATGGAGGACACGATGGGGTCCGTGACGAACATTCTCAAGATCCTGCTCGGCGGCATCGCGAGCATATCGCTCATCGTCGGCGGCATCGGCATTATGAACATCATGCTCGTCACCGTCACGGAGCGCACGCGCGAGATCGGCATCCGCAAGGCCATCGGCGCGGACCGCGGCACCATACTGCTGCAATTCCTCATGGAAGCGGTCGTTCTCTGCATGCTCGGGTGCGTCATCGGAATTTTTCTTTCGTGGTGCATCCTGCGGCTTGCCTCGACCATCGCGGCGGACGCCGGTATGCAGTTTGCGCTCAGCGGCGGCGTTGTTGCGCTCGCGGCGATCTTCTGCTTTGCCATCGGCGTGATCTTCGGGCTGTATCCGGCAAACAAGGCCGCGAAGATGAAGCCCATCGACGCACTGCATTACGGAGGCTGACATGGAAGCAAAACGGAAAAGAACAAAAAATATCATCATCGCCGCGGTGCTCGTGGTCGTCGCCATTTTGATGGCGGCGCTTCCGGCGATGCTTTCCTCCGGTCAGAAGGAGGAGAACACGGGCACGGCGAAATCCGTCGCCGTGCAGCGCGGCGACATTGACTCCACCGTCGCGGGCGCGGGCACGCTCTCCGGCGGGGACGGCGTGAAGATCACCGTGCCGCACGGCGTGGAGATCACGGAATATCTCGTGGCAAACGGCGATGTCGTCGCCGAAGGGCAGGCGCTCGCCACCGTGGACAAGACCTCGGTCATGAACACGATCGCCACGGTGCAGAACAATCTCGAATACCTCGCCGGCCAGGTCCGCACCGCGGCCTCCGGCGCGACGAATGCCTATCTCGCCGCGCCCGCCGCGGGCCGCGTCAAGGCGATCTACGCCAATGCCGGCGACGACGTGCAGTCCGTCATCCGCGAGCACGGCGCTCTCATGGTCGTCTCGCTCGACGGGCGCATGGCCGTGGACGCGGAAACGGCGTCCGACGCCGCGACGCCCGGCAAGAGCGTCACCGTCCGCTGCGAGGACGGCACGGAATATGCGGGCCGCATCGAGATCCGCCGCGGCAATACCCTCACCGTAACGCTCACGGATAACGGCCCCGTGCTCGGCGCGAAGGCGGACATTCTGCTCGACGGTGAGACCGTCGGCACCGGCACGCTCTATGCGCACAGCGCCTGGAACGTGACCGCCGCCGCGGGCACGGTCGCGGGGGTCAACACCGCCGTGGAACGGCAGATCACGCAGGGAGCGACGGTGCTCACGCTGCGCGATGTGGACGCCGAGGGCGAATACCGCCGTCTCTCCCAGCTCCACCGCGACTATGAGGACACGATGCTCAAGCTCTTCCGGCTCTACCAGACCGGGACCGTCACGGCGTCCGCCGCCGGGCGCGTGTCTGATCTTGATACGGCGCATCTCGGCGTCATGCGGAATACCGGCTCCTATACGGCGGCTCTGCTCGCCAGCCCCTCCGAGGGCGTTCCGGAGGAATACACCGTCCGTCCGGCGCTTCTCTCCGAGGTCACGTTCGGCAGCATGACGTTCCTCGCCGCGCCCGCCGCGGCAGACGTCGATCTCACGGCGGAGCCCGTTGTGGATACGGAGAGCGCCGAGAGCATTCCCGTGACGAGCTTTGACGGCGTTTCCGTCTACGACTGGGACGCGGACGCCTCCGACTGGGCCGCATCGAATCCCAACCGGCTTGCCAAGGGCGATCTCGTCTATCTTGTGTATGACGAAAACGGTGTGCTGCTCTGGGTCGTGCGCCCGCAGAAGCCGGAGGAGCCGGAATTCCCGGACGACTCGATCATCTGGGGCGGCGGCGGAGGCGGCGGTGAAGCGCCCGCCTTTGAGATGTACGACCGCACCGAGACGGAGCTGATGCGTGTCTCGCCCATGGACACGGTGAGCGTGCAGATGCTGGTGGACGAAATGGACATTCTCTCCGTCCACACCGGGCAGGAGGCGGAGATCACCGTTGATGCGCTGCCGGGGCGCGCTTTCACCGGCACCGTGACCGCCATCGACCCGAACGGGAAAAATAACGGCGGCAACAGCAAATACACCGTCACCATCACCATGCCGCGCGCGGAGAACATGCTCGACGGCATGAACGCCATGGCGGTGCTCACCGTCGGCACGACGGAAAACGTCCTCTGGCTCCCCGCCGAGGCGCTCGCGGAGCAGGGCTTCAAAACGGTCGTATACACCGGCTTCGACGCCAAGACCGGCGAGCTGACCGGCCCCGTGGAGGTCGTGACCGGCGTATCGGACGGCGACAAGGTCGAGATCGTCTCCGGTCTCGAGGAAGGCCAGACCGTCTGGTACATCGCCTATGAGAGCGCGGAAGCCGCGCTCTTCTCCGGCGCCGCCGCACCGGAGAGCGCCTGATTCCCCACAGACCACCCTCGGGCGGAGCAAAGCTCCGCCCCCGCAAACCTTTTTGACTTATCCCCGTAGGGGAGGGGCTCTGCTCCTCCCCTTTAACATCCTATAAAGTCTTAGAGATTTCCTGCGTCTCTCCCTTGCAATCGTCCGTCTTCGCGGATACAATAGAAATACCCTCTCCGGAAAGGAATGACTTCATGCAGCCGAACGAACAAAGCAAACCGAAAAAAAATACCGCCCGTCCGCTGGGACGGCTGGGCGCGTTTCTCCTTGTTACGCTCGCGCTGCTGCTTATCACGCTTCTCGGCGTGATCTGGGTGCTGGAAAAGGGCCCCTCCCCGACCATAACGGAGAAATTCTGCCGCTCCATGCGCGAAACGAGCGCGATCCGGTGGATCCCGAACATCTTTCTCTCGCAGGAGGAGGTAGACGCCTTCAAGAGCGAGAGCACCGAAAACGACGAGACCGAAACGGTCAACACCTCTCTCATCCGCATCGCCCCCGCCGCGGAGAGCGGGACGGAAACGGCGGACGACGGCGTGGAGCTCATCGCCATCACACACGGCACAGCCAAGGGCAAGCTGCTCATCGTGCGCGACCCTTCGCGCGTCATTCTCGGCGTTTCGAGTGAGGAATTCAACGCGAAGACCCCCGGCTTGCAGCTCACGGAGCTTGTGGCCAAGTATGGCGGCGTTGCCGGAACGAACGCGGGCGGCTTCAACGACGAAAACGGCCGCGGCAACGGCGGCGTGCCGCAGGGGCTCGTGATCTCCGGCGGAGCGCTGCTCCACACCGCGCGCGAGGGCGAGCGGTACAACGTCGTCGGCTTTGACGCCGACCACATCCTCCACGTCGGCACCATGACGGCGGACGAGGCTCTTGCGCAGGGACTCACCGACGCGGTGAGCTTCCGCACGCACGACGGGCTCGCCTCCTCGCTCATCATCAACGGCGAGGTGCAGTCCAAAAACCTCGGCGGCGGCGTCAACCCGCGCACCGCCATCGGCCAGTGCGCCGACGGGAGCGTTCTCCTGCTCGTGCTCGACGGCCGCTCGATCAACACCCTCGGCGCCACGATGCAGGACGTGGCGGACATCATGCTCGAATACGGCGCGGTGAACGCCGGCAATCTTGACGGCGGCTCCTCGAGCGTCATGGTATACGACGGCGAGATCATCAACAACTGCGCTTCCGTCACGGGACCGCGCAATATTCCCACGGCGTTTATCGTCCTGCCGGAGGGGGATTGAGTATGGAAGAAAAGAAAACGCAAGTCCCGTCCGGCACGCCGGAGAGCATCGCCGCGCCGCACGACGCGGCAAAGCGCTCCAAGCGGCGCTGGCGGCGGTTCCTTGTCCTGTACGCCGTGGTGTGGCTGCTGTTCGCCTCGCTCGGGTGCGCGGCGTTTTATAAATATCTGCGCGTGTACGAGCAGGCGCTGCCGGAGCATGTGATGGACTCTCTCATGGAGACCACCGCGCCGGAAACGTGGCTCGGCTATGTGAAAGCCTCGATCGAGAGCGAGTCCGGTGAATTTGACGACGCCGCGGCGCTCTATGAGGAGTACGAGAGCGTTCTGCTCGCCGGGAAGAGCTTTTCCTACCGCCGCGCGCCGGAGAGCCGCGCGGATGCACCCAAATTCATTGTCCGCTGCGGCGGTGTGGACGTGTGTACCGTGTCGCTCACCGAAAAGCCGGACAGCGATCTCGGCTTCGGCAGGCATCTCTGGCAGGTCGGCGATATCGCGCCGTGCGAAGCGCTCGGCAATCTCCGCAGCACCGCCGTAGAGATCACGGCGCTCGCGGGCGAGGCGGTATATATCAACGGCATCCCGCTCACGGACGCGCAGATCGCCGAGACGGGTCTTGCGCTCCCGGATATGCCGGCAATCGAGAGCCGCTTCACGGCCGCCCCCGCTCTCACGCGCTACCGCGTGGAGAAAATGTACGGTTCGATCACCGTCACGGACGCCTCCGGCGCGGAGATCGCGCCCGAAGCGGACGCGGGCGACGGCGTCACGCGCTACGCGCTTCCCCTGCCGCGCTACAGCGTTTCGATCACCGCCCCGTCGGACGTCACGGTGACGCTCTGCGGCGCGGTTCTCACGCTCGACGACGCCGAAAGCTCCGACCGCGGCATATTGCGCGGGCTCGAGAACTACACCGGCGATCAGGCGTTCGACACCGTACGCTGGTCGTTTGACGGTCTCTACTCTCTGCCGGACGTGCAGGCCACCGCCGCCGACGGCACGGCGCTCTCCCCGCTCGTCGGGAAAAACGGGCAGCTCATGTTCTTCCATCCGAACAACGCCTCGCTGCAAGGCGCCGTGGAAGACCGTGTGCGGTACTTCTTCAACCGATACATCGATTACAGCTCGCGCTCGTTCCAGGGCAATCTCGCCCTGACGCGCGAGGATGTGGAAAACGACGAGATCGAGATGAACCCCGCAACGCGCGCCTCCATGCGGCGCTACTACAGCCTGCTCGACTGCATTATGTGGACGACCGATCTGTACCGCTACATTCAGGAATCGACCGACGCGATGATCTGGGCCTCCGCGACGAGCGTGAGCTATGACGAGCTCACCTTCACGGACTTCTCGTTCGTCGGCGCGAACTGCTTTGTCTGCACCGTGCGCTACAAGGCGGACTTCACCGCAAACTCGTGGCAGGAGCAGAAGAACTACAACATGCAGAACGCCTACGAGCTGGCGTTCGTCTGTCCGAACGGCGGCGCGTGGTACGCCGCGGCGATGGACGCCGTGACCGAATAAATCGTAAAACCGGAGCCGATGCGATATGTGCGCATCGGCTCCGGTTTTTCGTATCGTTTTTCGGTTCATTCCGCCGGTTCAACGGCGACCTTGACAACGACCTTCCGCACCGGCCGGCACGCGCCCGCGGCGATGCACGGCGCGTGCGCGTCCTGCGGAAAGAGGATCGCAAACCGCCCGCCGCCGAGCGGCAGCTTTGCCGTTTTGCCCTCATAGAACCATATGTCGCGCTCCGGCGCAGCCTCGGCCACCCGCTCCATCGAGGCGAGCGGCGCAACGCCGATGAGCTCCTCGCCCTCGATGAGGTACTGGATGTCGATATACTTCCGGTGCGCCTCGGGCCGGTCGTTTTCCGGCTTTGTTTCATAGCTCTGGAAGAGCGCGAACACCCGCTCGCCGTCGATCTCCACACGTCCGGCCTCCACCGTTTCCAGCCCCGTGCCGGTGAGATAATCGAGCGCCTTTGCGAGATTTCCGCTCAGTTTGCGGTACTGCCCCGCGTGCTCCAACGTATCGTATATCATGGAAACACCCCTTTCGTTTTCTGCATTATAGTTCATAAAAATATCCCGCGCAACCGCGCGCAGAAAGCGCCGGCGGCGATCATTGCGCCATACAGAACAAGCATGCGGATTTTTTGGATATTGTACACAGGAACACGCATTTCTCCATGTGATTTTTGTAGAAAATCAACTTATTTATTGCATGTTTTTTCGCCTGACGCTATAATTGTATCGTAATCAGAAATTCTGTTCTCTATCAGAGAACAATACAAAATTCAACCGACAGAAGGAAAATCATGAGTGAACCGATCGTCAGTTCCCTTGCCAAAGCGCTCCGCGTTCTGGAATGCTTCACGGTCAGCGAGCCGGAGCTCGGCGTCACCGAGATCTCCAAAAAGCTCGGGATCGGCAAGTCCAACGCGCACAACATCATATCGACATACTGCCAGATGGGCTATCTGCAGCAGCTGCCCAACCGGAAATACACGCTCGGCTACAAGTTGCTCGAGCACGCGTTCATCATCAACCAGCATCTCGGCTATCCGCACGCGGTGTACGATCTCCTGCTTGAGGCCGCCGAGCGCACCGGGCAGGTCGTCTACTTCGGCATCCCGTACGAAACGGACGTTCTGTATCTGTATGTCGCCCATCCGATCGCGCGGATGAAGGAGCTGCCGTACCGCGAGATCTGCGGCGAGCACGCCCCGCTGTGTACCACGGGCATCGGCAAGGCGATCCTCGCCAATCTCCCGCCGGAGGAATGGCTCTCCCGTCTGCCCGAGATCATTCCCGCGCACACCCCGCAGACGATCACCGATAAGGACAGGATCCTGCAGGAGCTGCAGAGCACCCGCGAGCGCGGCTTCGCCATCGACAACTGCGAGCACGAGCTGAACGTCCGCTGCGTCGGCGTGCCGGTCTATAACGCGAGAGGCGCTCTTGTCGCCGGCATCAGCTCCTCCGGCGCGGTGCAGGTCATGACCGACCGGAAGGTCATGGAATGCGCCGACATTCTGATGGGTATCACGCAGCGCATCAAGGAAAGGCTGTACGCCTGACACCCCAACGGGCACATCTGCGGGCGGAAAACCCGCAGCTGCCATACACAAACCGTCTGTACAAATCAAAAGGAGGAAAAGAAATGAAGAAACTCATCGCTATGCTCCTCGCACTCGTCATGCTGCTTGCGCTCTGCGCCTGCGGTCAGACCGCCGCTCCGGTCGAGCAGCCCACCGCCGCTCCCGCCGAGGAACCCGCGGCCGAGCCCGTCGAAGAACCGACCGATGACGTCGGCGAGCCGGTCAACCTCATTTTCTCCATCGCTGCCGTCCCCACCGATGCCCACGGCGCTGCTCAGAAGGTCTTCAAGGAGACCCTCGAGTCCATCTCCGGCGGCAACATGACCGTTGAGTGCTACGATTCCGGCACGCTGTACGGTCAGGACACCGAGCACGACGCGCTCAAGAACGGCGACGTCGACATGATCTACTCCTCCGCTTCCTGGCTGACCGACGGCTCCCCCTGGATCTCCATGTTCACCGCCGGCTACGTTTTCCAGAGCTATGACCATATGACCAAGGTCCTCAACGGCGACATCGGCAAGGATATGTTCCAGAAAGTCGCCGAAGAGCAGGGCATCCTCCCGCTCGGCGCGTTCTATCTCGGCACCCGCCAGATCTCCCTCTCTCAGGACAAGCAGATCAAGACCCCCGAGGATCTCAAGGGCATCAACCTCCGCATGCCGAACTCCGACGCGTGGGTGTTCCTCGGCAAGGCCATGGGCGCGAACCCGACCGCCGTTGGCTTCAACGATCTGTATCTCGCTCTCCAGACCGGCACCGTTGACGGCCAGGACAATCCCCTGCCCACCGTCAAGTCCGCCAAGTTCTACGAAGTGCAGAAATCCATCTCCCTGACCAACCACCTCGTTGACTCCGTGTGGCCGACCATCAACCTCAACACCTGGAACAAGCTGACCGACACCCAGAAGGGCTGGGTCATGGAAGCCGTTGAGGCCGCCCGCGTCGCCTGCGACGAGCAGAATATCAAGACCGAGAGCGAAGTTCAGGACTTCCTGCGTGAGCAGGGTCTGACGATCTACGAGGCCGACGTCGCTGCGTTCGCCGACCACGTTCTCGAAACCTACCTCGCCGATCCCATCTCCGACACCTGGGATAAGGATCTCCTTGCGCAGATCCAGGCGATGGCGTAACCCCTTTGACCCCAACCGGGGAGCCGAGGCAACCCGACTCCCCGGGTTTTTTATTTCCGCACGCGAAAGGAGAGATCTGCATTGGCTGTTAAAAAAGCGTTCGGCTTTGTCCGCGACTGCGTGGAGAAGTACATCCCGTCCATTGCGCTCGCGGCGCTGTTCATCATTTTCTGCTATCAGGTCTTTATGCGCTATGTTCTCCGCCAGCCGCAGGCCTGGGCGGGCGAAGTGGAGCAGAGCTGCTTTTTGTGGCTCGTTCTGCTCGGTGCCTGCTATGCGCAGCGCATGAAGGCACACGTTACATTCACGCTTCTGTACGATAAGCTCAGCATCAAGGGCAAGGCCGTCGTTGCCATGCTTGGTGACATCATCATTGCGTTCACGGCATTCTGCAACATTCTTCCCTCGCTCCATTACGTTCTGGGTCTGGCGGCGCGCCATCAGGTGACCACCATTCTCAAATGGCCCAAAACGATCGTGTATTTCCCGTACGTCGTCATGATCGCGATCCTCATGCTGTATGCGCTCGTGGAGATATATGAGTACATCATGGTCCTTTGCGGCAATGCGTACTATATCGAAAAAATGAAAAACGAAGACAAGAGCGAGGCGGAGCACGCCATTGAAGAATCCCTCGCTCAGGAGAACATAGATCTTACAAGCATCGATTTCAGCTCCGGCCACGGCGGAAGCGCCCCCGCTCCGGATGACGGAAAGAACGATGTCAGCAAGACGGACGACGCCGGAAAGGAGGACAAGTAAATGCTGGAGCATCTGCCTCTTATCGTGTTTCTGGTCACATTCGTGCTCATATTCGTGCTGCGTATGCCGATCCCCGCGGGCATGATCGCCGCATGTACGCTGTACTTCCTGACCGACGGTCTTATCAAGGGCGTAGGCTTCGGCGCGCTCATCACCGGCGCGGGCGGCAGCCTGCATCTCGTGGCGCAGAAGACCATCGAAGCGATATTTACCAACGGCACCATCGTCGCGGTACCATTGTTTATCTTTGCCGCGAACGTAATGAATGCCGGTAAGATCACCGAGTACGTTTTCGGCACCTGCATGGGTCTCGTCGGCCGCTTCCGCGGCGGTCTGGCGCACGTCAACGTCCTCGCCTCTCTCGTTTTCTCCGGCATGACCGGCTCCGCCATCGCCGACGCCTCCGGTCTCGGCAAGCTCGAGATCGACGCCATGCGCAAAGAGGGCTACGATGACGGCTTCTCCTGCGCCATCACGGCGGCCAGTGCCACCATCGGCCCGATCTTCCCGCCGTCCATCCCCATGGTCGTTTACGCGATGCTCACCGGCGCCTCCGTCGGCGCGCTGTTCATGGCGGGCATGGTGCCCGGTGTGCTGCTCGCCGTCGCGCTGTGCGTTTATGTGTACTTCGTCGCCAAAAAGAGAAACTACCCCCGCACCGCGCCCCCGAAGCTGCGCGACTATCTCCTGTATCTGACGAAGTCCATCTGGGCGATGCTCACCCCGGTCATCCTGCTCGTCGGCATCTATACCGGCATCATGACCCCGACCGAGGCCGGCGCCATCGCCGGACTGTACGCGCTTCTCGTCTCCTTCCTGATCTACCGGCTCATGTCCTGGAGGACGCTCAAGCAGGTCCTCGTAGACACAATGAAGGGTACCGGCTCCGTTTCCATCATGATCGGCGCCGCCTCGGCCATTTCCTTCATCTTTGCCAAAGAGCAGATCGGCACGATCCTCGGCAACTGGCTGCTCAGCGTCACGGCCAACAAGTACGTCTTCCTGTTTGCCGTCAACATCATCATCCTGATCCTTGGCTGCCTGGTCGATACCTCGGTCATCCAGCTTGTCATGATCCCGATCCTATGGCCGGTCGCGGAGGCGATGGGCATCAACATCATCCATTTCGGCCTCATCATCTGCTTCAACATGATGGTCGGTCTGTCCACGCCGCCGTTCGGCATGTGCCTGTTCATCACCTCGGGCATATCCGGCACGCCGCTCAAGGATATCATTCGGGAGATCTGGTGGCCGATCATCGTCATGCTGATCGTGCTCGCCGTGATCACCTACATCCCCGACGTGGTGCTGTTCCTGCCAAAGCTCACCGGTATGATGGCCTGATATAAAAAGGAGGTCCAAACATGACTTTTGCGATCCATGAAGGCGTATGGCCGGTAATGATCACCCCGTGGAAAGAGGACAATACGCCGGACTTCAAAGCGCTCGAGGCGCTGACGAACTGGTATGTGGAAAAGGGCTGCGACGGCATCTTCGCCGTCTGCCAGTCGAGCGAGATGCATTATCTTTCGGCGCAGGAAAAGCTGGACATCGCGCGCTGCGTATCGGAAGCCGCCGCGGGCCGGCTGCAGATCGTCGCCTCCGGCAACACCGAATGCAGCCGCACCGAGCAGTACCGACAGATCGAGGACATGATGAAGATCCCCGGCATCGGCGCGTATGTGCTCGTGTCCAACCGGATGGACATCAAAAACGAGGGCGAGGAAGCCTTCCGGAAGAACGTGGACGACGTGCTCGCCGCGTTCCCCGATATCTCGTTCGGCATTTATGAATGCCCGATGCCGTGGAAGCGTCTCCTTACGCTGGACTTCATCCGCGACTACGCCCCCAGCGGCCGTCTCGTGTTCATCAAGGACACCTGCTGCGACTATGAGCTGATCCGCCGGCGGCTCGAAGCCGCCAAAGGCACGCCCATGAAGCTCTTCAACGCCAACTGCCAGTCGTGGTACGACAGCTACTGCCACGGCGCCGGCGGCTACAGCGGCATCATGGCAAACTTCCACCCCGACATTTACAAGTACTGCGTCACGCACAAGGACACCGACCCCGAAAAGGTGCAGCACGCGAACGATTTTCTGACCCTCGCGGGCATGATCGAGCGCACCTGTTACCCGGTGAGCTGCAAATACTATCATCAGCTCGTCGGCGTCCCCATGTCCACCTACTGCCGCAGCGCCGATCCGCACCGGCTGGACAACGCCGCGAAGGAAGAGGTCGAAGCGCTGATCCGCATGGAAAACCACATCCGCGAAGAGCTCGGCATCGGCTGAGCGCGCAATAAAACCAGCCTCGGCCATAAGGCCGAGGCTGGTTTTTGTTTCATGGGGTATTCAAATGGCCGGAAACGGGTTTTCCCCGCCGTGGTTCTGCATTACCATTGCGGCAGAAAAGCGAAGCGTTTTATCCTCGGACAGATCGGCAACGCTTTTCAGCGCCGCCCACGCTTTTCCCGTAAGAACGCCTTCCTGCAGGCAGAAATTTCCGGCATTGATCTTCACGCGGTCATCTTCATGGTCGAGCAGGCGATCCAGAATGTCGATGCATTCGCCTCGGGTTTTGTCGCGGCTCAGGTCTTTTCGCATTTCTTTTTCGATGCCCTGCAGCGTCTTGGCCGCGCGATTGCTCAGTTTGACTTTTTTCTTGTC
>OMDX01000521.1_pt1 | contig 14588 bp, 13 predicted proteins | sample 1673711 | NCBI WGS metagenome assembly OMDX01 (sample SAMEA103958123, study PRJEB25191) | human gut metagenome
CCAACTTCTTGGGACACACCTCTCTCCCCGTGTCCATTTTCATGGGTACAGTTTACATCGGTATAGTACCAGTGCAGGATATCCTGCCAGGTTTTGCCCTCTGCCGCCAACTGATTGGCCCCGTATTGGCTCATGCCCACACCGTGGCCGAAGCCGGTGACGTGAAACGTCACCCTGTCCGCCGCGGCCTCCGCAGTGAAGCACGCCGACCGCAGGCCGTACAGGCTGCGGACCTCGGTCCCCTCCACGGTGACGCCGCCGATGGTCACGGTCTCCACCCGGCCGGAGGCATTTTCCGTCCGGCCTGTGATCCAGGTTTCCGGCGCCCCGGCAAAGGAGGCCTCCGGGTGAGCCGCCAGAAACGTCTGCTGGAACTCCGCCGCCGGCAGCTCCCTGACGCTGTAGTAATTGGGCACAGAGCCTTCCCCTTCGGGGCTTTTCACGCTGTGCAGATACGGCAGGGTGGACACCCACACGTCTCCGGAGTTGGCGGTGACTCCGGCGGAGGAGGAGTGAAACGCCGCCAGAATGGGCTGTCCGTTGTACAGGATCACCTGTCCGTCGGTGTCCCGGACGGCCTGCTGGACCTTGGCCTCGTATTCGGCGGCGTGTTCGCCCCATTTTTCCGCCGCCGCCTGGGCGGAGGTGTAGGCATTGCAGCAGTGATAATCCATGCACACATCAGCGTCCGGGTGCTCCGCCTTGCGGCCGGAGGCCATGTGGTAACAGATAAAGGTCCGCTCCGCCACGGCCTGGGCGTCCAGGGCCTGCTGGTGAAAGGAGGCAGGCATTTCTCCCCGGACCACCCCGGGCAGATACTCCGCCATGGTCATCTCCACCACCTGCTCCCCGTCCCACACCCGCAGCAGAACCGCCCCGTCGGCGGCGCTTTGTCCCGGGACTGTCCCGGTTTGTCCCGGGTCAGCATCCGGGACAGGCCGGGACGTCCCGGTGTCCTTCCCGGCGCCCAGCAGAGCCCCGCCAAACAGCAGCACCGTCAGCAAAAATCCCGCCGCCCAGTAACGCATGTCCATCCCCCCTTCGTTTGGTGGCAGTCTATGCGGAGGCGGACGGCGGCAGAACCAAAAAAATCTCCCCGGCGGAAAACCGCCGGGGAGAGCCGCTATCATCTGTTATCCGAAGCTGCGGTTGGACCGGAGGACTACCTCCACGTCGAACTGCTGGCCGTCCCGCAGGATGGTCAGGGTCACGGTATCGCCGATGACGTGGCTGCGCCGGACCGTCAGCAGGTCGCTGGTGACGGAAATGGACTGGCCGTCCGCCGCCAGGATCACATCGCCGGCCTGGATGCCGGCGTCGGCGGCGCCGGAGCCGCCGGACACCTCCACCACCTGGACCTGGGTGCCGCCGCCATCCTTTTCCACGGTGGTGACGGTGATGCCCAGGGAGGGAGCGCCCCGGTAGCTGCCGGTGGCAATGATGTCGTTGACCACGAAGCTGACGGAGCTGATGGGCAGAGCAAAGCCCAGGCCCTCCACGGTGGCCTCGGTATCGTCCGTGGTGCTCATTTTCAGGGTGTTGATGCCGATGACCTGGCCATAGGCGTTGATGAGGGGGCCGCCGGAGTTGCCGTTGTTCAGGGCGGCGTTGGTTTGCAGCAGGGTCATGGACTTGCCGTCTACCTCCACCGCCCGGTTGATGGCGGAGATGATGCCGTTGGTCATGGTGCCCCGCAGCTCCACGCCCAGGGGGTTGCCGATGGCGTAGGCCGTGTCGCCCACCTGCACCAGGTCGGAGTTGCCGAATTCCGCGGCAGGCAGCGGATTCTGGGGATCGGCCTTCAGAACGGCCAGGTCCTCCTCCTCGTCATAGCCCACCAGCTTCACGTCGTAGGTGACCCCGGTGTCCAGGGCCACCCAGCAGCTTTTGCCGCCGGAGATCACGTGGGCATTGGTGATGATGTACCCGTCGGAGGTCATGATGACGCCGGTGCCGATGGAGGCGCCGTCTGCCTGCTCGGACACCACGGTGACCACGGAGGGATTCACCTTGGCATATACCTCCTGAGCCGTCAGGGGCTGGCCCTGGGGGTCCTGGCAGGTCAGGCGCACGCCCTTATCCCCCTGGATGCGGGGGATGGTGGTGGCCTTGCTGCCGAAAATGTCCACAATGCTGCTGGGGTTGTCGCCGTCGCCGTCGGGCAGGGGCCGCTGCTGGCCGCCGCGCCCGGCGAAGATCGCCGTCAGCACCACCGCCGCCACGGTCACTGCCACCACCGCCAGGGAGATCCACAGCCACAGGCGGCTGCGGTGCTTTTCCTTTTTGGCGGCCTGCTTCCAGACGCTCTGGGGCATGGGGGTGCGCTGGACATAGTAATTGACCACCTCCCGGCCCTCAGGCTCCTTAGGGGTATACCAGGAGACGATCTCCTCCGGCTCCTCCCATTCCGGATTTTCCGCCGGGGCAGGACTCTCCTGGGGGACTGCCGGGGTCTCCGCCGGAGTCTCGGGGTCCTGGGACCGGATCTCGGGGTCCTGGGGCCGGATCGGGTTGTTTTCGTCAAACATAGCAATGGTTCCTCTCATGTATTCCGCATGGGGTGGGCCAGCTGAACGGTGAAGCTGAAGGAGGTGACGCCGTTTTCGCTGGTAACGGAAATTTTCTCTTTGTGCTGGGACAGGACGGTCTTGACCACATACAGGCCCAGGCCGTAGCCGTCCTTGTCCTCGCTGCGGGATTTATCGGACTTGTGGAAGCGCTCGAACAGCAGGGGGATCTCCTCCGGGGGGATGGTGTGGCCGGTGTTGCGCACCGTTACCACCGCCTTGTCGCCGCCGGTCTCCGTCAGCCCCAGGTACAGGGTGGAGCCCGGGGCCGCGAACTTGGTGGCGTTTTCCAGCAGGTTATAGATCACCTGGGTAATCAGGTCGTTGACTCCCTGGACCATGACGGAATCCTCCGGAATGTCCGCCTCCACGTCCAGGCCCCGGTCCGTGATCTTCTGCTCCATGGACAGCAGGGCCAGGCGCATGCTCTCGCACAGGTCGAAGTCCTCCTTCTTCATGTCCTGCTGGGACTGGATGCGGGAGATATCCAGCATCCGCCGCACCAGGCGGCTGAGACGGCGGCTCTCGTCGGAGATGATCTGGAGATACTTTTTCTCCTTCTCCGGGGGAATGGTTCCGTCCAGGATGCCGTCGGTATACCCGGCAATGGTGGTCATGGGGGTTTTCAGCTCGTGGGAGATGTTGGCAATGAAGTCGCTGCGCTGGCGCTCCGTCTCCGCCAGGGAGTCGGCCATGTTGTTGAACGACGCCGCCAGCTCGCCGATCTCATCGTTGCGGCCGGTGTCCTGCATGCGGACATCGAAATTCCCGGCGGCATAAGCCCGGGTGGCCCGGGCCATTTCCCGGATGGGCTGGATCTGGCGCATGGAGGTCAGGGAGCTGGCCACGAAGGAAATCAGCAGGATGATGGCCGACGTCATGAAGAACAGGCCGATGAAGGAGCGCCACATGCTCATCAGGGACCGGGCGTCCATCACCGCCAGCACCATGCCCACGGTGCTGCCGTCCTCCCGGGTCACGGGGACGCCCACCACAAACTGCTTCAGATCATATGCGCCGCCGATGCTGCTGCGGCCCTGGTAAAAGCCCTGATCGCCCAGGATGGCGTCCTGGATATCCTGGGGCACGGACACCACCTTGCCCCCCAGGCGCTGGTCGGAGGTCAGCAGGGCGTATCCCTCCTGGTTGCACAGAAGAAAGTCCGCCTTGGTAAGGCCGGCGGCCAGAGCCACCAGGTTTTGCAGACTGGGGCTCTGGGTCTGGCCGTTGGAGGCCAGATAGTCCCCGGACATGTTGGCAATAAGCTCCGCATGCTGGCGCATCTCGCTGCGGCGCTCGGTCACGGTGTCGTTATAGCTCAGGCCGTAAAACGACACGCCCAGCAGCAGCAGCGTCAGCAGCACCATCCCGGCCGTCAGCAGAAACTGCTGCCAGTACAGACTGTCGAACCGCCGCCGGAACTGGAAAATCTTTTCCTGGCTCATTTTACCTCGAACTTATAGCCCACGCCCCACACGGTTTTCAGGGCCCACTGGTCGGACACGTTCTCCACCTTTTCCCGCAGGCGCTTGATGTGGACGTCCACGGTGCGGGAGTCGCCGAAGTAGTCAAAGCCCCACACCTCGTCCAGCAGCTGGTTGCGGGTGTATACCCGGTTGGGGGTGGAGGCCAGGTGATACAGCAGCTCCAGCTCCTTGGGAGGCGTGTCGATCTTCTTGCCGTCTACCAGCAGCTCGTAGCTGTCCAGGTCGATGACCAGCTTGTCGAACACCAGGCGCTTTTTCGTGTCGTCGGGGATCTCGCTGCGGCGGAGCACCGCATTGATGCGGGCCATGAGCTCCTTCATCTCGAAGGGCTTCACCAGATAGTCGTCCGCGCCCATTTCCAGGCCGGTGATCCGGTCGTTGACCTCGCTTTTGGCGGTGAGCATGATGATGGGGGTCTTGGCCTTTTCCCGGATGTAGGCGCACACGGCCCAGCCGTCCATCACCGGCAGCATGATATCCAGCAGCACCATGTCCGGGGCCTGCTTGTCGAATTCCTCCACGGCCTTGCCGCCGTCATAGGCGCTTCGGACCTCGAAGCCCTCTTTTTCCAGGTACATGCGGATCAGGTCGGAGATGTTGCGGTCGTCCTCCACCACCAGAATGTTGCGTGCCATGCGCTCAGCCTCCCACTTGTGAGTATCGTTGATGCTTTCCTCTATTATACCGCCCCGGATGGGGCTTTCCTGAACTTTCTGTAAATTCAGGGGCTTTGATGGTTCAGTATACCACATTTTCCCGGGGTTGTATAGTCAGCTTGCCAAAAAAGAGCGGCGGCCTTTTTTGATAAGCTGAGGTCCCCCGGCTTTCCGCCGGGGGACCTGGGAGGGGCTTATGCGTCGCTCTTGCGCTTGGTCTTGCCGTAGCCATAGCCATAGCCGTAGCCATAGCCGTAACCGTAGCCGTAGCCGTAGCCGGAGGCGGAGCCCCGGACATTGGTGGCACAGTTGAACACAAAGCCAACCATTCGGGAATCGGCCCCGGCCAGGGCCTGGACCCCCTCGAAGATCTGGGTGGTGGCGGCAAAATCCTCGCGGATCACGTAGATGACCCGATCCACATGGCGGCTCAGGGCCAGGGCGTCGGCCATCATGGCACAGGGCGGGGTATCCAGCACGATGTAATCAAACATGGGGCGCAGCGTGTTCATCAGCGCCTCCAGCTTGTCGTATTGCAGCAGGTTCATGGGGGTGTGGATGGGCTCGCTGCCGGCAAAGACGTACAGGGACGTGTCCTCATAGCGCAGGAAGTGCACCTGGCCCAGGCTGCCGGACAGGCACTGGCCCAGGCCGTCGGAGGGCTTGGTCAGGCCCAGCAGGGCCTTGTCGCTGGGGCCCCGGAGGTCACCGTCGATGAGCAGGACCTTCTTCCCCTCCCGGGCCAGGGACAGGGCCAGGTTCACGGACACGGAGCTCTTGCCCTCGGAGGGGATGGAGCTGGTGACCATGATGATCTTGTCCTGGGGCTTCAGCTGCCGCAGCAGCTTCAGCCGCAGCAGACGATATGCCTCGCAGAAGGCGCTGTCGGTCTGCATATGGGTGATGAGCAGCCCCTGCTGGGGGCCGCTTTTGCGGCGCTTGGGCGCCGTGCGGGGAATGGAGGCCAGGCACGGCAGGCTCACCAGGCGCTTGACGTCGCCGGTGGAGGACACCGTCCGCCGCAGAGCGGCGGCAATGATCAGGACCGCCAGGTCCAGCACCAGGCCCAGGAATGCGCCCTTGACGGCGCTGCGGACCCAGGGATCGCTGTTGTACGGTGCGTCGGGCAGAGAGGGCTCCTGGTTCACCACCAGCTGCGTCTCGCCCAGCACCAGGCGGTTCACCTGGGGATATACATCGATGACGGCCCGGAGGATGTCGTAGGCATCCTGGGCGCCGGGGCTTTCCACCGTCAGGACAAAGAAGCTGGTATCCGGAATGGGCGAGGCGGAGATGCTGCCGTTGATGGAGGCGGTCCCCAGCCGCTGGCGCAGCAGCTCCTGCATCCGGTCGGAGGACAGAAGATAGGGGAAGGTATCCGTCACCTGCTGGGCGGCGGATTTGTTGTAATACTGGCTGTAGCTGGACACATCGGTGCCTCCGATAAAGCTCAGGCTCACGGAGAACACCGCCTCGGACCGGTACATGGGACGGAAGGCGCGGTGGGCCCGCCACCCCATCACGGCGGCGCACAGCACGATCAGCGCCAGGCACACGGGCCACAGCCGCCGCAGGGCCCGGAGCATCCGCCGCAGCAGGACGGACAGGTCGATGGCCTGCTCTTCGTTATTGGTATGGGTCGTATGTTCCATAGTGCGCCTCACTGCTGCTTCTGGCCGGAGCGGTGCCCGTAGCCGTATTTGTCGTATTTCTTGCCGTAGCCATAGCCATAATAACCGTAGCCATAGCCGTATCCGGCGGAGTAAGCGGTCAGGTGGGCCATATCGTTGAGGATGCAGCCCAAAAACTCTGCCTTACCGGCCCGCAGGGCGTCGATGGCGTCGTTGATCTCCGGCGCGGGGACGGTGTCCTGCCGCACCACCAGCACCGACGCGTCGGACAGGTCCGACAGCAGCTCGCTGTCGGAGAAGAAGCCCAGCGGCGGCGAGTCGATGATCACATAGTCGTACTGCTCCCGGGCCAGGGCCACCACCTTGGCCAGCTGGTCCGAGGCCAGCAGCTCGATAACGTCGGTATAGGACTTGGTGCTCAGCAGGGAGTGCAGCCCTGTGGAGGGGTCCGTGACGGCGGCAGAGAGGATCTTCTCCGGGTCGGCGGACTCTGACAGCAGGGTGCCCAGCTCGTTTTTCTGCTTCACGGACAGGCCCAGCATCTCGCTTTGCACCGGGCGGCGCAGGTCCAGGTCGATGAACAGAACGGACACCCCCCGGGAGGCCAGGGAAATGGCCGTGTTGGCGGCCAGGGTGGATTTGCCCTCTGCCGCGGACACGCTGGAAAACAGGAATACCCGGCGGCCCTTGGCGTGCTCATGCTGGAACTTTTCGGCGATGCGGTGGATGGACTCGGTAAAGGCAAAGCTGATGGCCGGGGACGAGATATTCAGGTTCCGGCGCAGGCGCTTGCCGCCCCGGCGGGACCGCCGCTCCCGGCGGTCGTCCATCCAGCCCAGGAGCTTCCGGGTCTGGCGGCCCTCGTGAGGCACGGTGGAGATGAGCTTGGCGTCCAGGTCGCTGCGGGCGCCCTCCTGGGTCTGGACCGTGCCGCTGGTGACGCTGGCCCACGCCACGGCGGCGGCGGTGAGTCCCGCGCCGATCACGCCGGCCAGCAGGCAGATCTTCGGCACGTTATAGCTGCGGGACGGCGCCACAGACAGGGTGGGGGCGTTGAGCTGGCTCAGCACCGCCGTGGACGATACGTGGGCGGACAGGGTGCCATAGTTGTCGGACACCGCCTTCAGCAGCACCAGCGCCTGGCGGGGCGTGTCGGCGGTGACGGTGACGCGGATCAGATTCGTCTCGCCCAGCTGTTGGGCGGATACGGTGCCGTCCAGAGACATGCCCAGATTCTGCTCCATGGTCTGGCGCAGGACCCGGCTCTGCAGCAGCTGGGAATAGGACGCGGCCATGTCAGCGGCAGCGGTGATATTCGTATAGTACAGGGTGCTGGCCCGGGCGGTGACGGCAAAGGTGGTGGAGCTGGTATACTGCCGGGTCACGAAGCACGAGAGCACGATCCACGCCGCCATAGCGCAGGCAGCCGCTGCCAGCAGCAGCATCCACAGCTGCCGCAGCAGGGTCCGCACCAGGCAGTAGGGCTCGATATGGGACCACTGAAGGCCCCGGTTTTTTTCATCCATGGCATTCTCTCCTTATTCCACCACCACCGTCAGATAGACGGTGTAGCTCTGGCCCCGGGCGGCCACGGTATAGCCCACATAGTACACCCCGGGGACCGATGTGTTCACCGGATCGTCCACGGATACCTGAGAGGCAGCCAGGGTGGACCCGTCCGGGGCCACCACGCTGTCGATGTATCCGGCGGCGTCAAAGGACGCGCCCTGGGGCAAATAGATCAGATAATCCTTCAGCCAGATCAGCTGGGTCTCGCCGGTGGTAATGACCACCTTCAGCGGCAGCACCACCGGTTCGCCCAGACGGCTGTCCACCTGGGCGGTGACGTTGTAGACGCCGGGCTGGCTGTTGACAATGTTCTGGGAGGTGATGCGGATGGTCTTGCTGATGTCGCCGTCCAGCACGTCGGAGGCGGTGAGCCGGTCCAGCAGGGTCACCGTCTGGCCCAGGGGATACACCAGGGGCCGGGACAGCGCAAAGCGGGGGGCCTGGTAGTCCGTATAGCGGACGGTGCGGGTGACGGTGGCCATGTTGTTGGCAGAGTCGAACACGATATAGGTCACCTGGGCGCTGCTGTCGGCCAGAGCCGGGGTCACGCCCTTGATGAGGATCTGGTCCGTCAGGTCGCCGTCCCGGTCATCGGAGGCCATGACGCCCTGCAAAAGGGCATCCTCCCCGGCGGTGACGCTGACGTCGATGGAGTCGCTGGAGCAGGTGATCACCGGGGGCGTGGTATCCACGGTGACGCGGCGATAGATGCGCAGGCCGCAGAAGGCCAGCAGCACCAGGATAAACAGCGCAATGACCACGCGCTGCATTTTGCGGATGGCTCTCATAGCTCGTCCTCCCTTGGAGAAAAAATAGGCCGGTCCGCCCCCACCATGGGGCGGTCCTCTAAAATACGGCGGGGGTTCCCGTCCAGCAGCAGCCGGGGGCAGTCCGGGGAAAAATCATCGGCCAGCGTGCTGCGCAGCAGGCCCATATGGGTGGTGCGGACGGTGGGGCGGTGGGCATCGCTGGCGGCGGCGTGGGCCAGCCCGTGCTCCAGCAGCCACAGGGCAGTATCCTGTGCCCGGCGGCCCAGACGGCCCAGAACGCTGCCCTTGTTCAGCTGGATGACAATGCCCCGCCGGAACCAGCCCTCAAGCCGCGCGGGGTCGCGCTGGACGGCATTGTACCGCTCCGGATGGGCGGCCACGGGAACCAGGCCCCGGTGGCGGATGTCCCGGAAGCACTGCTCCATAAACTCCGCGGACTCGTCAAAATAAAATTCCACTAGCAGATACCGGCTCCCGCCCAGGGTCTGGAGCTGCCGCTGGTCCAGCAGCCGGGGCAGCTCCGGAGTGCAGAACACCTCGGCCCCCGGGTGAATGCGCAGGGGGATGCCCTCCGCGTCCAGGGCCTGCTGCAGCCGGGAGAAGGCCGCGCGCAGGGAGGCGGAGCGGTAATTCTTGGGCCCGTTCCCCGGCAGATTGCAATGGGGCGTGGCGATGATGTCCGTGACGCCGGAATCCGCCGCCATCCGGGCCATCTCCAGCGAGTCCTCCATGGACGGGGCCCCATCGTCCACCCCCGGCAGAATGTGACAATGGATATCCACCATATCCGGTCCCTCCCCTCCTGCGAAAGCACGATACGCGAAATTATAATCAAGTATAGCACATTCCCCCCGGGTTTTCAAGTCGAAGAAGGGCGAATCCCGTCTGAGGCGCATTGCGCGTTTTCCCTATTGACAAAGGCAATCACTTCTGCTAATATAAGAAATCACAGAGTACCCCACAAGTTCATACCTTATCAAGAGTGGTTGAGGGATCGGCCCGATGAAACCACGGCAACCTGCAAGGCAAGGTGCCAAATCCGACGTATGCTGAGCGCGGAAGTGATATCCCCGCGTTCGTCCTTCGACAGATGAGGAGCAATTTTCACGCACGATCCGTCGAATGGCGGAGCGTGTTTTTTCATGCTCCGGGTCGGTGGGGGATTCTGAAAAATCTATTCATAAAGGAGCACGAAAATCATGGCAAGACGACTGTTTACCTCAGAATCCGTTACCGAGGGGCATCCCGACAAGATCTGCGACCAGATCAGCGACGCCGTTCTGGACGCCATCCTGGAGAAGGATCCCAATGGCCGCGTGGCCTGCGAGACCTGCGCCTCCACGGGGCTGATCCACATCATGGGCGAGATCACCACCAACTGCTATGTGGACATCCCCAAAATTGCGCGGCAGGTGGTGCTGGACATCGGCTATGACCGGGCCAAGTATGGCTTCGACGGCCATACCTGCGCCGTGATCACCAACATCGACGAGCAGTCCGGCGATATTGCCCTGGGCGTGGACAAGAGCCTGGAGGCCAAGGAGGCCGCCGACAGCCAACTGGACAACGGCGCCGGCGACCAGGGCATGATGTTCGGCTACGCCTGCGACGAGACCCCGGAGCTGATGCCCCTGGCCATTTCCCTGGCCCAGAAGATGGCCATGCGCCTGACCCAGGTCCGCAAGCAGGGCCTGGTGGACTATCTGCGCCCTGACGGCAAAACCCAGGTCACCGTGGAGTATGACGAAAACGGCACTCCCGTTCGGGTGGACACCGTGGTGGTCTCCACCCAGCATGCCGCCGAGGCTACCCTGGACCAGATCCGCCGGGATATGATCGAGCTGGTCATCAAGCCCACCGTGCCCGCGGAGCTGCTGGACGAGAATACCAAGTTCTATGTGAACCCCACCGGCCGCTTCGTCATCGGCGGCCCCCAGGCCGACAGCGGCCTCACCGGCCGGAAGATCATCGTGGATACCTACGGCGGCAGCGCCCCCCACGGCGGCGGCGCCTTCTCCGGCAAGGACCCCACCAAGGTGGACCGGTCTGCCGCCTACGCCGCCCGCTGGGTGGCCAAGAACGTGGTGGCCGCCGGCCTTGCCCGCCGCTGCCAGGTGCAGCTGGCCTACGCCATCGGCGTGGCCCGGCCCGTCAGCGTGCTGGTGGAGACCTTCGGCACCGGCGTGGTGTCCGACGAGGCTCTGGAGCAGGCCGTGGAGCAGGTGTTTGACCTGCGGCCCACCGCCATCATCCGGGACCTGGATCTGCGCCGTCCCATCTATCGCCAGCTGGCGGCCTACGGACACATGGGCCGGGAGGACCTGGGCGTTACCTGGGAGCGCGCCGACCGGGTGGACCAGCTGAAGGCCGCCCTGAATGTAAAATAATCGGGATAAACAGGCTGGCGAACCCGAAGCCGTAATTCCCCGTGTTCTTCATCAGGGATCGCCGAGATGCCATGTCCCGTGTTATTCTCTTGGCCATGAGGGATATGGTCTCGTTTCCGGATAAGCTGGTGCGGCAGTTCAGCTTTATCACATGAGACCATATCCCTCATAGCTTTTTTCACTTGTCCAATATGTATTGTGCACATAAATGACCGCAGCGAGAAAAAGCTTTGCTTTTCTCCCCTCGCCGTGGTATAATGGCAAAAGCTGAATATCCGGGTATAGCGAAGCTGGTATCGCGCCTGGTTTGGGAGTGCCGTGGTTGTATCCGGGATAGGGTGAGGCGAAACGCCGCAAAGCCTTGCGACACCTGCGTTTGCAAGATTTTTCCCGATTGCCGAAAGCAGCACAAAAGCGGCTTTGACCACAGGAATGACCACAGACAGAAAAATCTTTATTTTTACCCCTCGCCGTGGTATCATGGCAGAAAAGTGAATATCCGGGTGTAGCGAAGTTGGTATCGCGCTTGATTTGGGTTCAAGAGACCGGGCGTTCGAGTCGCCCCACTCGGACCACTCGCCTCCAAAAGCCCATGGCTTTTGGAGGTTGTCCTTTGCCGCAATTGACAAATACGGCTGTCCCATGGTACAATGAAACTCCAAAATAAGTGTGGATTTTTCTGGAGCATCGCCTCCATTTTTCGCCACGCATCCGACAGGGTGTGCGGCGTTTTTTATTAGGAGGAACGACGGATGAACATATTTTACCAACTCATCGGGCTCGGCGCACTGATCGCCATGGGTCTCAGCTATTGGCAGAATGACAAGCGTACCATCTTGCTGTGGCAGGTGGTGGCCAACCTGATCTTCGCCATCCACTACACGCTGCTCCACGCACGCTCCGGCGCACTGTGCAGCTTTTTCCAGATTGTCGTGCTGCTGCTTTTCCTATTGCAGGAGAAATTCAACTGGAGTAAACTGGTCACCGCGATACCCATCGTGGCAGTATTTCTGCTGATTGCCGTGGTGACCTATGAGACGCCAGTGACGGTACTGCCCATCGTGGCATCGTTGGCGGCGTTGCTGCCGTTCTTCCAGTCCAGGCAGCGGGTGATACAGGCGGCAGGCATCGTCAGCGGCCTGTCGTGGCTGGTGTATGTCATTGCGGTACGGTCGTATTCCGGCATGGTGACAGAGTCGGTACTGACCATCATCACGGCGGCGTCCCTGCTGAAGAAGGAAACCAGAAAGCCCTGAACGGACAGATCCCCCGGCATATTGCCGGGGGAGTCTGCCGAAGGGGTGCGCCGCGTCAGGCGTAGTGCTTCAGACCCTGCGCCATGGATGAGGCGGTGCAGCGGCGGGCATGGCAGGAGAGCGTGTCACGTTTCTCTCCGGCGCACCGGGTGGCTGCTATCAGCGCGGCCAGTCTCCGCTTGCGGGGGACTAAGGGAGTATCCTGTTTCATTTGCTTTGCCATGGAATATACCTCCGTTCGTTTTACTACCGCTATCATAAAACAACGGACGGTCTGTTCCATTGGCAAAATAAATGAACATTTCTAAGAAAATTGTGATAGTATCACAAGGGGGCAGAAGCCATGACATCACAGCACACAGCGGACTATCCCACACTGCAGGAGGTGCTGCGCCTGCCTGTGTTCGCAGGCTGCACGGTCTGCGGCGGCGCGGCGGGACTTGGCCGTAGAGTCAGCGGTGTCAATCTGACGGACACACCGGACTACGCGCGCTGGCTGGCGCAGGGAGAACTGCTCATCACCACTGGTTTTGCCATCGCAGACGATCCGCAGGCCGTGGATGCGCTGCTGCCCACGGCGGCAGAAAAAGGCCTGTCCGGTGTGGGTATCAAGCCGGGGCGTTACCTGCCCAGCCCCCTGCCGGCGGCGCTGGCGGAGAAGGCTGACCGACTGGGACTGCCGCTGCTTCAACTGCCGACCGATATGCGCTTTGCCGAGTTGGCCGATGCGGTGTCCCGCGAGATCGCACGGCGGCGAATACCGGCGGAGCAGGAGCGGCAGCTGGCCGTACTACTGCACCATCTCATCTCTGGCGCGCCGCTGAGCGAAGAGATGGAGCGGCAGGCGGCGGAGTCCGGTATCCATTTGGAATGTCCGCATATCCTGTTGCGGATACGGGTGGATGCGCCGGAATTGCAGCGGCGCTCTTGGCTGCACGAGGCAGAAGCGTGCTGCCGGGCGCTGGGCGTGGACATATGGGGTGCACTGTCGGAGGATGGCCTTCTGCTGGCGCTGGAGGCGGACGACCTGTTCGCGCTGGAGATGCCGCTGTGGCAGGTGATGGCGGACTTTGCCGCCGTCCACGGCGTTATCTGCGGCGTCAGCCGCCCCTACGGCGGTACGGTGGGCTTTCAGAAAGCAGACCGCAGCGCCCGTGCGGCGCTCCACATGGCGGCGCGATCGGAAGCACCCTGCGTGACAGACGACCCAGCGGGGGTGGTACGGCTGCTGGAGGAATCCTCCCCGGCGGAAACGGACGCCTATATCCATCGGCAGCTGGGAACGCTCCTGCGGCAGCCAGAGCCGCGGCGGCAGGAGCTGCTGGACACGCTGGTGAGCTGGCTGCGCTGTATGGGCAACCAGCGCCGGATGGCACGGGAGCTGCACCTGCACTACAACACCGTGAGTTACCGGCTCCAGCAGCTATGGATGCTGCTGGAGGCCGATCCGGTCGATCCGATGAAGCGATTGGCATTGGAAACGGCCCTGTATCTGTACCGGTACAGGCGCACATAAAAGAGTGACTGATCATGGATAAGAGCAGGACGAGCGGTGAATGGGAACGGATGGTGTCGGGGCGTCTCTATACGCCTACCGATCCGGAGATTGCCAAGCGGCACCGGGTTGGTATGCGCCGCTGTGACCGGTTCAACCGCCTCCCGCTGTGGTGCGCAAAGACCAAACAGCGTGCGCTGGAGCGCCTGATCCCCTCCGCAAAAGGGAAGAATTTCGAGGCGTTTGCACCCTTTTACTGCGAGTACGGCGTGAATATTTATGTGGGGCGGAACTGCTTCGTCAACTACAACAGCGTATTTCTGGATGTAGCGCCCATTACGCTGGGGGACAATGTGCTCATTGGACCCAATGTGACGCTGGCCACGCCCAACCATCCGTTTATCGCCGAAGAACGAGCCTATACAGACTACCCCAACGGCTGCCATGCGTTGGAGTATGCCGAACCCATCACCATCGGGGATCACTGTTGGCTGTGCGCCGGTGCGACGGTGTGCGGCGGCGTGACCATCGGAGCGGGCAGCATCATCGCCGCAGGCGCGGTGGTGACACGGGACATCCCGCCCAACAGTATCGCTGCCGGTGTACCCGCCAGAGTGCTGCGGCAGATCGACGAGCGCGACCGCCTGCATGTATGGGAGAAGTATGTGAAGAACGAACTGCCCGATGCGCAGCGGTGACAACAAAACCTGGGAGCAATTACAAAAACCGTCTCAAACGATATGTTTGAGACGGTTTTTATATGCGAAAAA
>OMDX01000538.1_pt1 | contig 14436 bp, 8 predicted proteins | sample 1673711 | NCBI WGS metagenome assembly OMDX01 (sample SAMEA103958123, study PRJEB25191) | human gut metagenome
AATTGCGGGGACAGGATGGGCGGCGTGCCGTCCAGATCAAAAACGCGCTCCATGAGCAGGATAAGCGCTCACAGAAGCTCAGCAGCGACCTGAAGAATCTGAAAGATGGGCTCGTCTGGGTCGAGAATCTGATGTACTACGCCGATCAGGAGGCAGCCCGGCAGCTCGGCGCAGAGGACGATGGGAGCTGGGACATGAAGCGCAAGGCATTTGAAGAAGCGCGCGCGGGGCTGCCCAACGAGGATCCGGTCATTCTGATCCTAAACGGCGACGAGAGCGCTCACGACGATACCATTGACATCCCCAGGGGAAACGATGGCGCGTCGAACCAGCGCGATTCCGGACGGGTCGCCGTTTCGGAATACCTCAAACGGTTTGATAACAGCGCCTATTCCAACTTCCATGTGCTGAAGAATTTCAAACCGGAATATGTTCAGAAACAGGAATTGGGCTACAACTGCACGACGACCTCGGAGGCAATTGCAACCTCAATCAAATATGACCGCTGGACCAGCCAGTTTGACATGGAGTGGACGCCGGGAGAAGGTGCGGCCTGGACAGAATGTATAAAGTATGAAGAAACGGATTACTGGTCGGCAGAGCAGAAGCTCAGCAAAATCTATGAGTTCCTTCGCGCGGGAGAGCCGGTGATTGTCAGCTGTGATCCGACAGGAAGCCGAACCTCGCCCCATACAGTGACGGCGATCGGCATCCGGAACGGCGCAGATCCTTCAAATCTGACTTATGCGGATTTTCTGGTTGCAGACCCGGCAGACAGCACAGTAAAGACATTGCAGGAACTTCTGGAAAATGGTCAGCTGACGATCGACCGCAACGGTTGGAGTCTCAAAACGATTAGGTGAGGAAAAAGAGCAATGACGAAGCGGATATTTACGGTTTGTGAGGCTTTATGATTACATCACTGTGCTATACGGCAAGCGCGCAGAGCCTTCTTGGCGGGCGGGAAGAGCAGCAGGATGCGTATTGTCTGGAGCGGCGGCGGGGAGAGCTCCTTGCAGCGGTCTGCGACGGGATCGGCGGTCTGCCGGACGGCGCGGAGGCCAGCCGGAGCGCCGTGCAGGCCCTGCTGACCGCGTTTCACAAAAACCCGCAGGCTGCGCCCTCCTACCTCTACCGGCAGGCGATCGACTGGATGGACCGGGCCGTCGCAGAGCAGACCGCCGGAGGCGGCTCGACCATTGTGAGCGTCTGGGTGCGCAGCGGCGGGCTGTACTGGCTGTCCATCGGCGACAGCGGCCTGTTCCTCCTGCGCGGCGGCAGCCTGCAGCGGCTCGTTCCGGAGCATAATTACGCCGCGCTCTTAAAGCAGCGGCTGGAACGGGGCGAGATCAGCCAGCTGCTCTACGACCGGGAGATCGGGCGCGGCCGGGCGCTGACAAGCTATCTGGGAATGAACGGCATCAGCCTTTATGCGCAGAACCAGTACCCGCTGACGCTCGAACGGGGCGACGTGATCCTGCTGTGCTCCGACGGACTGCTGCAGGCGCTCGGCACGCAGGCGCTGGAGGCGCTGCTTTCCCAGCCCGGCACCGCGCAGCAGCTGACAAAAAGGCTCCAGACCGCGCTGCTGGCCCACAGCGGCAATATGCAGGACAATACCACGCTGGTCCTGATCAAACGACACCGATAAAGGGAGACGAGACAGAATGAAAAAAGTGCTTTGTAACATGAATCACTACTACGATGCGGACAAGTTCTCGACTTGCCCGCATTGCGCGCGGGCAAAGGCATTTTTGGAGCGGTCCGCACCGGCGGCCCAGCGCTCCGAGCCGCCCGCGCAGGGCGCGCCTGCAAGGGACGGATACTGGAGTCTCGATGATCTGCGCGGGAAAACCTCCCTGCCGGACACCCCGGCCCCCGGCTTCTCCGCTCCCCTGCCGCAGGAGCCGTCCGGCCTGAATATCATGCACACCACGCCGCTGTTCCAGCCGGACGAGATGCCGCTGCCGGTTCCGCCTGTGCAGGACCAGCCGCATTGTCCGAGCTGCGGTGCGCAATTGCGCAAACAGCAGCCGTTTTGCCCGTTCTGCGGTGCGCGGACGGACGAACCGGCTCCGCCTGCGCCCGCACCCGTACAGGAGCAGCCGCCGCGCTGTCCGAGCTGCGGTGCGCAATTGCGCAAACGGCAGCCGTTTTGCCCGTTCTGCGGCGTGCGGATAGACGAAGCGGTCCCGCCTGCGCCTGTGCAGGCGCAGCAGCCTGAGCCGGAACCGATGTCCGCGCCTGAGCAGCCGTTTATCCCGATTCCCAAACCGGCCCCAGAGCCTGAACAGCCGAGCGTCCCGGTTCCTGAACCCGAACCTGAGCAGCCGGTTTCTGAGCCGGGACCCGCGCCCGGAGCCGAGCAGCCGCCTGTTCCGGCTTCGGGGCCGGAGACAGACTCCGGGCCTCTCCCGGAAACGCCCCCCGCTCCGGTCATTGAGCCGGAGCGGGACTCTGTGCCCGTCCCCGCTCCCGCATCTGCTCAGCCGCCAAGACCGGCGTTTTTCCCGTCCTCTGCGCCGGGCGACGGGCGCACGCACATTCTGTATACCGGAGAGACGAGTCAGATCGAGCCTGTGGTCGGCTGGCTGGTCTGCGTGCTGGGCAGCCAGCAGGGACTGTCGTTCCCGCTTTCCGGCGGCAGGAACCGCATCGGACGCTCTGCGGACATGGACGTATGCCTCAGCTCGGATCCTGAGGTTTCCCGGAATATGCACTGCATCCTCACGTTTGACCCGGCCTCGGAGGCGTTTTATCTGCAGGCCGGAGACGGGCGCGGGCTGACATATCTGAACGGCACGCTGCTGCTGACCCCGATGCAGCTGAAGCCGCACGATCTGATCCGCGTCGGCGCGACGACGCTTCTGTTCGTCCCGCTGTGCGGAGAATCGTTCCACTGGAACACCTACTTTCAGATGCCATAAGGAGCCCAGATGAAAAGCTGTGAAAAATGCGGCAGACCGATCGCGGACACTGCCGCCTGCCCGTACTGCGGCTATTCGCAGGCCGCAGAGCTGCCGAACGCCCTGCAGCCGGGCTGGGAGATCGCCGGGCGTTACCGTATCGAGTCCGTGATCGGCCTCGGCGGCTTTGGCATTACATACTGCGCCTATGACCAGAAGCTCGCGTGCACAGTCGCGCTGAAGGAGTATTTCCCCTCCGGCGTCGCCAACCGCATTCCCGGCAGCAAGGAGGTCATTCTCTACGCGGGAAAACGGACGGAGGAATTCCGACAGGGCTATACGCGCTTTCTGAACGAGGCGCGGAACATGATCCAGTTCCAGTCCGTTCCGAACGTCGTGCAGGTACGGGAATACTTTGAGGAAAATGGCACGGCCTATATCGTTATGGAATATCTGCGCGGCCACACGCTGAAAACGGAGATCGAGCGCGCCCCGCTGACGTGGGAGCGCGCGGTCACCATCGGCGCGGTCATCTGCGGCGCGCTGACGGCGCTGCACCGGAAGGGGATCGTCCACCGGGACGTCAGCCCGGACAACATCTTCCTGTGCGACGACGGCAGGATCAAGCTGATCGACTTCGGCGCAGCCAGAGTCTCCATGCAGCAGACGCCGCTGACCGTCGTATTCAAGGACTGCTTTACCCCGCCGGAGCAGTATTCCCGCTCCGCGCATCAGGGGCCGCAGACGGATATTTACGCGCTGGGCGCTACGCTCTATACCGCGATGCTCGGCAAGAAGCCCGAAAGCGCGCTCAACCGCTGGCCGACGGACCATCTCAAGGCCCCGCATACACTGAAGCCTGAGATCCCAGAGCCGGTCAGCAACGCCGTCATGCAGGCGCTGGCGCTGGAGCCGGAGCTGCGGTTCTCCAGCGCGGAGGAGTTTTCCCGCGCGCTGCTCCAATACCAGCAGACAAAGAGCCTTGAAAAAACACGGAAGGAAAAGCAGCGCAGAAAATGGATCAGTCTTCTGAGCGTGTTTCTGGTGCTTGCCATCGTCGGCGGTACGGTCGGCTACCTCTGGATCAGCCGCACGGCTCAGGAAACGCTGCCGGACGCGGCGATCGACGTCTGGTTCACCGCAGACCCGCTCCGCGCAAGCGGGCAGAACAAGATCGCCGCACTGAACGCCGCAGCAAGCGCGTTCCAGACGCTGTACCCGAACGTTGAGCTGCGGCTGCAGAGCATTGCGCCCGATCAATACAAGCAGCGGCTCAAGCAGGCGCAGCAGGACGGCTCGCTGCCGGTCCTGTTCGAGCGCACCGCGCAGAGCACGGATCTCGCCTGCAATGCCAAGGCGCTCCGGCAGCTGAACCGGCAGTACGATCCAGCCGGCTTCCGTCTTGGCGCGCCGGTCAGCGGGGATTATGCCGTGCTCGGCCTCGGACTTCCCGTTTTGTATGCGTCGAATGCGTGCGCCGAAGGCATCGGCTTTGATTTCCGGCAGGCGAGCAGCGCAACGCTCGCAAGCCTTGCAGGTCTTGATCTCAAGGCCGGGATGGATGCGTCGTTTTTGCCCGCCTATGAGGTGCTGTTCCAGAGTTCTATCCCGGAGACGGACAGCATGACCGTCAGCGCGGACGCGCTGGATGCGTTCCTGTCCGGCGAACAGGGCCTGTACTACGGCAGCACCGCAGACGCCGCAGACGTGCAGACGCAGCTGGCCGGACGCTACCAGCTGTACGCCGTGCAGTCGCCGGAGCGTGCCTGTATGCTCCAGAACGTCTGGTCGGTCACGCAGCAGTCGGCCAAAAAGGAGACGACCTGCGCCGTGCGCTTCCTGTCGTACCTTCTGAGCGAGGACGGACAGCGCTGCCTGTATCTTGAAAACCAGTATCCCAGTATCCCCGTGTCCAGCACAGTATATGAGCAGTACCGGAATATTGCCGGAGAGCTTGCGGACGTTCTGACCGATGCAAAGCCCCGGCCATGCGGAATCGTGTAGAAAGAGAGGAACAACATGAAAATATGCTTTGGATGCTTTGAGCAATACGACGACTCGTTCGACATCTGCCCGCATTGCGGCTATGCCGAGGGAACCGAGCCGGAGCTTGCAACCTATATGCGGCCGGGCGCGATCCTGAACGAGCGCTACGTCATTGGCCGCGCACTGGGTCACGGCGGCTTCAGCGTGACCTATCTTGCCTGGGACGCGCTGCTGCTGCACAAGGTCGCGATCAAGGAATATCTGCCCAGCGAATATGCAACCCGCCGCCCCGGCGAGAGCCGCCTGACCATTTTCTCAGGCAAGGAGGGTGAATACTTCCAGTTCGGCAAGGAAAAATTTCTGGACGAGGCCAAGCGCCTGTCCGCATTCCAGAACGAGGCCGGCATCGTCCACGTCTACGACTGCTTCTCCGCAAACGAAACGGCTTATCTCGTGATGGAATATCTCGACGGCATCACGCTGAGCGAGTATCTGAAAAAGGAAGCCGCCGTTTCGCCGCAGGGACGGATCGCGCCGGAAAAGGCTATCAGTATGCTCACGCCGGTCATGCTGTCGCTGCAGCGTGTACATGACAGCGGGATGATCCACCGGGATATTGCACCGGACAACATCATGCTCCTGAAGGACGGCGGCGTCCGTCTGATCGACTTCGGCGCTGCGCGCCACGCGGTCCACGACTGCGGCAAGAGCATGACCGTGATCATCAAGGACGGCTATTCGCCCGAGGAGCAGTATAACAGCCACAGCGTACAGGGTCCCGCCGCCGACGTCTATGCGCTCAGCGCGACGCTCTATCAGATGATCACCGGCATCACGCCGCCCGGCGCGATCGAGCGCGGAGAATATCTGCAGAAGCACAAGCGCGATATGCTGCCGCCTCCGTCCAAATTCAACAAGGCCGTTACGAAGACGCAGGATACGGCGATCCTCAACGGCATGGCGCTGCATACGCAGGACCGCACGCAGAGCGTCGCCGAGCTTTATGAGGAGCTGACCGCGCAGACGCCGGTCCGGCGCGTCCAGGAGACGATCCGCAAGCGCAGCAGCTTCAGCTGGCCGCTCTGGGCAAAGATCACCGCGGGCGTGCTGGCAGCCGCAATCGCCGCGGGCGGCGTTCTGCTCTATCTCAACCGCAAGCCGAAGACCGACACAGCAGCAGAGGACAGCTCTTATGTTCTGAGTCCGAACGTGGTGAATATGCAGGTCGTCAACGCGGTGACGGCGGCGGAAGACGCCTCGCTGCATTTGGTCGTGGAAGGCTCTGATTATGACGCGGGCGTCGAACAGGGCCGCATTCTGACGCAGAATCCGGACCCCGGCACGAAGCTTGCGCCCGCGTCCGATCTGCTCGCGACGGCCAGCCTCGGCAAGGAACGCCCCGTGGGCGTCATGGACGACATGAGTTCCATGCTCAAGGACGCTGCGGAGGATTACCTGACGCGGATGGGCCTTTCGGACGTGCAGATCAACTGGGAATATGTCGCGAGCGACGACGAAATGCCCGGAACCATCGTCAGCCAGAGCGTGACAGCCGGTTCGACGCTGACCCCCAGCTCCAATGTTACGATCAGCGTCGCGCAGCCCTCGCAGACTCCGGTCACGCCAGTTCCCACAACACCGTCGAACGGCAGCGGTTCGGGCGGCTCCAGCAGCTCGGTCGACATCAGTGAGCTGGTCCCGTCCGAGGATTCCTACGTGACGGTCCGCGATTACGTCGGCCAGTCGTTTGACACGGCCAAGGCCGATCTGCGCACGGTGTCGCTCTACGGCGTCAAGTGCGAGCTGCGCTACCATCCGTCCATTCCGAGCGGCAGCATCATCCAGCAGTCCCCGGAGGGCGGCGAAAAGATCCTGAAGGGCAGCGGCGTCTATTTTGTCGTCAGCCTCGGCCCGCAGAAGCAGCTTGTGCCGAACGTCCTGTACAAGGAGCAGGGAGAGGCAGAGCGGCTGCTGGCGCAGAGCGGCTTCGGCTCCGCGCCGAAGGCCGTCACGAGCAGCTATGTCGCGCCCGGCCATGTCGCGGCGCAGACGCCGCTCGGCGGCAGTGAGGCTGCGCCCGGCACAAAGATCAGTCTGGATATCAGCTCCGACAGCACCAGCCAGCCGACGCAGTCCAACGTCACGATCGATCAGTTCAAGGCGGAGCTCGATCTTCAGGTCGGCAAGTCGTTTAATTTGGCAAATTCGCTGCAGTACAGCGGAAGCGCCGCCTCCATCGTCTGGTCGTCCAGCAATCCTTCCATCGCTTTTGTTGACGCAGACGGCTATGTCGTCGCAATTGCCCCTGGCGCAGCGACGGTCACTGTCGTCGTCGGCGGCGAGGCAGCCACCTGCTATGTGACAGTCAATGACAGCCGGCCGCTGGAAATGGCGGGAAGCGTCATTCTGGAGGTTGGCGAGACGCTCCCGCTCAACCAGCAGCTCGGGAACATCAAAGCGACCTCGGTCTATTGGATCTCCTCTGACCCGCGCGTCGCGACCGTCACGAACAACGGTATGCTGACCGGCGTTTCGGAGGGCTGCACATTCGTGACCGCGCTCTATGCGGGACAGGTCAAGCAGTGTACCGTGTGGGTGCTCGATTCCGACAGCTATATAAAAGTGCAGCGCTTCGACCAGAACACCACGCAGCACGACGCGGAGGCCGCGCTGCAGGCAGCCGGGGTCGAGTACACCGTCAAGCAGGTGTATAACAGCCCGGCCGCTGCGGGCTGCGTCGCGGATTTCGACTTCACCGGCTACAGCGATTCGGACTATTATTATATCTCCGGCACACGCACGCCTGAGCTGAGCATCAGCGGCGGAGCCGCGCAGCAGCCGGCAGATACGCCCAAAGAACCGGCAAGGGATCCTGAGCCGGACAAGCCTGCCGGAAAGGCGACCCTGTCCATAACCAGCCGTCCGAACAAGACGTCCTATTATATCGGCGACAAGCTGAATACCGCTGGTCTGACCGCCCGCTATACCGACGCGTCGGGCAAAGCGCAGACCATCACCAGCGGCTTCACGACCAACGTCGATATGACCAGCGCCGGAGCGAAGCAGGTCACCGTCACCTATCGGGACGCCAGCTCGACCTTCAGCATCTCGGTCAAGGAGCCGAGCGTCACCGTCACGCAGGAGGAGCTGAGAGAGGGCCTGCGCCTGTACGCTACGACCGATCCCGCCGGTCAGGACGTGACCTGGAGCTCGTCGAATCCGAGCGTCGCGTACTTTGAGGGTAAAACTCTTCACGCAGCCGGCTCGGGCACTGCGGTCATTTCCGCCACGATGACCTACAACGGCCGTAAATATTCCGGTTCAACAACGGTCGTCGTCGGGGATCGCATGGATAAGGAAGAGCCAGCAAACTATTCCTTTAAGATTTACTGCAATCTGTATGAATACAAGAATTTTTACGGCGTTAGCTCCAACATTCCCGACTTCAACGATGCGAATGTCACATGGTCGGTCACCCCGGCCGATGCTGACTGGTTCACAGCAGATGGAGGCGCATATGTCGACAGCACCATCACCTGCACGATAACAGCTTCCTATGTCTATAACGGCAGAACCTATACCGACAGCATGAGGCAGACGATGGATCAGGTCAAGTATACGTTTAACATCGTCCCGGTCTATCCTGTTACAGGCGACCGTTTGGTCTTTCGCATTGAGACCAATATTCCCAATTTTAACGCTGCCAATGTACAATGGGCGCCAGGTCCTGCTGCTGTTACAGGATGGGTTGAAGGCGGACAGTATGTTATCGACCGAACCAGCCTGTCAGCCAATATCTACTATTGGCTCAACGCGATCTATTATTACAACGGTCTGAACTACACCAGCGATATAAGTATTTCTAGTGACCAGTGACGCTGACACTACAGACCGGCACAGCCGGAACTATACGGCGCAATAGGCGCTGCAGCCACCGGTATGTACGGCGGGTATCCAAACACCGGTATGCGCCCCTTGTGAAGCTGCCCGCAGTATCATAACCCTTCGCGAATCCCCTTTTCCCCCTCAGGCACAGCGCCCGGCCCCTCTGCGGAGCCGGGCGCTGATTCTTTCCATCAAACAGCCTCCCGGCAGGATGGAAAAGCCGGGGGCCGCCGGAGGCATCCCGGTGATCGAATCAGAATCTCCCTACTTGTCATTTGCTCCGGTTTCGTGTAAAATAGAACAAATATTGCAATTTGAAAGATCTCCGCCCTGGAGATCGGGAGGACTATCATGCAGTGGATCGAACTGACCATCAAAACGGCTCCGGCGGCCATTGACCTTGTCTGCGACCGGCTGACCGTGCTGGGCTTTGACAGCTTCATCATCGACGATCAGGAGCAGTTTCATGAATTTCTGGAGCAGAACCGTCAGTACTGGGACTATGTAGACGAGGATCTGGAAAAGCAGATGCAGGGACTTTCGCAGATCCGGCTGTATCTGGAGCAGAACGCTTCCGTGCCGGAAACGGTCGAAAGTCTGAAAAGCCAGCTGGCCGCGCTGCGCGCGCAGTACCCGTCGGTGGACTTCGGCTCTCTCGACGTGCAGCTGGCAAACGTCAAGGACGAGGACTGGGAAAACAACTGGAAGCGGTACTATCAGCCGCTGCCCATCGGCGAACGGCTGCTGGTCGTTCCGGAGTGGCTGCACCCGGAAAACCCGGAAAACCGCGTCGAGGTCCTGCTCGACCCCGGCATGATCTTCGGCACCGGCGCGCACGCGTCCACGCAGATGTGTATGCGCGAGCTGGAACGGGCCATTCAGGGCGGCGAGCGCGTGCTCGATCTCGGCAGCGGCAGCGGCATTTTGTCCATCACTGCCGTCCTGCTCGGCGCGGCCCACGCCACGGGCGTGGACATTGACCCCAAGGCCGAGGACATTGCCCGGGAAAACGCCGCCATCAACCAGATCTTCTCCGACCGCTTTACCGCCGTCACCGGCGACGTGATCGGAGACAGGGCCATGATGGAATCGCTCAGGGGACATTACGATGTGGTGCTGGCCAATATCGTGGCCGACGTCATCATTCCCCTGAGCCGCGTCGTGCCGGAATTTTTGCAGGAGGACAGCGTGTTCATCTGCTCCGGAATTCTTAACACGCGCCTTGCGGAGGTTCTGGCCGCATTGGAACAAAACGGGCTTCAGATCATCTCCACCGAACAGCAGGAGGACTGGTGCCGCGTGACCGCCGCGCTGCCGGAAGCGTGACGGGAGGAAGGAGAACCCCATGCGTATTTTTTCCTACCGCAACAAGCGGACGCTGCGGCGCATTGCGCTGATCGCGCTGCTGGCCGTCGTTCTGCTCGGCCTGCTCATTCTCGCGCGCATCAGCTATCTGGGCCGCTACGTCGTGTATTCGCCAAACGGCGTGTATTTTGACAAAACGCAGAAGCTCCAGCGCACCCCGCAGACGCCGGAAGCGCCCGCCGACGCAGAGGACTATCCATTTGAAACGATCCTGTCCGCCGCTGCCGAGGAAACGGACGTCGACCCGAACGCGGTGCAGCTGCAAGGCTTTTATATCTCCACGACCATGCTGGCAAACAGCGTGGACGAGGTGCGGCAGGCGCTGGCCGACGCGGACGGCTATAACGCCGTGCTCATCGACGTCAAAAGCCCGCTCGGCAATTTCTATTATTCGACCGACATCGCCGACGCCCAGACGGCAGACGCGGACATCGCCGCCTGCGACGCGCTCATAAAGGAGCTGACCGAAACGCCGGACCTGATCGTGATCGCCCGCGTGCCCGCGTTCTCCGACCCGAATTTTGTCGCCAAGCACTATTCTTCCGCCCTGACGACGACCTCCGGCGATCTGTGGATGGACGAGCGGCGGTGCTACTGGCTGCGGCCCGACTCGCTCGACGCGCGCAGTTATCTGGCTGCCATCGCGCTGGAGCTTGACGCACGCGGGTTTGACGAGGTGCTGTTCGATAACTTCACCGTACCGGACGACAGCTCCATTGCATGGGACGCCGAGGCTATCACGCAGGTCGCCGCATTGGAGGACTGCGCGGAGACGCTGGGCGCGAATCTGACCGGCAGCTCCATCCGCCTCGCGCTGGGCACGACGGTCCCGTCCGTCGCGCAGTATGCCAGCCGCGTGTATATCACGACAGAAAAGGCCAACGACGTAATGACCATGACCGAGGCCATGGGCGAGGTTCTGCCGGATCCGGCCACGCAGCTCGTTTTCGTCACGACCTCCCACGATACCCGGTTCGACGCCGCAGGCGTCATCCGGCCGCTGATGGGCGATGACAGCGGAGACTGAAACCGCCGCAGAATAAAGAGGAACATCCATGATCGATCTATCTGTAAAGGACCTGGTCAAGAGCTTCGACGCCGACACGAATCTGCTCGACGGCGTGAGCTTTGACATTCAGGCAGGCGAGCGTGTGGGCCTGCTCGGGCGAAACGGCGCGGGCAAGACGACGCTCTTCAAAATACTGACCGGAGAGCTGGACTACAACACCGGCGAGGTGCGCTTCGCGCCGGGCCGGAAGGTCGGCCTTATCTCCCAGATCCCACATTACCCGGCGGGCTATACGGTAGAGGACGTGCTGCGCACGGCGTTCCGGGAGCTTGCGAATATCCAGAGCAAAATGCGCCGTCTGGAAGAGCAGATGGCCGCGCAGCCGGACAAGGCGCTGCTTGCCGAATACGACGCGCTTTCCACGCGCTTTCAGACCGGCGGCGGCTATGAGACGGATATGCAGACCGACAAGATCTGCAACGGTCTCGGCATCCCCGCCGCGCAGCGGCAGCAGGACTTTGACAGCCTTTCCGGCGGCGAAAAGACGCGCGTGAATCTGGCGCGGCTGCTGCTGGAAAAGACGGATATCCTGCTGCTCGACGAGCCGACGAACCATCTGGATATGCACGCGGTCGAATGGCTCGAGGGCTATATTGAAAAATTCAGGGGAACCGTCCTGACCATCTCCCACGACCGGTATTTTCTTGACCGCGTCGTGACCCGCATCATCGAGCTACACGATGGGAAGGCGGAATTTTATTCCGGCAACTATTCGTTCTACGTGCAGGAAAAGCAGGCGCGTTTCGACCTGCAATTGAAGCAGTATGAAAAGGAGCAGGCCAAGCTCGGCCAGCTCGGCTTCACGCTTGAGCGCATGAAGGGCTGGGGCATCAACAACCGCACGCTCTATCGCCGCGCGATGTCCATTCAGCACCGCATGGAGCGCATTGAGAAAACGGACAGGCCGACAAAGGACAAGACCATGCGCGCACGCTTCAACCAGCGTGACTTTTTCGGCGACGAGGTGCTGTCGATCAAGAATCTCTCAAAGACGTTCGATGGAAGAACGCTGTTTTCCGACGTCGAGCTGGAGATGGGCGGCGGCGAGCGTGTGGCGCTCCTCGGCGACAACGGCACCGGAAAGACCACGTTTTTGAAGATGCTCCTCGGCGAGGAGACCGGCGAGGGCAAGATCAAATTCGGCCCCTCGGTCAAGTGGGCATATCTGCCGCAGGTCATCCACTTCGACCATCCGGAGCGGACGCTTCTGGACACGATGCTGTATGAAAAAAACTGCTCGGTACAGACGGCGCGCGACCGGCTGGGCGCGTTCTTGTTCGAGGGCGACGACGTGTACAAGACCGTCGGCAAGCTCTCCGGCGGGGAGCAGAGCCGACTCCGGCTGTGTATGCTGATGGATGAGAGCATCAACCTGCTCATTCTCGACGAGCCGACGAACCACCTCGACATCGCCTCGCGCGAGTGGGTCGAGGACGCGCTGGAGGAGTATGAGGGCGCGCTGATCTTCGTCTCGCACGACCGCTATTTTGTCAACAAGTTCGCAACGCGCATCTGGGAGCTTGAAAACGGGCATATCCGCGATTATCCCTGCGGATATGAGAAATACCGCTCCATCCGCTCGTTCGAGCGCATTCAGGCGGCGGCACCGCCAGCGAAGGAAAAGCGCGAAAAGAAAGAAAAACCGATCAATCCGGACAAAAATCTTGAAAAACAGGTGCGCGCCGTGGAGCGCGAGATCGAAAAGCAGGAGGCGCTCCTGCACGAATATGACTGCAGGATCGAGGCTGCGGCATCCGACTATCAGGAGCTTGCGCGCCTGATGGCGGAGCGTGAGACGCAGGAAGCGTCCTATGCGGAGATGATGGAGCGGTGGGAGACACTGTCCATGAAACTGGAGGGCGGAGCATGACGCTTTTGTATTTTGCGGCATTTTTTGCCGTGCTTGGGATCGTGCACATCGTGCTTCCGTACCACATCGGTATGACCGGCGTATGCCTGCTGCTTCTTGCGGCGGTGCTGGCGGCGCTGTGGCTGCTTAAGAGAAAGAAAGCGCGAAAAGGATGGAGCGCGGCGCTGATCGCGCTGACAGCGCTTGCGATGGCCGTGGTGTTCGGGGCGATGGCGCTGATCGTGATACAGGGGAGAGATGATGCGATGCCGGACAATGCGCCGGAATTTGTGGTCGTGCTGGGTGCGCAGGTACACGGCTCGGAGCCGTCTCTGACGCTCAAAAAGCGTCTGGAGCGGGCGTATGAATATATGACAGAGCACCCGGAGGCGACCGTCTTTGTCTCCGGCGGGCAGGGCCCCGACGAAACGCAGACCGAGGCTTCGGTCATGGCGGCGTATCTTGAGAGAAAAGGCATCGCGTCCGAGCGCATCGTTCAGGAGACGCAGGCGTGTGACACGCGGGAAAATCTGATTTTCTCGGCAGAGCTTGCCGAAAAGCGCGGCGTGAACACTGAAAGTGTCCTCATCATCACGAGTGATTTCCACATGACGCGGGCAAAATACATCGCCCGCACGCTCGGCATGACGTCCTACGGTCTGACGAGCAGCACATGGCCATGGGTTTTGAAGGTCAATTACGAGCTGCGCGAGGTCTTTGCCTTCGTCAAGGCGTGGTGGAAGGCGCACACGGCGCTCTGAAAAGAGTCTGCCGGGAACGTTTGACTTTTCCGCCATTCGTGGGTACAATAACAGACAATGACAACACAAAGGAGTGTTTTCCATGAGTGAATGCAGCGGCAACTGCTCCAGCTGCGGTGAAACCTGCTCCGACCGCAAGGCAGAGAGCCTTCTGGCGGAGCCCAACAAGAAATCGAATGTAAAAAAGGTGATCGCGGTCGTCTCCGGCAAGGGCGGCGTGGGCAAGTCCACCGTCACGTCGATGATGGCTGCGGCGATGTGCAAGCTGGGCCACTCGGTCGCCATTCTCGACGCCGACGTGACCGGCCCCTCCATTCCGCAGGCGTTCGGTCTGCATGAGCAGGCGCTCGGAAGCGAGGACGGCATCCTGCCTGCCGTGACCAAGGAGGGCATCAAGGTCATGTCCGTGAACCTGCTGCTGCCGAACGAGACAGACCCTGTCGTCTGGCGCGGCCCTGTGCTTGCGGGCGCAGTCAAGCAGTTCTGGACGGATGTGTGCTGGGGCGATGTGGACTATATGTTCGTCGACCTGCCGCCCGGAACGGGCGACGTGCCGCTGACGGTGTTCCAGTCGCTGCCGGTGGACGGTGTGGTCATCGTGACGAGTCCGCAGAG
>OMDX01000541.1_pt1 | contig 14424 bp, 12 predicted proteins | sample 1673711 | NCBI WGS metagenome assembly OMDX01 (sample SAMEA103958123, study PRJEB25191) | human gut metagenome
ATCCTTCAAGTGACATCAATTTCTCCTCTGCAAGATGTTCTGCTGCGTCACTGACTTTAAAGAACTCGTTATCTTCCTTGATAGAAATGACATATTCTTTAAGATATTGTACAGCCTTTGGCGCCACATCGGAAAGATATCGATTTGTATCGGAAATTATCTTGTTCATATCAGCCAATTTCTTGTCGATCTCCTGTTTTGTCATGGCAGGAAAAGTAAAGGTATCAGCTTCTATATCAACATCTTTACCCTTAGGTGTTATGGTAGTAAAATATCTCAATCCGGCCAATTCATTTATAACAAAGGCATTGAAATCTTCTTCCCATTTGTTGTCATATTTTCTTGCCGGAACAGTAAAAAAGCGTATATCCCAGTTATTGGCTTTAATATCATCCAATACTTTTTCAGGATATTTACCCCACAAACCGTACACTGAATCTTCTTTTTGAAGATACAGCAACTGTTGTTGCAAAGATTCTATCTCCTTAAACTTATCATCTATAAAATTATACAATGCCTCATTACGAAGTTCAGTATCCACAGGATTCTGTGCAGCAGGTAGTTTCTCAAGCTGTTTTATGAGGTTAGACACCTGTTTGATACTATTGAGTTTCGTTCTGTAGCGTTCATCCTGAAGAGAAGTTTTCTTCGGGTGAACATGAACGACGCCATGTTGGCGCAATTTCTCCAAAAAGCTCTGATAGTCGCGATGATATATCAGGATAGACAATTTTGTCATTGGTGCCCAGTAGGCCGCCTTCGCCACTGGTGTTCCTCCCGATATCTACGCATTCCACCGCTACACCGGGAATTCCGCCTACCTCTGCACTACTCAAGAAAAACAGTTTTGAAAGCAGTTTATGGGTTGAGCCCATAGATTTCACTTCCAACTTGTCTTCCCGCCTGCGCTCCCTTTACACCCAGTAATTCCGGACAACGCTTGTGACCTACGTTTTACCGCGGCTGCTGGCACGTAGTTAGCCGTCACTTCCTTGTTGAGTACCGTCATTATCTTCCTCAACAACAGGAGTTTACAATCCGAAGACCTTCTTCCTCCACGCGGCGTCGCTGCATCAGGGTTTCCCCCATTGTGCAATATTCCCCACTGCTGCCTCCCGTAGGAGTCTGGGCCGTGTCTCAGTCCCAATGTGGCCGTTCAACCTCTCAGTCCGGCTACCGATCGTCGCCTTGGTGGGCCATTACCTCACCAACTAGCTAATCGGACGCGAGGCCATCTCAAAGCGGATTGCTCCTTTTCCCTCTGGTCGATGCCGACCCGTGGGCTTATGCGGTATTAGCAGTCGTTTCCAACTGTTGTCCCCCTCTTTGAGGCAGGTTCCTCACGCGTTACTCACCCGTTCGCCACTCGCTCGAGAAAGCAAGCTCTCTCTCGCTCGTTCGACTTGCATGTGTTAGGCGCGCCGCCAGCGTTCGTCCTGAGCCAGGATCAAACTCTTAATAAATAGTATCCACACTACCTATTAAGGTAATTATGATCGTTTAATCCATAACCCAAGCTCTCGCTTGCGTTATTACTTGTGTTTTAAGAGTACTAAATCTCTTAGAATTTACAAGGACTCTCCATTGACTTTTCAGTCAATTTCAAGTGAATGCTGTTCAATTTTCAAGGTGCGGCCGCTGTTCCCCTTTCGGGTGACAGCTTTGTTATATTACCATTTTCCATCGGCAAAGTCAACTGGTTTTTTGCATTTTCTAAAGGAAAAATCGAAAAAAATGCTCCCCCGGGCGGAGGAGCATAAAATATGGTTCAAAAGATCAATCTGCCTGAAGGGCTGCAAAGCGAATGCTGCCGCCGCGGGCGAGATAATTCCACATGAAAATGTTGGCGGCGGTGAGCAGAACCAGACAGCCGAGGAGATACGCCACCGGCGATGCGGCAGACAGCAGCAACGCATACACCAGCGAAAGCACCAGCACCACGGCCATGCTGCCGAACATACAGATCATGGTGCTCATGCTTTGCTTGATGACCGCGGTTTCATTGAGGTAATCGAAGCGGGGGAAGCGCAGATTGACCACAACGCCCAGCAGCGCCGTAAAGGTATTGAAGGCGGCGGTAAGCAGGATAACCATGACCAGCATGGGAACAGGCAGCCGCAGCGTGAGCCCCATCACCACCGCCGTAAGGACGGTGATCGGGATGCAAAGCAGCATTTGCAGCTTGACCTTGGCGCGCAGCACCGTGGCCGCAGGAACCGGAATGGACTGTGCGATCCAAAGGTTTTTGCCCTCCAGTGAGATGGACGGTGCGGTGATGAGGTTGGTGCAGCTTAACCCGCAAAGCGTGACGCATAGGATGAGACCGATCGCATCCCCCTGCCCGTTCAGGATGGGCAGCAGCTCGGTGAGGATATCTTTTTTGATGAGGATGGCAACACAGGCGACCACCAGCAGGATCTCCCCCATCCATGCATTGAGCACATACATGGGGTTGCCGATGAAATGCCGGAAGTCCTTTTGCAGTAATGCCGCAGAGGCGCTGCGCCGGTGCATGGCCTTTTCCTTATAGACGATGCGCTTGGCGCCCTTCTTGGCTGTGGTGATCTGCCGGAAGCTGCGGGAAAGGATGAGATAGACCAGTTCAAATGCAGCAAGGGTGCAGACGGTGTAAAGCAGCAGATAGGTGAGGTTATGCTGTGCGATGCCGACGCCGAAATAATAAGCCGGGAAGGCGTATTTTTTGAAGGCGACCGCCACCGCGGTGCCGTTGCTGATGAGGTTGGCAATGATGTCTCCCATTTTGCTGTAAAGGTAGAAATACGCCGCCAAAAAGAGGAGCGACACCACCATGGTGATGACATTCTTTTTGCGCATGCGGCTGCTGATAAGGGAGATAAGCCACGCGATGAGGCAGGAAAATGCCTGGACCATCAGGGGCAGCAGCAGGGTGCTTATCACAAAGTAGATAATGCCCAGGGGGGAGGCTCCCAGCGTCCGGTAATAGACCACCCCGGCGGGCGCCATGACCAGCAGGACATAACCGATATCCAGCGCAAGGAGCAGCAGCATACGGCTGCCCAGAATGAATTTGGGCTTGATGGGCATGGAAAGCAGCAGCTCGTTATCCTTGGCATCAAAAAGCTGCGTCTGCGTAGCAAAGACATTGCCGATAAAGGTAAGCATGAACGACATCAGGCCGGCGATGGCAAAATAGAGCCAGTCCAGTTCGATTTGGTGCAGCGGCAGACACAGGGTGGAAAACATGCTGCCGAACATGATGAAAAAGCAGACGATGACATAGAGAAACAGCAGCGCCATACCGATGGTGCGCCCCGCCCCGCCCTTTGCCTGCCTGCGGCGGTTGCGCATAAGCGACGCCTTGAATGAAGCGAACTGTATTTTGAGCAGCGTTTTAAGCATGGTCGTCCTCCAGTTCCAGGAACACTTCCTCCAGCGAATCCTGCCCCTTGACCTCCTCCATCGTCCCGGAGACGATCAGCCGGCCACCCTTGATGATGGCGACCTTGTCGCACAGCTTCTCGGCGACCTCCAGCACATGGGTGGAAAAGAAGATGGCGGAGCCGGTATCGCACAGGCGGCGCATGATCTGCTTGAGCTCGTGGGCGGCTTTGGGGTCAAGGCCGACAAACGGCTCATCCATGATAAGGAGCCTGGGCTGATGGATGAGGGCGGAAATGATGGCCAGCTTCTGCTTCATGCCGTGGGAATAGGCGGAGATGGGCTGGGCCAGATCGGCAGTGAGCCCGAACCGTTCGGCGTACTCCCGGATACGGCTTTCCCGTTCCTCCTTGGTGACGCCGAACACATCGGCGACAAAATTGAGGTACTGGATGCCGTTGAGGAACTCGTAAAGATCGGGGTTATCGGGCAGGTAGGCGATCTTCTTCTTGCAGCCGATGGGATCCTCCCGAATGGAGATGCCGTCTACATAGATCTCGCCCTCCTCAAACTGCAGGATGCCGCAGCAGGATTTGATGGTGGTGGTTTTACCGGCGCCGTTATGCCCGATAAAGCCGTAGATCTCCCCTGCCCTGATGTGCAGGCTGATATCGTCAACCGCTTTTTTCTCCCCGTATATCTTCGTCAGATGTTCGATTTTGCACTGTCAATGCCCGCGGTGCAGAATTAAAAGTATCTTAATAAAAAAGATAACGGCGGCAAAAGTCCCCGCCGCATGGGCAGGGACTCCGATGCTTTGCTTTTATGCTGCCGTGGCCGGCGTGTCGGGGGTCTCGGGCTGCTCCGCAGGTTCTTCCGCAGGGGGTTCCTGCTCCGGGAGGTCCTTGACCCATTCGAAATCGACGGCGGTATAAATGCGGTCATCCCGCACCGAAGCCGGTTCATAGGTAACGGTGATGCGGTCGCCCACATTCAGGAGGATCACCTTTTCGACCGCACCGGCGGAAACGGCATATACGGCGGTGAGGTCATCCAGCGTGACATAGTACATGGTAGTGCCGTCGATCACGGCGGAGCGCAGGGCGGTGACCATGCCGCTGACGGTATCCTCATCGGCAGGGAGAACGGGCGCTTCCCCGGTATCCAGCTTATTCTGGCGCAGCAGCTTATAGTAGTTCGCCTGACATTCCTCGACCGTGGCGCCGGTGGCTACGACCTGATACTGCTGGACATTGACCATGGCGTACATCTTTACCAGACCCGCATAGTCCTTCAGCGCCATAAAGTAGGTGGGCTGATTGCTGATATTGAGCAGCAGCGGGAAGGTGGCGGTATAATCAAGGTTCTGCACTACGCCCTCGGCGCTGTTCATGGCACTGAATTCCTCGGCACCGGCAATGGAATAGAAGGTGGTTTGCTTGGTGCGCTGGTTGGTGAGGATGAACCCGATATTGGACTCATCGCTGCCCGCAGAGGTCACGCCGGTATAGACATAGACATCGTCATCGATGGCGATGTAATTGTAGCCGGCGGTGGTGCGGGTCACATTTTTCTGCCCGAACAGGGAATTGATATACCCACCCTGATAGGTGCCGTAGTAGTCGTACTGCTCCATGATGATCTTGGCGGAATAAACGCCATCGACCCAGCTGGGGATATCGGTGTAGTATTCGCTTTCACCGGTGACGGCATTGACCAGTACGGCGCCCTGAATATCGGTGCCGCCGAACAGGCCGATGCGCTTGACGACACGGGGGCAGACCCAGAAGGGGGTTCCCTGCTCATCGATCTCGAAGCTCGGCTCATCAAAGATGAAGGTGGGATATTGGAACCGCAGGTGACGGTACAGGTTGCGGCTGAAGTGCTCGGCGGTGGTGTAGTGCATCCCCTCCGGCAGGCGAACCACCTCGACCTCCTGCGTGACCATATCGATGATAAGGTAGGCCGGCAGGCCCGCACTGCGGTTATTGAGCCACTTGAAGATATCGCCGTAGCGCAGCGGGGTGACCCGAACGGGGCGTCCCTTGTAGTTGATCTGGGTGTAGTTATCGGCTACCTCGAACTGGCTGACCATATCGGCCAGCTCGCCCAGCTTGCGGTCGCCCAGCTTTTCGGCGGAATCCCTATCCAGCATGGGGATCTGGTCAAAGGAGATCTCCTCGATCTCATCGGTAAAGCTGCCGGGCTCTACCGTCATCAGCTTGGCATAGGCGCCGCTGCGCAGAATGACGCTGGAAAGCAGGCCGCCCACCACATAGATGACGAATACGGCGCCGATGACCACCAGCGGAACCATGCAGCTGCCCTTCAGCAGCTTCCAGAAGGTCCTGCCGTTTTCCGCCTGCCGGTAAATACCGGAGGTGATGGCGGCGGTGATGCAGTAAACAGCGGAGATAAAGAGGAAGAAGCTGTAAAATGCCGCAGAGTGAAGATTGATGGGGGGCAGCTCCACATAGAAGTAGATAAAGCCCGCTACGATGGTAACGATGAGGTTAACGAGGATGTTTTTGCCGGAAAAGCCGGATTTGGCCATAGGTGGCGCTCCTTTCGGATTATCGGATTAAAAGTGATCAGTGGGTGCGTTCATCACCCCAGAAGAACAGCGCAACGGTACCGGGGCCGGTATGGCTGCCGATGGTGGTACCGATGTTATTGATCATAACCTTGCCGTTGAGATGGGGGAACTTTTCCTCCACCAGATCGGCGACGGCACGGGCGTCATCCATGCAGGCGGACATGGAGATAAAGCACTTGCCGTTATAATCATGGCCTCCCTGGGCGTGGTTTTCCATCTCCTTGACGATCTGCTGGATCACGGCCTTTTTGCCGCGGATCTTCTGACGGGGGATGAGGTGTCCCTCATCATCCATGTTCAGCAGCGGGCAGATCTTAAGCGCCGTGCCGAACCAGCCGGCAGCCTTGGAGATACGGCCGCCGCGTACATAGAAGGTGAGGTCGGTGGAGAAGAACCAATGGTGCAGATGCAGACGGTTTGCCTCGGCAAAGTCACGAACCTCCTCGATGCTCTTGCCCTCATCACGCAGGTCGGCCAGCTTATCCATAAAGAGGCCGTAGCCGGAGGAAGCGCCGAGAGAGTCAACGACCAGCACCTTGTTATCCGGGTATTTATCCGCCAGCTCCTCGGCGGCGATCCGGGCAGAATTGACCGAGCCCGAAAGGCCGGAGGACAGGCTGACGTGCAGAACGTCCTTGCCCTCTTTCAGGAAGCCCTCGAAATAGGCCAGGAATTCATCGACATTGACCTGCGAGGTCTTGGTCATCTCGCCGGCGGCCATGCGGGCGTAGAACTCATCAAACGGTATACTCTGACCGAGGTCATCGGGATAGCTGGTATCTCCCAGCATATAATGGAAACAAATATAATGAATATTGCGGCTTTCAAAGTATTCTTTGGAGAGATCGGCAGTGGAACAACAGCTAATTACGTATTCGGACATGAAATAACCTCCTTTATTTTCGGGCGGCGCCCGCAAATGTGATTAAAGTATACATAAAGTCCCCGGGAATTGCAACCGGTTCTTCCTGAAATTAGGCTGCCTTCACATAATTTTCAAAGAATGAGGTCGGCGGTTTGCCGGATGGGATAGGCGGAAAAGTATGCTTCCTCCAACGCGATCCAGCGGTCCCGGAACATCGGCCATACAGCTTCCCCGTTGCGTCGGGTGATGCGGCGCTGCTGCTCCTGCGGGGTGATATCGCAGAAAACGGTGAGATCGGCATAGCGGCCGAACTGCGGGTGCAGACTGTATGCACCCTCCACGATGATAACGGGGGCTGCGGGGATCTCCGCCGGGGCGCCGTAGTCCATCACATGGCAATCGAAGCGGCGGTAGCAAAAGGGCCTCCCCTGCCGTAAAAACGGCAGAACCTCCTCTGCAAAGCGTTCCGCATGGACATTCCCGCCGGGGGCGGCAAGACGCTGCGGCGTTCTTAATTCCGCGGGGAGAAAAAAGTCATCCATATGCACCACGACGCCGCCCGTTTCCGCGGCAAGTGCTGCCGCCAGTGTGGTCTTTCCGGAGGCCGCCCGGCCGTCTATGGCGATGACCCCTGCCCCGGCCGGTTTGAGCTTTTCGTAGGCTGTGATGATCTCGGTAACTGTGTTTTTCAAAGGAATTCTCCTCCTTTCAGCTATATTTTAGCATATCCGATCATCGGTGGCAAATGGATTGATTGTTGCGGCGGGCCATGGTATAATAGAAAATACGATTTCCAAAGCATAATGAAAAAGGATGCGGAAAATGAACCACAGAATTGTATTTTCCACCACCGGGATGGTGCTGTATATTGAAGCCGCCATGATGCTGGTCCCGCTGCTGATCGCGGTGGGCTTTCGTGAGTATTCGCAGGCGCTGGCCTTTTTGGCAACGATCCTTGTTGCTGCGCTGGGCGGGTTTTTCCTGCGGCTGATCGCCCCGCCCCAACGGCAGGATATCTTCTCCAAAGAGGGCTTTGTGATCGTCGCCATGGCGTGGATTGCGCTTTCGCTGGTCGGTGCGCTGCCGTTTGTGCTCTGCGGGGCCATCCCCAGCTATGTGGACGCCCTGTTTGAGACGGTAAGCGGCTTTACCACGACCGGCGCTACCCTGCTTTCCGATGTGGAGGCGCTTTCTTATTCTATCCAGTTCTGGCGCTGCTTCACCCATTGGATCGGCGGTATGGGTATCCTGGTATTCGTCACCATTATTTCCTCCAAGGCCCCCGACCGGACCATGCATATCCTGCGGGCGGAGATGCCCGGCCCCACCATGGATAAGATCGTGCCGAAGGTGCGGGACGGCGTAAAAATACTGTACCTTATTTATATTATCCTTACCCTGCTGGAATTCGGTGCGTTTTTGCTGGCCGGGATGCCGGTTTACGATGCCATCATCCATGCCATGAGCACCGCCGGGACCGGCGGCTTCGGGATGCTGAACAGCAGTATGGCGGGTTACAGCCCCCTGTGCCAATGGATCGTCGCCTTCTTCATGGTGCTGTTTGCCATCAACTTTAACCTGTTTTTCCTGGTCATTATGGGGCGGTGGCGCACGGCGCTGCGCAGCCATGAGCTTTGGTGCTTCCTTTCCATTATTCTGGTTGCCACCGGCATTATTGCCTGTAACATTGCCCCGCTGTACGGCGCCAAGGACGCCATTCGTCATTCCTTCTTCCAGGTGTCCGCCATTATCTCCACCACCGGCTTTGCCTCCGCCGATTACAGCCTGTGGCCTGCCTTGAGCCAAGGGGTCATCTTCGTTCTGCTGTTTTTGGGCGGATGCTCCGGTTCGACGGCCGGCGGCCTTAAAATCAGCCGGGTGATGTTGCTGGCGCAGTCCATCCGCCGGGAGATGCAGCATGTACTGCATCCCCGTTCCACCCGTGTGGTGCGGTTTGAGAATAAAAAGGTGGATGAGACCGTCATCAGCAGCTGCAATACCTATTTTACCCTGTATGCCGTATGCATCGCCGTGATTTTCCTGCTGATCTGCTGGGAGCCCCTGGGGCTGCCCACTACCCTTTCAGCCGCCATCACCTGCTTTAATAATGTCGGGCCGGGCTTCGGGCTCATTTCCCCTAGCGGGAATTACTCGGTATTTTCGCCCTTTTCCAAGCTGGTGCTTTCCGGCGCCATGCTGTTGGGCCGTCTGGAGATCTATCCCCTGCTTATCGCCCTGACCCCCACCGCATGGACAAAGCGCCGCTGATTTTATCCGGTTTTCTTGACAAACCGTCCCGTTTCGGTTATTCTTTAATGCAGTAAAGCGTAAATTCGAAAATGTGAACGGAAGCCCACACTCTCGTCCTTATGCAAAATGGGACGGGAGTGTTTTCGTTTGCTGTGTTGACAGAAGGAGGAACAAAATGAAAAAAAGCAATCCCCTTGCCCTGCTGCCGATCGGGGTATTCCTGGTCATCTACCTCGGGCTCGGCCTGTTGTTTGAGTACGGTCTTCATATCTACATGGGCTTTTATAATATCCCCATTGTGGTGGCGTTTTTGATTGCCCTGCTGGTGGCCTGCCTGCAAAACCGTACGCTTTCCTTTGATGCAAAGCTGGCGCTGATGGGTCAGGGCATCGGGGATAAGAATATCGTCACCATGATCCTTATCTTTATGGCGGCCGGGATCTTTGTGGGCGTGGTAGGGCGCAGCAGCGCCGAAAGCGTGGCCTACCTGCTGCTTTCCCATGTTCCCTCCCAGTTTTCCGTTGTTATTCTGTTTTTGGTCAGCTGCTTTGTTTCGCTGGCCATGGGGACCTCGGTGGGGACCATCACCCTGATCACCCCCATCGCCGCGCCTTTAGCGGTTGCAACCGGTTTCCCGCTGCCCTTCTGCGTGGCTTCGGTCATCGGCGGCGCCATGTTCGGGGATAACCTTTCCTTCATCAGCGATACCACCATTGCCGCCTGCAACGGGCAGGGCTGCCGGATGAAGGACAAATTCCGTGAGAACTTTAAGATCGCGCTGCCTGCTGCCGTCATTACGCTGGCTGTTATCCTGATCATCTCCCTGAACACCCCAATCCGGCCCTTCCCCATCATTAAGGAGTATAACCTCGTTCAGATCATCCCCTATATTCTGGTGCTTGTCGGCGGGATCATCGGCATCAATGTATTTGTGGTGCTGCTCATCGGTATCGTCTCCGGTTCTGTCATTATGCTGGCCACCGGGGAAATTGCCGCCACCAGCCTGCTGGCCAATATGGGCACCGGCGCTGCCGGGATGTTCGAGACCACGATGGTCGCCATACTGGTTTCGGCCATCTGTGCGCTTATCCGGGAATACGGCGGGTTTGAAGCGCTGCTGCGGGGCATCAAAAAGGTTTTCCGCGGGAAAAAGGGCGGACAGCTGGGCATGGGGCTTTTGGTGGGCGCCATGGATATTGCCACCGCCAATAATACCGTTGCCATTGTGATGGCGAACCCCATTGCCGCCGAAATGGCAGAGGAATACGGCATCACCAACCGCAAGACGGCCTCCATTCTGGATACCTTCTCCTGCGTGTTCCAGGGGATCATCCCCTACGGTGCGCAGATGCTGGTTGCCGTCAAGCTGGGGCAAAGCGTTACCGCCTTCCAGATCATCCCCTACCTGTTCTATCCGTTCCTGCTGCTCATCAGCACGCTGGCTTTCATCTTTATCGTTCCGGAAAAGAGCAAAAAATAATCGTTTTTTCTGCCCCTGCCCTCGCCGGCGGGGGCTTTGCACCCGGTGCGGTTTCTGCTATAATGAAAAGCGGAACCGAACCGGAGGTGCAAAATGAGCTGTGATGTTTCGCTGGTGCGCTGCACCGACTATGAAATAGACCATATGCGGCGGGCGCTGCCCCGTCTGCTGGAGCCGCTGGGCGGCCTTTCCTGGGTGACGCCCGGCATGAAGGTCGTCATTAAGGCTAACCTTGTTTCCGGAAAGCCGCCGGAGGACGCCGTGACCACCCACCCGGCACTTTTGTGCGTGCTGACCGAGATGCTGATAGCCAAGGGCGCCGCTTCAGTCGTTATCGGCGACAGCCCCGGCGGGGTATACAATGCGGCCTACCTGAACCGCATCTACCAAAAGTGCGGCATAACTGCGGCAGAGCAGTACGGTGCGGTATTAAACCAAAACTTCGGGATCACGGAGGTTCATTTTCCCGAAGCTGCGGTCGCCCATGAGTTCAAATACACCGCCTACCTTGATGATGCGGATGCTGTCATCAACTGCTGCAAGCTGAAAACCCACGGCATGATGGGCATGACCTGCGCCGTGAAAAATATGTACGGGATGGTGCCGGGAAGCGTTAAATCGGAATACCACTACCGCTATTCTGACCCTATGGATTTTGCCCGGATGATCATTGACCTGAACCGCGCCAAGCCCGCCCGGCTGCATATCGTGGACGCTGTGGTGGGCATGGAGGGCAACGGCCCCACCGCCGGGACGCCCCGGGAGATCGGCTGCCTGCTGGCGGGGTATGATCCCTACCGTTTGGATATGATCTGTGCCGGGATCATCGGGCTGCCGCCTGCCTGTATTCCCACCGTTGCCGCAGCGCAGGGGCTGGGGCTGTGTCCCGACGAGCCCGGGGATATCACGACAAACGAGCCGTGGCAGTCCTTTATCGTCCCGGATTTTGAGAACATCCGTAATGCGGAAGCACTGGCGCAGCAGGACGGCAACGTGGCGCTGTGGGGCAGGATGAAGGATCGGCTGATGAAGGTCTTTATGCGCTCCCGCCCGGCGGTACAAAAGGATGAGTGCATCGGCTGTGCCGAATGCGGGCGCATCTGCCCGGCAAAGGTCATTACCATGGTGAACGGCAAGCCCCGCATTGACCGCAAAAAGTGTATACGCTGCTTCTGCTGCCAGGAATTCTGCCCGGTGGGCGCCATGAAGGTGCACCGCACACCGATAGCGAAGCTGCTGGAGAAGCTGTAAAAAAGCCCCGATGTTCATCGTAGCGGTGAACACCGGGACTTTTTTCGGTTTTATTATGCCAGCTCCAGCATTTTCAGCACGATGGCTGCCGACTGGTGCGCTGCGGTATCGATAAAATTATCATAGCTTTCGTCCGCTCCGTCATCGGCGCTATCGGACATGGTGCGGATGATGAGGAACGGGGTGTCATTGACATAGCTTGCATGGGCGATGGCCGCACCCTCCATTTCGGTACAGCAGGGGTCAAAGCGCTCCCGCAGGCTGAATTTGACCGCAGGATCATTCACGAACTGATCCCCGGTGACGATGCGCCCGCAGGTAGCTTTTCCGTGCAGCGGCACCTGCTCACAGGCGGCCTTTGCCAGCGAAAGCAGCGTTTCATCGGCCTTAAAATATTTGCAGAAGGGATAGTATTTTACCATGATCTCATCCTGATCGTGGAATACCGCATCAGTGCTTAATACAACGTCCATCACGCCGATACCGGCACCGATGGCCCCGGCAATACCGATATTGATAACCGCATCCGCTTTGAATTCCCGGATGACCGCATTGGCAAACAGCGCCGCATTGACCTTGCCCACGCCGCAGCACACCAGCACGACGTCCTTTTGGCCGATGCGCCCGGTATAAAAGCTGCGCCCGTATAGTATGTGCTCCTCAATGCCGGTCATTTTCTCCTTTACCAGCGCAATTTCTTCATCCAGCGCCCCGATGATCCCGTAAACCATGTGTTTCCTCCTCATGCTGCGTAATGTAGCTATCTTATCACGCAAGGGGCGTTATTGCAAGGGGATGTGCTGAAAACCGGCGGTCTTTTCGGCTGTGACGGCTCAATAGCGCCCTGGGCTTTCCCTATTTATCATCCATCTTTTCAAAGCGGATCGTTACCCCGGGTGAAACGGGTGAGGAAAAGGAAAGTATTTAAGGGGCATGAAAATGGAGCAGCAACATTTTGTGTTACTGCTCCACATTCATACAGAATAGTAGGATACGCTGTTCTTGTTTTGTGTAGTTGCTTCTTTCCTGTACTCTGACCGTTTTCGGCCGGAATACGACGCCCCCTGTTTTTTGCGGAAAATGACGGATGCGCCCGACTTATCATCAGGCGCATCGAAAGCAATATTTTTTTGGAGGCACCACCCGGAATCGAACCGGGGAATAAAGGTTTTGCAGACCTCTGCCTTACCGCTTGGCTATGGTGCCGAAAAAAATGGAGCGGGTTACGAGGCTCGAACTCGCTACCTCCACCTTGGCAAGGTGGCGCTCTACCAGATGAGCTAAACCCGCATATTTATGGCGACCCGGATGGGGCTCGAACCCACGACCTCTAGCGTGACAGGCTAGCGTTCTAACCAGCTGAACTACCGGGCCATGTGTTTTGCCGCCGGTTACTGTGCCGTATCAAATCGGCAACATTAGTTATTATACGAGAAAGCGGCACTGTTGTCAATCCCTTTTTGCCCTTTTCCGTAACTTTTCCGCAGCTTTTTTACCGGCGGCGTGTCACATATACCATTCGCTGGGTCGTGGGCGTTACCGGTTCCCGGTCGTAGCCGCCCCAGCGCTCCAGCACCTCAAAATTCTCTGCCGAAAGCATCCCGGTCAGCTCATCGTCCTCCCAGGCCCATTCGCAGAACTGCTCGCCATCTCGCGTGTACTGCTCCCCTTTCCCCCGCCGGAAGAAATCGATCTGGATCTCCACCTTATGGCCTTCGGGGGTGTAGTCATTCTGCCAAACGCAGAAAAGCTCCTCGCTTTCCCGCACGAAGCAGTTGTTCCCCAGCACCTCCCGGTGCTTATAGGGGGTGTTTACATCAAACAGGAACAGCCCGCCGGGCTCCACAAAGAACTGCAGCCGGTGCAGCGCCTTCTGCAGTGCTTTTTTGCCGTGCAAATGATTGAGACTATCCAGCGTGCAGACCGCCAGATCCACCGTCCCGTAGAGATCCAGCTGCTCCAGGGACTGGCGCAGATACAGAACCGGCTGCCGAAGCTCCTCGTTCTTTTCCACCGCCTGCATCAGCATTTCCGGGGAGGCATCCACCCCGATGACCTCAAAGCCCCGCCGGGCCAGCTCGATGGCCAGCGTGCCGGTCCCGCAGCAAAGGTCCAGCGCCAGCTCCCGCTTGGGGTGGTACTGCGCCATCAATTCCTCGCAGCGGTCGGCGATTTTGGCGCGGTCCACATCCTCGGTGAGGGCGTCATAGTAGGCGGAAAAGGTCTCCTTATAGCTCGCCATCGGCCTTCTCCATTCGCTCGAAAACGATATCATAGCCGTTGGCGCCGTACTGCAGAGAACGGTTCACCCGGCTGATGGTGGCGGTGCTTGCCCCGGTCTTTTCTACGATTTTGCTGTAAACGTTCTGCTCCTTCAGAAGCTTTGCGACCTCCAGCCGCTGTGCGATGGCCTTTAATTCCGGCCCGGTGCACAGGTCATCGAAAAAGCGCTCGCACTCCTCCTCGGTCTTTAGCATCAGCACGGCCCGGTAAAGAAAGGACAGGTTACTGTCCGGTTTTTTTGTAATCAACCAAACGCCCCCTTTTGTTTTATACTATTACTATAACACTTTAGAGCATGAAAGTAAACCGAAAAACTTCATTTTGCATTTTTCGTCATGT
>OMDX01000553.1_pt1 | contig 14135 bp, 12 predicted proteins | sample 1673711 | NCBI WGS metagenome assembly OMDX01 (sample SAMEA103958123, study PRJEB25191) | human gut metagenome
TAGAAAGAATGGATGGAAGGAGGATTCACGGAGGTCAGCACGTTTTAAGAATACACATTTACAGCACTAAAAATGGAAAGGACGGTTCATTCAAATGAAAAAGATCCTCGCATTGCTCCTGGCGCTGTCGATGCTCCTGTGTCTGGCAGCTTGTGCAGGTACCACGACTGCAAAGACCGAAGAAACCAAGACCGAAACCGCAAAGTCCGACAAGGATTACGAGATCGTCGTCGTCCCGAAGGATGCCTCGAACCCCTGGTTCGTCCGTATGGACACCGGCGTCAAGGAATACGCCGCAGAAACTGGGCTGAACGTCTATCAGAAGGGCACTGACGTCATCGATGCCACCAAGCAGGCCCAGCTTGTGCAGGACCTCATCGCGCAGGGTGTTGACGCCATCTGCGTCGTTCCGGTTGACCCCGAATCCCTTGAGCCCGTTCTCAAGCAGGCCAGAGAAGCTGGCATCGTCGTCATCGCGCACGAGGGTGCCAGCCTGACCAACGTGGACTATGACATTGAAGCGTTCTCCAACTCCGGCTATGGCGCGTTCATCATGGACAACCTCGCCGAAGCCATGGGCGAAGAAGGCCTCTACACCACCATGGTCGCTGACGTGACCAACGCTTCCCACAACGAATGGGCCGACGCTGCCGTCGCGCACCAGAAGGAAAAGTACCCCAACATGACGCTGCTCGAGGAAGAGCCGAGAGTCGAATCCCACGACAACGGCGACACCGCCTACAACGTTGCGAAGGAACTGTTCAAGAAGTATCCGGATCTGAAGGGCATCATGGGCACCTCCTCCTTCGACGCCCCGGGCATCGCAAGAGCCATTGAAGAACTCGGCCTCATCGATAAGGCGTTCACCTCCGGTACCGGCATGCCTGCCGACAACGCAGAGCTGCTGAAGAGCGGCGTTGTCAAGTCCCTGACGCTGTGGGATCCGGCTATCGCCGGCAAGGCTATGATCAGCCTGGCGCTGAAGGTCCTCAACGGCGAGCAGATCGGCGCATCGGTCGACCTGGGTGTTGACGGCTACACCGCCATGACCTTCCGCGAGGGCAGCACCACTGTCCTCGAGGGCGAGGGCTGGGTCGTCATCGACGCGGAGAACGTTGATTCGTTCGGCTTCTAAATCAAGGATTCCGAATCTGTAGTGCAAAGAGGGCCGCATCCGCGGCCCTCTATACCCAAGCTGCAATCGGACAGAAGGAGGAATACCATTGGCTGAATACTTACTGCGGGCGCTGGATATCAAGAAATACTTTGCCGGCGTCAAAGCGCTCGACGGCGTTTCGCTGGAGATCCGTCCGGGCGAGATCCATTGCCTGGCCGGTGAAAACGGCTGTGGCAAGTCCACGCTGATCAAGATTATTTCCGGTGTTTATCAGCGCGATTTCGGTACCATCGAATTTGAGGGCCGGCCCCTGCAAAAGATCACGCCGCTTTCCGCCATTGAAAGCGGCATTCAGGTCATTTATCAGGACTTCTCCATTTTTCCGAACCTGAGCGTCATGGAGAATCTGGCGATCAACAGTCAGCTGGTCGCAAAAAAGAAATTTGTAAACTGGAAAGATATGCGCACGATCGCGGAGCAGGCAGTTGCGCGGATCGGCTTCACAGTCGATCTGGACGCCAGACTGGGTGAACTTTCTGTCGCGGAAAAACAGATGGTTGCCATCTGCCGTGCGCTGATGTTCAACGCGAAGCTCATCATCATGGACGAGCCGACGACCGCCCTGACCCGCAAGGAGGTGCAGGCGCTCTTCCGCGTCATCCTGCAGCTTAAGGAGCAGGGCATCGCCATCCTGTTCGTCAGCCACAAGCTCGACGAGGTCTTTGAGATCTCCGAACGCTTTACCGTTTTCCGCAGCGGCAAGCTGACGGCCACGGGCAACACGGCGGAGTTGGACAATAAAAAATTCACCTATTACATGACCGGCCGCGAATTTGAGGAAAAGACGTTCCAGCCGACCGGCCTGTCGGACGAGCCGCTGCTCGAGGTGCGCGATCTGACGCTTCCGGGCAGCTACGAGGACATCAGCTTCTCGCTGCACGGCGGCGAGATCCTCGGCGTCACGGGCCTGCTCGACTCCGGGCGGACGGAGCTTGCGCTTTCCCTGTTCGGCATCCGTCCGGCCCAGTCCGGCGAGATCCGCATCCACGGAAAGCCGACCTCGATCAAAAGTCCCCGCGCCGCCATTGAAAACGGCATCGGCTTCGTGCCGGAGGACCGCCTGAGCGAAGGCCTGTTCCTCTCGCAGAGCATTGCGGACAATATTGTCATCTCCGAGATCGACGATCTGACGAAAAAGGGCCTTGTCGACGCGCAGAAGACAAACGAGGAAATTGACCGCTGGGTCAAGGAGCTGGCCATCGCCACGCCTGACCCCGCAAACGCTGCTTCCACGCTCTCCGGCGGTAACCAGCAGCGTATCGTACTCGCCAAGTGGCTTGCCTGCCGTCCGCAGATCTTGGTTCTGAACGGCCCGACGGTCGGCGTCGACATCGGCTCGAAGCACGATATTCACGCGATCTTGCAGTCGCTGGCCGGAAAGGGGATGGCGGTCATCATCATTTCCGACGACCTGCCGGAGCTGCTGGAAAACTGCTCGCGCATCATGATCCTGAAGGACGGCCGCATCGCGGACGAGCTGACGGCGGATGAAGCGAGCGAAAAACGGATCCTGAGCAAGATGCTGTAAGGGGGTGGAGAAGTGCAGAAGACTATAAAAAAGCTGTTTCGTCAGAACGAAACCTACGTATTTTTGATCCTGCTCGCCCTGTCGTTTTTGATCCAGGCGCGCTCGGGTCAGTTCTATACGTCCAATAACATCGTCGATATTGCCTCGGCCATGATCGTGCCGGGCCTGTTCGCCGTGGGCGAGTTCCTCGTCATTCTCTCCGGCGGCATCGACGTCTCCTTCCCGGCGCTCGCGTCTTTGACGGCGTATGCGACCACAAAGCTGTTCCTTGATCTGGATTATCAGGGAAGCGTCCTGCTGCCCATGCTGACGGCCATCGTCATCGGCGCGGTCCTCGGCATGTTCAACGGCTTCTTCGTCAGCTTCCTGCGTCTGCCCGCCATGATCGTGACGCTCGGCACAGCCAGCGTCTTCAAGGGCATCATGCAGGGCACGCTCGAATCAAAGCAGCTGGCCGTGATCCCGGCCGGCATGAAGGCCTTTGGCAAGCAGGCTATCTATACCGCGACGAACCCCGTCAGCGGTCTGTCGTCCAAGCTTCCGGCAGCATTTCTGGTGTTTGCGGGCGTTCTGCTCCTGACATTCCTGGTGCTGCGCTATACCATGTTCGGCCGCGGCATCTACGCCATCGGCGGCAACGAATCCGCAGCCTATAACGCGGGCTTTGCCGTCAAGCGGACGAAATTCCTGCTGTACCTGTTTGCCGGCGTGATCGCCAGTGCGGCGGGCATCATCCGCGTATGCATGATGCAGCAGTGCCACCCGACCAACATGCTCGGCATGGAAATGAACATCGTCGCGGGCGTCGTGCTCGGCGGCACGACCATCGTCGGCGGAAAGGGCACGCTGACCGGTTGCGTGCTCGGCACGCTCCTGATCGTGCTGGTGGAAAACTCCATGATCCTCATTGGCGTCCCGGTCGTGTGGAAGGACGTGTTCGTCGGCCTCCTGATCGTCATCGGTACCGCCGTCAGCGCATACCAGGCGACGCACTCCGGCGCGAAGCGCCGCGTCAGAACGCAGGCAAAGGAGGCGCAGCACAATGGCTAACACAAAGCTGTCCGCAAAGCGCAGACTGAAAATGGACACGCACATCCGGCGCCTGCTCATCATCATGGTCTGCTGGTTCGTGTTCATGGGTATCATGAAGGGTCGCAAGTTCTATTCCGTCGTCAACTTCCAGACCATGTTTGCGCAGTTCCCGGAATTCGGCCTCATGTCGCTCGGCGTCATGGTCTGTATGATCTCCAGCGGCATCGACCTTTCAACGGTCGGCGTGGCCAATATGACCTCCATCACCATGGCCCTGCTCATGCGCCGCATCGCAAACGGCGGAAGCGAGCTGAGCCCTGTCTGGATCCTGCCGATCTTCGCGCTTGCGCTTCTGATCGGCGCAGTCGCGGGTCTTCTGAACGGCGTTCTGATCGCCAAGCTCAAGATCCCGCCCATCCTTGCAACGCTCGGCACGGGCGAGCTGTTCTCCGGCATCGGTATCGTCCTGACCGGCGGCAGCGCCATCAGCGATTTCCCTGCGACCTACGCCTACCTCATCAATAACCGCATCGCGGGCATCCCCGTGCAGTTTCTGATCTTTGCCGTCGGCGCGGTCGTCCTCTGGTTCCTTCTGAGCAGAACAACCTACGGCAAGAAGCTGACCCTGCTCGGCAGTAGCGAAAATGTCGCCCGCTTCAGCGGCCTGAACGTCGACTGGATCCTCGTCAAGACCTATCTCATCTCGGGCATCTACGCGGCGGCAGGCGGCATGATCATGCTGGCAAACTACAATTCCGCGCGCGCGGACTACGGCTCGAATTACACCCTGCAGTGCATCCTCATCGTCGTGCTCGGCGGCGTCAGCCCCAACGGCGGCAAGGGCAAGATCGGCGGCGTTCTGCTCTCGATCTTCCTGGTGCGCGCGCTGGAAACGGGCCTGAACCGCTTCCCGCAGATCAGCAGCTACTATATCTCCCTTGTCTGGGGCGCAGTTTTGCTGCTGGTCATGGTACTGGACTATCTGAACGAACATAAGCGCATCAAAGCATGAAAGGCGGAACAGAAATGGAAAGACGCAGATTTGGGCAGGTCGGCCGGCTGAAGCCGGAGAAGCGGGACGAATATGTCCGCCTCCACGCGGCAGTCTGGCCTGACGTGCTGAAAATGATCACGGCATGCAATCTCGAGAATTACTCGATCTTCATCCGCGGCGACGTCGTCTTCTCGTATTTTGAATATACGGGCACAGATTACGAGACGGATATGGCGAAGATGGCTGCCGACGAGACTACGCAGCGCTGGTGGCGCTGCACCAGACCCTGCTTCGAGGTCTATGACGAGGCCTGCGTCGAGGCGTTCTATACCGATATGGATTCAATTTTCTATCTGAAATAAGGAGGCTGCACCATGAAAACGATCAAGGACAAGCAGATTCTGGTCGGCGCGGACTTTGCGGGCTTCCCCCTCAAGGAAGCGGTCGTCGCGCATCTGAAAAAGAAGGGCTGGACCGTCACGGACGTCGGCGTCCGCACGGGCGACGAAGAGGATACCGACCTCATGTTCCACCGCATCGGCCTGCGCGTCGGCGCGATGATCTCCGAGGGCGAGTTTGAGCGCGCGCTCATCTTCTGCGGCACCGGCATGGGCATCCACATCGCGGCCAGCAAGTGCCCCGGCGTCCACGCGGGCGTCGTGGAGAGCGTTCCTGCCGCGCTGCGCGCCATCACCGGCAACGGCGTCAACGTCCTGGCCATGGGCGCGTTCTATGTCGCACCGCAGATGGGCAAGGACATCGCCGACGCATACCTGAGCCACAGCCTCGGCGACGGCTACGAATGGTGGCCGAACTTCTATGAATTCCACAAGCTCGCCATCGACGAGCTGGAAGCCTTTGATTACGACGAATATAAGAAAAACGGGTTTCGGGTCCACAAGCTGGGGGATTTTGACCTGAAGCTGGATAAAAAAGCCGAAAAGGGCTGCATCCTGAACAGCCGCATTCTGTGGTTCTTCTCCGAGGCTGCCATGCTGACCGGCCGGGCAGACCTTGCCGAGGATGCCCGCCACGCCTACCAGTTCTTCCTGAAAAACTGCTACGATGAGGCAAACGGCGGTGTGTACTGGAGCTGCGATTATACCGGCAAGCCGCAGGACACCACCAAGCACACCTACAATCAGGGCTTTGCCATCTATGCCCTTTCCGCTTACTACCGGCTGACCAAAGACCCCGTTGCGCTGGACTACGCAAAAAAGATCTTTCATCTCATCGAGCAGCACTGCACCGACAGCGAGGGCTATCTGGAGGCCTTTACCATCGACTGGAAGCCGGAGAGCAACGAAAAGCTCTCGGAAAACGGTGTCATGGCGGCAAAGACCATGAATACCCTGCTCCATGTGTTCGAGGGTTACGCCGGGCTTTATCAGGCCAGCCGTGACCCGGAGGTGGAAAAGGCTCTGCGCCGCATCCTTGATATCTACGAGCACAAGATTTACAGCCCGGAGCTGCACCGGCAGCTGGTGTTCTTTGACCAGCACTACAACTCTATCATCGATTTGTACAGCTATGGCCACGATATCGAGTCCAGCTGGCTCATCGACTGGGGCTGCGATTTACTGGGAGATGCAGCGCTTTCCAAGCGCATCCACGCCATCAACTCCGACCTTGCCGCCCACATCTACAAGGAAGCTTACATTGACCACTCGGTGGTCAACGAGTGCGACCGGGGCAAGGTGAACACCACCCGTGTGTGGTGGGTGCAGGCCGAAAGCGTACTGGGCTTCGTGAACGAATACAACAAGAGCGGCGATGCAAAATACCGCGATGCCGCCGCCGATATTTACCACTACATCTGCAACGTGATGGTGGACAAACGCCCCGGCAGTGAATGGTTCTGGGAGGTGGACGCAGACGGAAAACCGTCCAGCCGCAAGCCCATCCTTGAGCCGTGGAAGTGCCCCTACCACAACGGCAGAATGTGCATGGAACTGATAAGGAGGAACCCCGATGTCACAGTCTAAACTCCACCCCGAATACCTGCGCCAGAAGGCTTTGCAGGATGCCTACCTGGCCCGCAAAAACAAAAAGACCGATTTCTACAACGGCATCTACGACCGGTGGGAAAACCCGGTGCTGACCCGCGAATCCATCCCGCTGAGCTGGCGGTTCGACCTGAACCCGGAGACGAACCCCCACTTTATGGAGCGTCTGGGCGTGAACGCCGTGTTCAACTCCGGTGCCATCAAGCTGAACGGCAAGTATTACCTTGTGGCGCGCATCGAGGGCAACGACCGCAAGAGCTTCTTCGGCGTGGCAGAAAGTGACAGCCCGGTGGAGGGCTTCCACTTCTGGGAAAAGCCCATCCTGCTGCCGGACACCTGCCCGGAGGAGACCAACGTCTACGATATGCGCCTGACCCAGCACGAGGACGGCTGGATCTACGGCGTGTTCTGCTCCGAGAGCAAGGACAACAGCGTGAATGACCTGTCCGCTGCCGTGGCTGCTGCGGGCATCGTCCGCACCAAAGACCTCAAGACTTGGGAGCGTCTGCCGAACCTTGTCACCAAGCGCAGCCCCCAGCAGCGCAATGTGGATCTGCTGCCGGAGTTTGTCAACGGCAAGTACGCCTTCTACACCCGCCCCATGGATGACTTCATCGACACCGGTTCCGGCGGCGGCGTAGGCTTTGGTCTGTGCGAGGACATCACTCACGCCGTCATTGACGAGGAGATCATCACCAGCCCCCGCCGCTACCACACCATCACCGAGGCAAAGAACGGCGAGGGTGCCACCCCCATCAAGACCGAAAAGGGCTGGCTGCACATTGCCCACGGCGTGCGGAATACCGCCGCCGGGCTGCGGTACGTTATTTATGTATTCGTCACCGCACTGGACGACCCCAGCAAGGTGATTGCAGAGCCCTCCGGCTTCCTGATCGCTCCCCGGGATTGGGAGCGTGTGGGCGATGTCTCCAACGTGGTCTTTACCAACGGCGCGATTGCAGACGATGACGGCAGCGTGTATATTTATTATGCAGCCAGCGATACCCGTCTCCATGTAGCTTCTACCACCATTGACAAACTGCTGGACTTCGCCTTCAACACCCCCGCCGACCCGCTGCGCAGTGTGGACTGCGTAAAGCAGCGGTGCGCCCTCATCGACAAAAATCTGGAGTACCTCAAGAGCATCGGCGAGTAAACCGCCCCTCTGAGCCCTCCACCCGAAAGGAAACGCCATGAAAAAGACCAACATCGACAGCCCCTTCTACCGCACTATGGGGAAGATCGGCGATCTGCTTTTTGCCAACCTTCTGTGGCTGGTGTGCTGTTTGCCCATCGTCACCGCCGGAGCCTCCACCCTGGGGCTGTTCACGGTGGTGAACAAGATGGCGGCAAAGGAGGACTACACCGTCCACACCGACTTTTTCAAGGCGTTCAAGCGGGATTTTAAGCAATCTACTGCCCTGTGGCTGGTGCTTTTGCTGGCAGGCTTTGCCGCCCTCACCGGGCTGCGCACCGCCACCGCACAGGACACCCCCAGCACCGGCATTCTGGCGGCAGCGTCCTTTCTGCTGCTGGTGCTGGCGGGCTGCTGCGGCAGCTGGGGCTTTGCCCTGCTGGCACGTTTCACCTATCCCGGCGTTCTGCCGGTGCTGGCGGACAGCGGCCGCATGACCCTTGCAAACCTGCTGCCCACTGTGGGGAATCTGGCTTTTCTGGCGTGGTTTCCTCTGCTGGCAAAAGCCGCCCCTGCGTGGTTCGTCTATCTGCTGCCCCTGTGGCTGCTCATCGGCGGCGCAGGTTCTGCCCTTGGCATGGCAAGCCTGATGCGCCCCGCCTTTGCTCAGCTGGAAAAAGCCGGGCGCAAGGAAGAGGAACCGGAAGAAGAACCTGACACGGAGGACAGCGTGCAATGATCGTCTGTACCGAAACTGTCCTTATTGGAAGAAAGTGTGATCCTATGGAAGAAAAAGTAAAACAGCAATATGACCGCTGGCTTTCCCAGCCCGGGATGCCTGCCGACCTTGCCGACGAACTGAACAGCATTGCAGGCGACGAGGATGCCATCACCGACCGCTTTTACCGGGAGCTGGAATTCGGCACCGGCGGTCTGCGGGGTGTCATCGGCGCAGGCACCAACCGGATGAACGTCTACAACATCCGCAAGGCAACCCAGGGGCTTGCCAACTACCTGAACGCCTCCGACCTGCCCAAAAAGGTGGCCATCGGCTACGACAGCCGCATCAAGAGCGATGTGTTCGCAAAAGAAACGGCGGCTGTTCTGGCTGCTAACGGCATCAAGGCGTACATCTACCCCCGTCTGGAACCCACCCCGGCGCTGAGCTGGGCGGTGCGGTACTACGGCTGCGGCGCAGGTGTTTGCGTCACCGCCAGCCACAACCCCGCCAAGTACAACGGCTACAAGGTCTACGGCGCAGACGGCTGCCAGATCACCCTTGAGGTGGCAGCAAAGATCCTTGCCGCCATTGAAGCAGTAGACTGCTTTGCCGTACAACCTGCAGACTTTGACGCAGCCCTTGCCGAGGGCAAGATCGAATACAGCAGCGAAAAATGTCTGGACGACTTTGTGGATGCCGTCTACGCACAGCGTGTGGGCGATGGAGCAGGCACCGCCGACCTGAAGCTGGTGTACACTCCGCTGAACGGCTCCGGTCTGGAATGCGTGAAAAAACTGCTGGCAAAGCTGGGTGTCACCCATGTGACCGTGGTGCCGGAGCAGGAAAAGCCGGACGGCAACTTCCCCACCTGCCCTTACCCGAACCCGGAGATCCGGGAAGCCATGCAGAAGGGTCTGGAGCTGTGCGACAAAGTGCACCCGGACCTTTTGCTGGGCACCGACCCGGATTGTGACCGCTGCGGCACCGCCGTGCCCGACGGCAAGGGCGGCTACCGACTCATCACCGGCAACGAGATGGGCATTATCCTGCTGGACTACATCTGCCGCACCCGGAAGGCACTGGGCACCATGCCGGAGCATCCGGTGGCTGTGACCACCATCGTCTCCACCGATATGGCCACCCCGGTGGCGGCAAAGTACGGCGTGGAGCTGCGCCGCACCCTGACCGGCTTCAAGTTCATCGGCGAGCAGATCGGTCTGCTGGAAGCCGCAGGTGAAGCCGACCGCTACATCTTTGGCTTTGAGGAGAGCTACGGCTACCTGTCCGGTGCCCACGTCCGGGACAAGGACGCCGTCAACGCCACCCTGCTGGTGTGCGAAGCCGCCGCATGGTACGCAAAGCAGGGCATGACCCTGCTGGATGCCATCAACAAGCTGTACGCCGAGTTTGGCTGCTACCGCAACGCCCTGCACAGCTTCGCTTTTGAGGGCGAAAGCGGAATGCACACCATGGATGCCATCATGAAGCAGCTGCGGCAGACCCCGCCCACCGCCATCGGCGGCATGGCCGTGGAAAGCGTAGTGGACTACAACACCGCCGGCACCGGGCTGCCCAAGGCAAATGTGCTGGAGTTCCGTCTGGCGGGCGGTGCCAAGCTGATGGTGCGCCCCTCCGGCACTGAGCCGAAGATCAAGGTGTATCTCTCTGCCGTTGCCTCCACCGAAGCAGCAGCCGATGCCATCAATGACACCCTTGGCAAAGCTGCCGCTGCCCTGTTGAAAGCATAATCCCCTGCAAACTGGCTGCCTCGTTCCCGCCGAAAAATGGACGGGGCAGCTTTTTTGTACCCTTTTTTGTGTTCAATTTCAGGCATATTCGAGGTATATAAAATGAAAACGATTCAACTTACTCCCAGCTGCAAAGACTACCTCTGGGGCGGCGAAAAGCTGCGCACCGAGTACGGCATCCAGAGCGAATTACACCCCCTGAGCGAGGCGTGGATGCTGTCCTGCCACCCGGACGGCCCCAGCTACCTGCCCGACGGCAGCACGCTGGCTGACTATGTGGCCGCCCACCCGGGGTGCCTTGGCACCGACTGCGAGAAGTTTGAGCAGTTCCCGATCCTGACAAAATTCATCGACGCCAAGAACAATTTGTCGATCCAGGTGCACCCGGACGACGCCTATGCCATGCGGGTGGAAGGCGAGTTCGGTAAAACGGAAATGTGGTACGTGGTGGACTGCGAACCCGGCGCCGCCTTGTTATACGGCTTCAGCCGCGGTCTCACCCAGGAGGAATTCCGCCGCCGCATCGAGACGGACACCCTCGAAGAGGTCTGCAATCGGGTGCCGGTGAAAAAAGGGGACATGTTCTTTATCGAGGCGGGCACCCTGCACGCCATTGGCGCCGGTATCCTTATCGCCGAGGTGCAGCAGAACTCCAACACCACCTACCGGGTCTCCGATTACGGCCGCCTGGGCGCGGACGGCAAGCCCCGTCCCCTGCATGTGGATAAGGCCGTAGACGTCACCAATACCGCGCCGCCCACCCGGCCCTACGGCGCCGTGGGGGAAATCACCGCCATCCCCGGCGGTACATACCGGCCCCTGGCCTCCTGCGACCTGTTCACCTCTCAGCTTCTCTGCGTGGAGGAGGCGGTGCGCGTGGGCAGTATGGAAAGCTTTACCTCCCTGCTCTGCCTGGAGGGCGGCTGCGAGCTGACCGCCGCGGATGGCACGGCGCTGCCTTTGAAAAAGGGCGCCAGCGTGTTCCTGCCCGCCGGAATGACCGCCAAGCTGACCGGACGCGCCCAACTGCTGTGCAGCCGGGTGTAGGAAAGGAAGGAAGCAACCGTATGCCGCAGCTGAATATCGTGCTGGTCGAGCCCGAAATCCCGCAGAACACCGGCAACATCAGCCGTACCTGCGCCGCCACCGGCGCCCGTCTCCATCTGGTGGAGCCCATGGGCTTTACCATTGATGACAAAAAGCTGAAACGGGCGGGCCTGGACTACTGGCCCCTTCTGGACGTTACCTATTACAAGAACCTGGACGACTTTTTTGCCAGAAACGCCGGCCCCTTCTTCTATTTTTCCACCAAAGCCAGCCATATCTACAGCGACATTGCCTATCCCGACGGCGCGTACCTGGTCTTCGGCAAGGAGACCAAGGGCCTGCCGGAAAGCCTGCTGCACGACAATCCGAACAGCTGCGTACGTCTGCCCATGATCGACAACGATGCCGCCCGCTCCCTCAACCTGTCCAATTCTGTGGCCGTGGGCGTGTATGAGGCACTGCGCCAGTGGGGCTTCCCCGGCCTGCGCACGGAAGGTCATTTGACCCAATATTAAAAACCGGAGGGCTGCGGCCCTCCGGTTTTTCCTTATTTCAGCAGGACGAATCCCATCTTCTTTTTGGCCTTATCCAGCGTGCGGGTGGCTATCTGTGCGGCCCGTTCCGCGCCCTGCTTCATCAAGATTTCCAGCTGCGCCTTGTCCTTCATCAGCTCGGCGAACCGCTCCTGAATGGGCCGGAGCTCTTCCGCCACGGCCTCGCCCACGGCGACTTTGAAATCGCCGTAGCCCCGCCCCTCGAACTCCGCCTCGATGGCCGCCATGTCCTTGCCGGTCACCGCGCTGTAAATTTCCATCAGGTTGTTGATGCCATCCTTGCCCTCGGCGTAGTGCACCCGGGCCTCGCTGTCGGTAACGGCCCGCTTGAACTTCCGCAGGATAGTAGCGGCGTCGTCCTTAAGCGAAATAAAAGCGTTCTGGTTTTCGTCCGACTTGGACATCTTTTTGGTAGGATCCTGCAAGGAGCGCACCCGCGCGCCCGTCTTCATGATGTAGGGCTCCGGCACCGTGAACACCCCGCCGTAATGGCCGTTGAAGCGCGCGGCAATGTCCCGGGTCAGCTCCACATGCTGCTTCTGATCCGCCCCCACCGGCACGTAATCCGGCTGATACAGCAGGATGTCCGCCGCCATCAGCGCGGGGTAAGCGAACAGCCCCAGCGTCACATTATCCGCATGCTTGGCCGATTTGTCCTTGAACTGGGTCATCCGGGCCATCTCGCCGTACTGGGCGTTGCAGGACAGCAGCCAGGTCAACTCGGCATGGGCCGGCACCTGGGACTGCACGAAAATCAAGCTCTTATCCGGATCCAGGCCGATGGCCAGCAGCAGCGCAAACATCTCAGTCGTCTGGGCGCGCAGCTTGGCCGGCTCCTGACGGACCGTGATGGCGTGCAGATCCGCCACCGCGTAAGCGCAGTCGAATTCCTCCTGCATCGTCACCCAGTTGCGCAGCGCCCCGAGATAGTTGCCCAGGGTGGGCACGCCGGTGGGCTGGATGCAGCTCAGCGCCCGTTTTTTGCGCGGCGCGGTCGTTTCCATGGTATGTTCCATACTTCCAAAACCCCTTTATATCTGTGGTGTCAATTCCGGTATTCCCTGGCAAGCTCGCCCAGCTGGACACAGCCGCGCTCCATCGCCTCCACCGTGGGGGTGGAGAAGTTGACGCGGAAGGAGGAGCAGGGCAGACCTTCATCCACCAGGAAGGCGGAGCCCGGCACCACGGCGACCTTGCGCTCTTTGACGGCGCGGGTGCAGAATTCCGGCATCGAAATCCGCTCAGGCAGGGTGCACCAAACAAACAGGCCGCCGGTCACCGGCTGATAGGTAACGCCGGCCGGCGCCAGATATTCGTCGATGTAGCGGCACATGGCCCGCGCCCGTTCCCGATAGAGATCCTGCAGGGCCTTCAAATGCGCCTCGTAGTCGTATGCCGCCATGAACCGCTCGCAGATCATCTGGGACAGGATGCCGGTGTGCACGTCCTCCCCCTGCTTGCAGACGATCATTTTCTGCACCACCGGGGCCGGCCCGATGGCGTAGCCCACCCGCAGCCCGGGCGACAGCACCTTGGAGAAGCTGCCCGCGTACAGCACCAGCCCGTCCTCGTCCATCGACTTAATGGACGGGATATACGCGCCCTCGAAGCGGAGATCCCCGTAAGGGTTATCCTCCAGAATCAGCACCTGATACTTTTTGGCCAGCGCCAGCATGGCCTGGCGCTTCTCCAGGCTCATGGTGATGCCGGAAGGGTTCTGAAAATTGGGGATGGTATAAATGAACTTAACGTTCTCGTTGGTTTTCAGCGCGTCCTCCAGGGCGTTCATATCCATGCCGTCGCTCTCCATCGGCACGCCGACCAGCCGGGCGTTCATGGAGCGGAAGGCGTTGAGAGATCCGATAAAGCTTGGGGCCTCGCAGAGCACCACGTCCCCCTTGTTGCACAGGGCCTTGACCGCCAGCCCCATCACCTGCTGGGCGCCGGAGGTCACCAGCAGCACGTCGCCGTCCCGGCCGACGTTGTGCTTTTCCTTCATATACGCGCTCAGCCGCTCCCGCAGGGCCGGATAGCCCTCGGTCAGGCTGTATTGCAGCGCGTCGATGGGATGCTCGCTGAGAATCCTCGCCGTGATTTCCTGCACCGCCTCCACGGGAAACGCTTCCGGCGCGGGGTTCCCCGCCGAAAAGGGGATGACCGCCGGATCCGACGAATATTTCAGGATTTCTCGAA
>OMDX01000554.1_pt1 | contig 14134 bp, 12 predicted proteins | sample 1673711 | NCBI WGS metagenome assembly OMDX01 (sample SAMEA103958123, study PRJEB25191) | human gut metagenome
TCGATCTTCGCGGCCTCGAGCATATCCTCGGGCACAGCCTGCAAGCCGGCAATGTAAATGATCATCATATAGCCGACCTGCTGCCAGCACATGAGGATGATGAGGCCCCAGAAGCCGTATTTCGTCTCCAGCAGGATCGACGTGCCGTAGCGCGAGAGGATGCCGTCGAAGATCATCGACCACACATAGCCCAGCACGATGCCGCCGATGAGGTTCGGCATGAAGAACACCGTGCGGAAGAGATTGCTCCCCTTGATGCCCTGTGTGAGGGCATAGGCCACGGCGAAGGCCAGCACGTTGATGAACACGAGCGAGACGAGCGCAAAGAGCGCCGTGTACCAGAACGAATGGACAAAGCTCGCGTCGTTCAGCGCCTTGATGTAGTTGCCGAAGCCGATGAACTGCGCGTCCGAGGTCGTCTTGAATTTGCAGAACGAGAGGTACACGCCCTTGCAGAACGGATAGACGAAGCCAATGGCGAAGGCGCAGAGCATGGGACCCATGAACAGCGGGGCCCACCGCCGGATCGGGCGGCGGACGAGCGAGCTGTTGACGGCTGCTGCGTCGTGTTTACGCTTCAATTCGATCACTCCCATCGAGATAGATTGACTGAGCACGGCGCGGGCCTCTTGCGGCCTCTGCCGTGGTAGAAGAAGAGGACGGGCGAAGGCCCGCCCTCTTCATAAGAATTGTAGGTTTTGCGGTATGGAGACGCTTAGCCGTTGGCGGCAGCGTACTGCACGGCCCAACCGTCCACGAACGCGGTCTTGACCTGCTCCCAGTTGGCGTCGGTGGGATCGTTGTCATACTGGTTCATCGCGGCGACGATGGCTTCACGGTAGGCATCGACGTTGGGCTGGAAGTTGGTGACCCAAGGCATGACGTAGTTGCCCTCGGCGGTATAGGCGTTGGCGTCGGCCAGGAAGCCGCAGGTGGACTCGGCAGCCTGCTTGTAGGGCATGACGGCGAATTCATCGACGAGCATACGGGAGACCTCAGCGTCGGTGACGAGCCAATACATGAAGTCGAGCGTAGCCTGAATGTCCTCGGCGGAGGCCTTGGCGTTCACGGCCCAGCAGTTCTCGGTGCCGCAGTTCAGACCGGCCTTCTCCTCACCGGCAACGCCGCAGTAGAAGGGGATCATGGAGAGGTTGTCAAGACCGTACTGACCATCGCCGGTGCCGGTCAGAGCCGCCCACTCCCAGGAGCCGTTCTGATAGAACACAGCCTGCTCCTTGCCGAACTCGGCCTGGGCGTCATAGCCGCCGGCAGCGAGGGTGGAGGGAGCGACCGCGCTGTTGTTGATGTAGAGATCCCAGAGGTTCTTGAAGTTCTGCATGTAGGTGCCCTTGATGCTCGGGGGGCAGACCTTCCAGGCGTCGGGATCGTCCACGGACTCATAGTAATACTCGAGGTTGGCGAGGTGGCCGGTGAAGCGCCAGCTGGAGTCGCCGCTCATGGAGGAGGAGGTGAAGGCGTCGAAGCCCAGCTCGGCGGCGCGGGAGTGGATGTCCTCCGCAACGGCCTTGAGGGTCTCAAAGTTGGTGATGTCGCCCAGGGTGTAGCCGGCCTTCTCCAGAAGGTCTTCGTTGACGATGATGCCGTAGCACTCGTAGCAGTAGCCGATGGAGCAGAGCTTGCCGTCAGCGTCGTAGAGGTTGTAGGCGTCGGTGGTCAGCTCACCCGCGATGGGCGTGCCGGTCAGGTCGTAGCAGTAGTCGCCCCAGGTGTCCAAGGCGGCCTGGTTGCCGACGACGAACATCGTGGGAGGCGCTTCCTTATCCATCGCGGCGGTCAGGGTCTCGTTGTAGGTGCCGGACGCGGCGGTCTGGATGGTGACGGGCACACCGGTCTTTTCGGTGTACATGGCGGCGACCTTCTGCAGGGTGCCGTCCGCCTCGGGCTTGAAGTTCAGCCAGAACACACGGCCGGCGGCCTCGGTGGCGTCACCGTCGCCGGAGGGCTCCTCGGCCGTCTTGTTGCCGCAGGCAACGAGGCTGAGAGCCATAACAAGTGCCAGGACAAGCGCAAGATACTTCTTCATGTTTCATTGATCTCCTTATTCAAATTTATTTTCACGCGCTCGGCGCGGGAAAATCATTTCGTCAGGTCGCGCACGGATTCACCCGCGCGCAGGGTGGTCGGCAGCGTCAGATGGTCGTGCGCGCCGCCGCGGATGACGCCGAGCAGCAGCTCGACGCTCTTCGTGCCCATGGCCGTCATCGGCTGGCAGAGGGTGGTGAGCATGGGATGGATGTACTCGGAGACATTGATGCCGTCGATGGCGATGATGGAGCAGTCCTCGGGAATGCTGCGCCCGCTCTCGCGCAGGGCGCGCATCGCGCCGATCGCCATATCGTCCGCGATGGCAAAGACGGCGGTGAAGTCCGCCGGACGCTTCAGCCGCTCGCGCATGGCGCGGCAGCCGCTTTCCACGGTGAAATCGTCCGCGCAGATGACGTCCTCCTCCTCGGGCGGGATGCCCAGCTCGCGCAGCGCGCGGGCGTAGCCGGAGTAGCGCAGCTGGGAGATGGAGCTGTCGTCGGGGTCGGCGGTCAGCGCCGCGATGCGGCGGTGGCCCTTTTTGGCCAGCTCCATGACCGCGCGGTAGGCCTCCTGCTCGTCGGCGATGGAGACGGAGGAATACTTGCTCGGATCGAGCGTGCCGTAGGCGTTGGTGTAGGTGCAGCAGACAAAGGGCACGTTGAGCAGCGCCAGCTCCGCGGGAGAGTAATCCGAGCGTCCGCCGAGAAAAATGAGGCCCTGCAGGCGCTTTTCGCGCTCCATCACCGCGCCGCACTTCACCTCGTCATCGCCGGAGGCGATCTGACGCATGACCATCGTGTAGCCCGCGAGGTCGAGCTTATGCTCGATGGCACGGATGATATCGGTGTAGAAGGGGTTCTGCACGCCGCGCACTACAAGGCCGACGGTGTCGGACTTCGTGCGCACAAGGCTGCGCGCGGAATTGTTGGGCAGATAGTTGTGCTCGGCAATGACCTCCAGCACGCGGCGGCGGCTTTCCTCGCTCACGTCGGGGCGGTCGTTGAGTACACGGGAGACCGTGCTCACGCCCACGCCGCTGAGCTTTGCAATGTCCTTGATGGTCATGGCGACACCCTCTGCATGAAAAAATCAAAGCCCGTTTTCGGGAACCTTACCGGTAACGTTTCCACTTTTCTTTTATTGTAGCAGTCTCTTCCCAAAAAGTCAAAGCACTTTGCCATGTCCATCTTACCAAAAAATAGCAAGAAAAATGTCGCAATGAACAAAGGGAGCCTCTGCCCGGCGTCGGACAGAGGCTCCCTTTCACAAAAATGCCTTTATTTTTCGAGCAGCAGCTCCGCGATCTGCACGGTGTTGGTCGCCGCGCCCTTGCGGACCTGGTCGCCGCAGCACCAGAGGTTCAGTCCGCGCTCGTCGGTCAGATCGTCGCGGATGCGGCCGACGTAGACGAGGTCCTGATCGCTCGTGTCGAGCGGCATGGGGTAGACCTTGCTCGCAAGGTCGTCGGTCAGCTTGCAGCCGGGCGCGGCGGCGATCAGCTCACGCGCGCGCTCGACGCTGATCTTCTCCTTTGTGCGCAGCACGACGGAGACGGAGTGGCTGCGCACCACGGGCACGCGCACACAGGTGCAGCTGACCTTCATCTCGGGCAGGTGGAGGATCTTGCGGCCCTCGTTCTGCATCTTCATCTCCTCGCTCGTGTAGCCCATGTACGCCTCGCCGCCGATCTGGGGGATGACGTTGTAGGCGATCTGGTACTGGAACACCTTCGGCTCGACGGGCTTGCCCGCGGCGAGCGCCGCGACCTCATCGTGCAGCTCGTCGATGCCGTTCTTGCCCGCGCCGGAGACCGCCTGATAGGAGCTGGCGATGATGGTCTCGATGGGGCTCTCCTTCGCCAGCGCGTTGATGGCGACGAGGGTGACGATGGTGGTGCAGTTGGGGTTGGAGATGATGCCGCTGTGCCACTTCACGTCCTCGGGATTGATCTCGGGGATGATCAGCGGCACCTTGGGGTCGAGACGGAAGGCGCTGGAGTTGTCGACGAACACCGCGCCGGCCTTAACGATGGCGGGCGCGAAGCGCTCGGCAATGTCGTTCTCCGCCGCGCCGAGCACGATGTCGAGACCCTCAAAGGCGTCGTCCGACGCCTCGACGATCGTGCACTTCCTGCCGCCGAAGTCGATCTCGCTGCCCGCGCTGCGCGCGGAGGCGATGGGGCGCAGCTCGCCGACGGGGAACTTGCGCTCGAGCAGAATTTTCATCATTTCCTGACCCACGGCGCCCGTCGCGCCGAGAATGCCTACATTATAAAGCTTCATGGTATTGCCCTCACCTTTTCCTTAAATATGTTCCTTGACAAAGCTGTCATACAGTACGCGAATGGCCTGCGCGAAGTCCTTTTCCTCCACGCCGACGATGATGTTCAGCTCCTCGGGACCCTGCGTGATCATGCGGATGTTCACGCCGTTCTCACCGAGCTTGGCAAAGATCTTGCCGGAAACGCCGGGGCGGTACGCCATCTTCCGGCCGACCGCCGCGACGACCGCGATGTGCTCCGTCACCGTTATCTTATTCGGCTGCACCTCTTTTTGCAGCTCGCCCAGCATGGCGTAGAGGCATTTGGAGACCTTTTTGCTCTCCACCACCAGCGAGATGATGTCGATGCCGGAGGGGATATACTCCACATTGACCTCGTGCTTGGCGAGAATTTCCAGGATCCGCACGAGCGTGCCGGGGTCGCCGGACATACCGGTCTTGGCGATGGTGATGACGGAGAAGCCCTTCTTGCCCGCGATGCCGGTGATGAAGCTGCCGTCGTTCGTGTCCTCCTCGATGCTCTCGAGAATGGTGGTGCCGGGGTGCTCCGGCTCGTTCGTGTTGCGGATGTTGAGCGGGATGTTCTTCTCACGCACGGGGAAGATGGTGCCCTCGTGGAGCACCTGCGCGCCGATGTAGCTCAGCTCGCGCAGCTCGCCGTAGGTGAGGTGGCGGATGGGCGCGGGATCGTCCACGATGCGCGGGTCGGCCATCAGAATGCCGGAGACGTCTGTCCAGTTTTCGTAGACGTCGGCGTCCAGCGCCGCTGCCGCCAGCGCACCGGTGATGTCGCTGCCGCCGCGGGAGAAGGTACGGATGCGCCCGTCGGGCATCACGCCGTAGAAGCCGGGAATGACCACGCTGCGGTCGCCCGCGGCGCGGCGCAGCGCCTCGTAGGTCGCGTCGGTATCCACCGTGCCGTCGAAGCGGAACTTCACCCACTCGGCGGCGTCGAGGAACTCGTAGCCGAGGTACTCGGCCATCAGCCGCGCGGAGAAGTATTCGCCGCGCGAGGCCAGCTCGTCCTTTTCGATGCCCTCCTGCATCTTCGCCCACAGGGCGTCGAAGTCGGGATTCAGGTCGAGCTTCAGACCGCAGTCGTGCGCGATCTCGAGATAGCGCGTGCGGATCATGTCGAAAATTTCCTCGCAGCTCACACCGTATTTGATGTGCGCGGCGCAGAGGTACAAAAGATCGGTGATCTTGTGGTCGCCGGAAAAGCGCTTGCCGGGCGCGGACACGATGACCACGCGGCGGGACTCGTCGGCCTCCACGATGGCCTTGACCTTGGCGAACTGCTGGGCGTCGGCGAGCGACGAGCCGCCGAATTTCAGAACCTTAAGCATTTTCTTTACTCCTCCTCGATCCTTGCTAAGAATACCGGTTCGCCGCACGAGCGCGCGCGCTCGGCGCGCGCAAAGGCCTCGGCGACGGTGATGGGCCCGGTGCAGACGGTCTCGCTGCCCGTACGCAGGTAAAAGCGGCCGGCCGCCGCGGAATTGTCGATGTGCTTCGCCTCGTGCCGCGAGACATAAAAGCTCGGGCAGCCCTCGATGACGTCCACGCAGTCGCTCAGCACGCTGCTGCCGGTGGGGTAGCCGCCCGCGCCCGCGCCGGAAAAGCTCAGCTCGCCGAAGCGCGCGCCGCGCAGGGTGACGAGATTGCCCGTGCCGTTCGTCTGCGCGACCGGCGACGCGGCGGGGAAGAGCGTGGGGCAGACAAAGGCGGAGATGCGGCCCTCGTGCCGCTCGGCGCGGACGAAAAGCTTGCAGACCCTGCCCAGCTCGCGCCAGGCGGCGAAGTCCTTTTTCTCCACGCTCGAGATGCCGAAGCAGGGGATCTCCTCCTCCTGCACCGACGCGCCGAAGGCGAGGTTCGCGCTGAGCACCAGCTTGCGCCGCGCGTCGTAGCCCTCCACGTCCGCGGTGGGATCGGCCTCGGCGTAACCGAGCGCTTGCGCCTCGCGCAGACAGGTGGTATAATCGACGCCGGAGGCCGTCATGGCTGAGAGCATATAGTTCGTCGTGCCGTTCAGGATGCCGCCGACGGCGGTGATCTCATCGAGCCGCGCGGCGCGGGAGAGGGACGTGAGCCACGGGATGCCGCCGCCCGCCGCCGCCGTGCAGCGCAGCGACACGCCGCATTCCCTCGCAAGCTCCAGCAGCTCGTCGTAGTGCGCGCAGACGAGCTGCTTGTTCGCGGTGACGACGTGCTTGCCCGCGCGCATGGCCGCGCAGATATAACGGTAAGCCGGCTCCAGTCCGCCCATGACCTCGACCACGATGCCGACCGAGCGGTCGCGCACGATCTCGTCGAAATCATTTGTCACGGTGCAGGGAAGCTCCGGGCGCGGACGGCGGGATAAAACGCTCGTCACGCGCAGATCGCTCCGCCCGAGCGTGAGCTCGTAGAAGGCCTTGCCGACGGTGCCGAAGCCGAGCAATGCAATGTTCATGGGGTGTGCCTGCCTTTCTCTCTGTAAAATCCGCCAAGTATGGACGATTTGTGCAGTTTGCACGGAAATGTCCGTGGCAGAAAAACACTTGACTTTTTGATGGGAGCAATAGGCAATCGAAAAAATATTTTGATATGGCAAATGAAAAAACCGAAAAGCGGAGGTATTTTTAATATGAACTATCAAAGCACGCGGAACGCGGCCCTCACCGCATCGAGCGCCGAAGCGATCCTGAACGGCCTTGCCCCCGACGGCGGGCTGTACGCCATGCCGGCCCTCTCGGGGCTGGACTTCGACTGGCAGCGCTGCCTGACGCTCTCCACGCAGGGCATGGCGACGGAGATATTATGCGCGCTGCTGCCCGACTTCACACACGCGGAGATGGAGCAGCTTGTCCATGCCGCATACACCGGCAAATTCGAGACCGAGGACCTGACACCCACCGTTCCGGTCGGTGAGGACACGGTGCTCGAGCTGTTCCGCGGCCCCACGAGCGCCTTCAAGGATGTGGCGCTCTCGATGCTGCCGCACCTGATGACGGCGGCAAAGAAGAAGTGCGGCGTGGACGATGAAATTTTGATCCTCACCGCGACCTCCGGCGACACCGGCAAGGCCGCGATGGAGGGCTTCTGCGACGTCGCGGGCACGAAGATCATCGTCTTTTACCCGGACGGCGGCGTGTCCGCCGTGCAGAAGGCGCAGATGGTCACGCAGGGCGGCGACAATACCTGTGTCGCCGCGGTGCGCGGCAACTTCGACGACGCGCAGACTGCCGTCAAGCAGGTCTTTGCCAAGGTCGGCGGCGAGAACCTGCTCGCGGGCAAGGGCGTGCGCCTGTCGAGCGCGAACTCCATCAACATCGGCCGCCTTGCCCCGCAGGTCGTCTATTACTTCCGCGCTTACGCAGACCTTGTCCGCCGCGGCACGGTCGCTGTCGGCGAGCGGGTGGACTACGTCGTTCCCACCGGCAACTTCGGCGACATTCTCGCCGGCTACTTCGCCCGCGAGCTGGGGCTTCCCGTCGGCACGCTCGTGTGCGCGTCCAACGCCAACAACGTGCTCACCGACTTCATCCGCACGGGCCGCTATGATAAGAAGCGCCCGTTCTACCTCACCAGCTCGCCCTCGATGGACATTCTGGTGTCGAGCAATCTCGAGCGCCTGCTGTTCCTGCTCTCCGGCGACGAGCAGCTGGTGGCGAAGCTCATGCGTCAGCTCACCGAGGACGGCGCCTACGAGGTGCCGGAGGAGCTGAAGGAGAAAATTCAGTCCCTCTTCTGGGCGGGCTGCTGCGGCGACGCCGAGACGAAGCGGACCATCGGCAGGGTCTGGCAGGAGCATCATTATCTCTGCGACACGCACACCGCCGTGGCGTGGAACGTCGCGCAGCAGTACAAGACGGCGAACCCCGCTCACGCGCCGGTCGTGGTGCTCTCCACCGCGTCGCCCTACAAGTTCCCCGCCGCCGTGCTCGGGGGCCTCGGCGAAAAGGCGGAGGGCGATGAGTTCGCCGTCATGGAGCAGCTCGAGCGTCTGACCAGAATTCCCGCGCCGAAGAACCTCCGCGGTCTGCGCGAGCGCCCCGTGCGCCACACCACCGTCCTCGACCGCGAGGAGATGCTGCCCTTTGTCCTGGAAAAGGCGCAGGAAAAGAAGTGGTTCTAAGATGAAAAAAGGAAGCGAAGGGGAGACCCCTTCGCTTCCTTTTTCTATATGCGTTCAGCCCATGAATTTCGGCACGATCACGCCGCGCGGCGCGTCGGGCGTCAGCTCAAAGGAGCTGCCGTCAAGACAGTGTACCTCGTCTGCGGGATAGAGCCGCAGGAAGTCCTCCACCGTGGCGATCACATCGTAGCCGTGGCTGCCGTGGCGGTAGTGCATCGGCACGATCACGCGCGGCGCGATGGCGTCCGCCACGCGCTTGGCGGTCTCCGCGTCGATGGTGTAGAAGCCGCCGACGGGAATCAGCAGCGCGTCGCAGCCGCGCAGCGGCGCGATTTGCGCCTCGCTCAGCTCGTGGCCGAGGTCGCCGAGATGCACGACGCGCAGCCCCTCGGCAGCGAGGACATGGATGGTGTTCGTCCCGCGCAGCGCGCCGCCCTGATCGTCGTGGAAGGCTTGGACGGTCTCCACCGTGAAGGGACTGCCCCCGCGCGGCGTGAGCTCCACCGCCTCCACGAAATCGTGGTCGCGGTGATGGTGCGAGCAGAGCACTTCGTTCGCGCTCGTATGCAGCGGCGGATAGCTCTCCACATAATACGGGTCGAGCACGACGCGATAGCCGCCGCTTTCGACGGCGAAGCAGGAATGGCCCAGCCAGGTGAGCTTCATAGGCGTTTTCTCCTTATCGGTTATTCTTCGCTTTTCGGCTCCTCGCCTGCGGGGAGCTTGCTTTTCTTTTTGCCGAGCCTGCCGAGCGGCTTCTTTTTGCGCACCGCGCGCACGACGACCACGGCGAGCGCCGCCAGCACCGCCAGGAACACAAGGTTGTTCGCGATGCCGATGGCAAGGTCCTCAAGGAATACGCCTGTGTCGCGCAGACCGTTCGTGAAGGCCCGCGCGATGCGCGCGCCGAAGGTCAGCGGCGCGCCCTCGTTCTCATCGAGCTTGTAGGTCTCGCTGAGCGTCAGGCTCACGGTGGCGTAATCCACCAGCGCGTCGTAGTGGCGCAGCGTGCCGGAGAGACTTTCGATCTCGTACTCCGTGTCGCTGATGGCGCTCTCAATGGTGATGATGTCCGCCATATTGTCCGCCTTCGAGAGCAGCTCCTGCAGCCGCTCGAGCTTGATCTGCGCGGTCTTGAGACGGGAGTCGGTGTCGTAGTATTCCTCGGTGATGTTCTCCGCCGAGGAGGACATATAGGTGACGTGGCAGAGCGAGCCGACCTGCTCGCAGAAGTGCTCGTACTCCGCGGCGGGCACGCGCACGGTGAATTCGCCGTAGCGGTAGCCGCTCGAGCGATTGCTCAGACTCTTGCTCTCAAAGTAGCCGCCGCAGGACTTCACCAGCTCGGTGATGGCGGCCTCGCTCGTCGTGTAGTCCTGCGTCTGCACCTCGATGCTCGCGCGGTAGATCATCTTCGCGTCGCCCGGAGCGGTCATGCCGCCGGTGAGCGTCCGGCTGTCGTCGCTGTCCCAATAGCCGTTCTCGGCGTCCGCCGCCGGGGCCTCCGGCTCGTAGGCATAGCCGTTTCCCGCCTTGTCGTAGTAGCTCTGGCTCGTCATCATGCTGTCCGCGCTGCCGCGCGGAGCCGCCTTGCTGCCGCAGCCCGTGAGCAGGGCAAGCAGCATCAGCGCGCTGAGAAAAAGGGTAAGCGTTCTCTTCATCTTTCATCACCTCAATCTTTTATTTGGGGTCTCTGAAGGGTTTGACGCTGAAAACTGGAAAAAGTTCCCGTTTTTCCTATTTTTTCTCGGCTTCCAGCCGCGCGAAGGTCTCCAGCGCGGCGAGAATGCTGTGCTCCTCGCCCGCGGCGGCCGCGTCGGCGCCGGCGGCGTAGGAGCCGACGCCGTGGGAAATGCACTCCTTCCAGCGCACGACGTTGTTGAGCACGCTCGCGCATTTCATGCCGCGCAGCCGCCCGACGGTCAGCAGCGCCGCGGTCTCCATGTCGCTGCCGAGCACGCCCTTTTTCGACCAGTATTCGTTGATCTCCTCGATGTCGTCGATGTAAAAGCTCTCGTGGCTGCGGATGATGCCGAGGCGGTGGGCGAAGCCCTGCGCGCGGATGCTCTCCGTCAGCGCGAGCAGCAGCTCCGTGTCCGGCACGGCGGGATAGCCCTCGCGCACATAGGCGCGGGAGGTGCCGTCGTCGCGCACCGCACCGGCGGCGATGAGCAGCTCACCGGGAGCAATGTCCGTCTGCAGGGCTCCGCAGGAGCCGATGCGGATGGCGTGCGTCACGCCGATGTTATGCAGCTCCTCGACCGCGATGCCGGTCGAGACGCCGCCCATGCCCGTGGACATGGCCAGAATGCGCGCGCCGCGGTAGGCGCCGACAAGGCTGCGGTACTCGCGGTTCATGCCGAGGTCCTCGACCTCGCTCATGTGCGACGCGATGCGCTCGGCGCGCCTGGGGTCGCCGGGCAGGATGGCATAGCGGACGTTCAAGCTCTCGTCGAGCTGGATATGAGGCTGCTTCATATTCGTTTCTCCTCTCAGGGTATGGGATTCAGAAGGGGGTGCGCCGTCACCGCTCCAGCAGGAAGCGCGCGACGCTTTCCATCGCCGCGGCGGCCTTGCGCAGGGGGAACATCTGAAAGACGTGCCACATCCCCTCGCTCACCTCGAAGCGGCAGGGAACGCCCGCCCGCTCCAGCGCGTGACAGAGCATCTCGGCATCCGAATACAGGATCTCGTGATCGCCGGCCTGAATGAGCGTCGGCGGGAAGCCGGTAAGGTCGGCAAAGAGCGGCGAGAGATCGGGCGAGGCGTAGTCCCGCCCGCCGGCGTAAGCGGTGCGCACGGCCTCGATGTACTCCGGCGTGAGCATCGGGTCGCTCTCCGCCCGCTCGGCGTAGGACGCGCCCGACATCGTCATGTCCGTCCACGGAGACATCAGCACCAGCGCCCCGGGCAGGCGGCGGCCCGCCGCCTTGAGACGATGGCACAGCACGAGCGCGAGGTTGCCGCCCGCGCTGTCGCCTGCGAGCACGACATCCCGCGCGCCGTAGCCCAGCAGCATGAGATGATCCCACGCGCGCAGCGCGTCCTCGACGGCGGCGGGGTAGGGATGCTCGGGCGCGAGACGGTATTCAAAGCTCAGCACGTCGTAGCCCGTGACGTGCGCGAGCTTGGACGCGAGCACGCGCGCGTAGCCGAGGTTGCCGCTCGTGTAGCCGCCGCCGTGGCAGTAGAGAATGGCGTGACGGCTGCCGTGAGGAGCCTTGAGCCGCATCCACGCGGCGTTCATGCCGCCGAGCGAAAATTCCTCGTAGTCCATGCCGGCCATCGGCGCGGTCAGCCGGCCGAGGACCTCCTGACTGCGGCGCTGATGCTCCAGCTCCTCCTCGGTCATGGTCTCGGGCGCGCCCGCGCTGTGCAGCGCCTTGAGCGCGCGCATCAGCGGATCGAGGCGCGGGCTCTCGGCCTCGTTTTTCTTCTTTTTCAGCGGAAGGTTCAGCTTGTTTTCCATCGTTATCTCCTGCCTGTGATTGGTCTTCCTGCCTGTATAATATCATGTTTGCGTAAAAAAGAAAAGGAAAACCGTCATTTTTCTTGTGGTGTGCGCGCCGCTGTGCTACAATAAGCCATCCGAGGCGATGCCGCGCGGAAGGAGGAAACGACGATGGCGAGACCCGACAGCAAATGGTACAAGCTCGACAGCGCGGGCATTCTCTACTCCGCGCTGCAAAAGGAGGAGTATTCCGCCATCTACCGCTTCTCCGCCCGGATGGAAGGGGAGGTCGATCCCGCCGCGCTCCAGCGCGCCATCGACCGCTGTATGCCGCGCTTTCCGAGCTTTGCCGTGCGCATCCGCAAGGGCCTGTTCTGGTACTATCTCGAGCCGAACCATGCGCCCGGACCGTTTTTGAAGGAGGACGTCTCCGACCCCTGCCAGCCCGTCCGCTTCCGCGAGGACAACGGCTGGCTCGTGCGCTTTTACTATTACCGCGAGCGTATCTCCGTCGAGGTCTTTCATGCGCTTTCCGACGGCGGCGGGGCCATCGTCTTTTTCCGCACGCTCCTTGCCGAATACCTGCGCCAGACCGGCGTGGACGTTCCCGCGGGAAACGGCGTGCTCGATCTGAACGAGCCGCCGCGCGAGGAGGAGCTGGAGGACGCCTACGCCCGCTATGCGGGCCGCCACGCCTTCGGCCTGCGGCGGCTGCCGAGGGCCTATCAGAATACCGGCACGCCGGAGCCGTTCTACACCTTCCATGTCACGATGGGCTTCGTGCCGCTCTCCCGCCTGCGCGAGCAGGCAAAGAAGCATAACGCCTCCATCACGGAGTACCTCTCCGCCGTGCTCATCCACGTCATTCTGGAAAAGCAGAAGCGCGAGAGGCCCTACCGTGAGCGCCCCGTGGCGCTGGCGGTGCCGATCAACCTGCGCGCATGGTTCCCGAGCGAGACGCTGCGCAACTTCATCACCACCGTCCGCCCGTATATCGACCCGGCGCTCGGCGACTACACCTTCCCCGAGATCGTCTCGCAGGTGCGCCATTTTATGAAGCTGCACATCAACCGGCAGGAGCTGCAGGCGGCGTTTACCGGCAACGTCCGCTTTACGGAGAATTTTGCCCTGCGCCTCATTCCGGTCGTGCTCAAGAATCCGGTCATGGCGCTCAACTACCGCTTGTTCGGTGTGCGCCCCTATTCCTGCACCTACACCAACCCCGGCGCGTTCACCGTGCCGCCGGAGATGGCGGCGCACATCCGCGGGGCGGAGGTCATATTAGGTCAGGCGACCGTACCGCGCTGTCACTGCGCCTCCATCAGCTACGGCGATACCATGGAGATCACCTTTGCCGGCACGCAGGCGGAGACGGACACCGAGCGCGACTTTTTCCGCTTCCTCGTGCGCGAGGGCATCCCCGTGCGCGTGGAGAGCAACCGCTGAAGAGCGGAGCGAAAGGACGAAAACGATATGTCATACTGTGTCAACTGCGGCGTGGAGCTGGATCCCGGCGCGGCGCGCTGCCCGCTTTGCGGCACGCCTGCCTGGAAGCCGGACCCCGACGCGCCGAGCTATTTTCCCACCAAGCCCGCCGAGGTGCCGCCCGCCTCGCGCCGTGCGGCGGCCGCGCTGCTCACGGCGATGCTCGCGTCGGTATCCCTGTGCTGCGGCGTGCTGAACCTGCTGCTGCCCACCGAGCGGCCCTGGTCGCTCTACGTCATCGGCGCGGCGGTGATGCTCTGGATCTGGTTCGTGCTGCCGATGCTCGCGCGGCGCATCCCCATCTTCTTCCGCCTGACGGCGGACGTCGCCGCGGTCGGTGTGTACGTCTTCCTCATCTCCATCGACCTGAGCGGCGGCGCATGGTTCCGCGGCCTCGCCCTGCCCATCCTCGGCTGGGCGTGCGTGCTGGTGTTCCTTTTGAGCTTTCTGCTGCGCGGCGGGCGGCGGTCGCGGCTCTCCGCGATCGCCATGTGCATCGGCACCGTGGGCCTGATGGCGCTGGGCGTGGAATACTGCATGGACCGCTTTTTCCGCGCGGCGTGGCAGCCGACGTGGTCGCTCGTCGTGGTGGTCATCTGCGTCGGGCTCATCATCCCGCTGCGCGTCGTGCGCCGCGTGCCCTCGCTGCGCGAGGAGGCCCGCCGAAGATTCAATATGTGAAAAAGGGAAGGCATGGCGCGCGCCATGCCTTCCCTTTTTTGGTGCCGGTGGTGGGACTCGAACCCACACGG
>OMDX01000561.1_pt1 | contig 14036 bp, 10 predicted proteins | sample 1673711 | NCBI WGS metagenome assembly OMDX01 (sample SAMEA103958123, study PRJEB25191) | human gut metagenome
TCGAAAGAGACGAAGGCATTGATGGAGCAATCTGTCGATGCCTTTCTATTTTCCAGAACAGGAGGTGTGAAATATTTACAGGCTGAACCCACCATCAAACAGCAGTGGAGGGCAGGGAAGTTCTGCTGCCACGGATGAACGAGTGCAGGAAGGAGGAAGTGGATGAATCCCACGGTGCTTGCGACTGTAAATCAAAAAGGAGGGGTAGCGAAAACGACCAGCTGCATCAACATAGGGGCAGCGATGGCACGGGAAGGAAAAAAGGTGCTGCTGGTGGACACTGACCCGCAGGCCAGCATGACCATCAGCCTCGGCAATCAGCGGCCGGATCAGCTTGCGCCCACAATCGCAGACCTGATGACCAAGGTCATGAACGATGTCCCGATTGCGCCGGGCGAAGGCATACTGCACCATCCGGAGGGAATTGACCTGCTGCCCGCTAACATCGCGCTGGCGGGAACGGAGGTGTCGCTGGTGAATGCAATGAGCCGCGAAACCATCTTGAAGCAGGTGCTTGCCCGCAATCGGCAGGACTACGACTGCATCATCATCGACTGTATGCCGTCGCTGGGGATGCTGACCATCAATGCGCTGGCGGCAGCAGAACGCGTAATCATCCCGGTGCAGGCGCATTACCTGTCTGCCAAGGGGCTGGAACAGCTGCTGCAAACCATTGCAAAGGTACGTCGGCAAATGAATCCCAAGCTGAAAATCGACGGAATCCTCATGACGATGGTGGATGGACGCACGAACAACGCCAAGGAAATCACGACGCTGATTCGGGAGACTTACGGCGGCAAAATCAAGGTGTTCGAGATGGCGATTCCGCATTCCGTCCGCGTGGCAGAAGCGAGCTTGACCGGGAAGAGTATTTTCGAGTACGACCCCGGCGGCAAGGTGGCGCAGGCGTATCGTGCGCTCACGAAGGAGGTGCTTCAGCTTGAAAAGCAGCGGCAGAAAGCCAAGTCTGACCTCCTACGATGACATTTTCTCCACGGAAGCCTCACGCCAGCAGGAGCAGATTCAGCGTCTTGCCATAAGCGAACTTCACCCCTTCAAAGATCATCCATTCCGCGTACTGGACGATGACCGGATGATGGAAACGGTGGAGAGCGTGAAGGAATATGGGGTGCTGGTGCCGATTATCGCCCGACCGATGGCGGACGGCGGATATGAAATTGTGTCCGGGCATCGGCGGAAGCGCGCCTGTGAGCTGGCAGGGATGAATGAGATTCCTGCTATTGTCCGCGATTTGGACGATGATGAAGCTGTCATCATCATGGTGGACAGCAATTTGCAGCGCGAGAACATTCTGCCCAGCGAACGTGCAAAGGCGTATCAAATGAAAATGGAGGCGATTAAGCGTCAAGGCGAACGAGTAGATTTAACTTCTCGCCAAGTTGGCGAGAAGTTGTCAGTCACTAAAGTAGCAAAAGACGCAGGTGAAAGTGAGCGCCAAATCCATCGCATTTTGCGCTTGAACAACCTTGAACCGCCGCTCATTGATAAGGTGGATGCTGGCAAACTCGCCTTTACCCCCGCCGTGGAACTTTCGTACTTGAAGCCGGAAGAACAGCAGTGGCTGGATACCGCCTTGGAAAACACGCAGCAGACACCGTCTCTCTCGCAAGCCCAGCGCATGAAGCGCGAAAGCAAACAGGGCACGCTGTCGGAACAGGGCATCATGGAAATCATGACGGAGAACAAGCAGACGGTTCCTGTCAAGGGGTCTGTCGTGCTGCCGCAGGAAAAGTTGACCAAGTATTTTCCACGTTCCTACACAACGGAGCAGATGGAAAAGGTAATTTTCAAGCTGCTGGATTACTGGATGCGGAAGCGGCAAATGTCGCAGGAGCGATAAAGACGCATGAAACGAAAACTGGATATTCTGCTAATGGTCATGTTTCTGTTCGGAAGCATGATTTTTCTTTGCCCAATTTTCGGGCAGATAAAGGAGGTCGAAGAAGATGACCGTGTATACACGCGCATGTCCGCAGCGGTTAAGCCCCCTCAACAGGCTTCGGGACTGGTGGAGGATGCGCCATCCCCCGCGGCAGCCGCCGTGCAGACCGTGCTGCCCCTGCTGCTGGAAGTGCCGCTGCCGGAGAAAACCGCTGTGCCCGCTGCCGCGCCGTCCCCCGTACGCCCGGCTGCTTCCGACACTGCCGCGCCAGCACAGGCAGAGCGGACAGCAAATCCCCGCAGTGTCGATGTAGAAGCATGCATTGCGCAGAATCCGGATTTTGCCGCATGGCTCACCATTCCGGGTACGCCGGTGGATTATCCGGTTGTGCGGTCGAACAGGACGGACTACTACCTGACGCACCTGTTCAGCGGCAAAAACAGCAAGCTGGGATGCCTGTTCTCGCTGCCGTCGGCGGATTATCAGACACCGAGCAGGAACATTGCCATCTACGGGCATCACCTGAGCCATAGCGACGCGATGTTCAGCAGCCTTGTGCAATACAAGGATTCGGGCTACTGCGCCGCGCACAGCATCATTCAGCTGGACACGATTTACGGCGAACGCACCTATCGGATTTTCGCCGTCGTCAACATGCAGGTTGGTGACTGGGATGCAGCGGCGGCTGATTTTGCCAGCGGACAGGCGTTTCAAGCGTATGTAGACCGCGCACGAGCCAAGGCACTGTACGATTCAGGCGCGGCAGTCGGTGCGGATGACCACATTCTGACCCTGATTACCTGCGACCGCAGTGCGGGCGGTGCAAGCGGCCGTCTGATTGTGCTGGCGGTTCAAGAATAATACTATTTTCGGATTCACCTGAGCCATCTGCTTGCGCCTTTTCCCCGCTGTCGTCCGCTTATTCCACTTAGCGTAGCGCTGCTACGCTGCGTTTCATTCGCGTTAGACAGCGTGAAAAATTCGCGGCGCATCTTGGCTCATTTTCATCCGAAAATAGTATAAGAAGGAGAAGCAAATGAAATTGAAATCCAATTTGAAACGATTTGCATCATTGATGCTGTCTGCGGCGCTGGTGCTGACCTGCATTCCGCTCTGTGCGGCAGCAGAAGAAGCAGCCACACCCTCGGACATCACGGGAACGGAAGTCATTGTGCTTCCGGCAGAAGAACAGGCGCTTCCACCCGTGGAGGAAGCGCCTGACGAATCCGCATCCGATGCGCCGGATGAGCCGTCCCATGACGAAATGCTCCCCAATTCGGAGGAGGAAAGTTCGTCGGACGACCGTCATCCTTTGCAGGCGGCGATTGAAGAACATGGGTATGTCTACGTCCGGACGGTGCGGGCAGTCAGCGTGTACGCCAGCGCAGAATCGCAGGAGCGCATTGTTTATGCCGCGGCTGATGATGCGTCCATTCTGCTGGCGACCGCGTTTTTCAGCAATCATCAAACCGTGCAGGTGTGGTTTCTGGATGCGGAACAGCAAATCATCCGCGGCTTTGTACCGGCAGCATCGCTGGATACCCGCTATCTGCTGGATGCGGATGTGTCGGGCATCGCCGACGTGCCATCCTGCGACGGAATGACTGCCTTCGGTCAAAAGCGATTGTTCGTGGTCAATGGCAGCCGCCCGGAAGAAGCATCCGATAAAGCAGAAACGCCCGCAGACACACCTTCGCAGGACGCGCCGCACCAAGAATCGAATCTGCCCGAAGCGGATGAAAGCGGCGCTTCGGAGCAGCCGGATGCCGCAGAACCGCCGGATGCTTCGGTACATCCGGAAATTAGCAGCGCGGAAGAAATCGACGAAACGGTGCCACCTGTAAGTCTCGGCGATTTTGTCAGCGTCAGTACGGACACGCGCGTCTTTTCTGCGGTGGATGATGATGCGTCTGAAGCGTATTTTTCCAGCGAGTATCAGGGCAATTTCGTCAAAGCAGCAGCGGTGCAGGTGGTGTCCATTGCGGAAGATGCTTCGGGCGCAGTGTGGTATCAGGTGTGCTTCCTGTACGGCGATTCTTTCCCCAGCGGCAAGATGAAGTGGACGGCTGACGAAACGGTGTGGGTGATGGCGGCGGAAACTGACGAAACGGATGCGGATGCCTGCACGGTGACGGACTTCGCGTATCCCAAAGAAATGCTGCGCCTGCTCCGGGAAATGCAAACGTATACCGCAGAAACGGACGGATTCAGCTTGAAGAATATTCATGGGAAAATCGGCAGTTTTCAGGCGGGACAGTCGGGACTGCAAGGAAGTTCCGGCAGGGACGCGGCGTATCCACAGCTGGCGAAATCGGCATCGCACGGCACGATTTATGCGACACCGCACTATCTGGAAACCTTCCCCGTGTATTGCCTTGAGCATACGCTTTCCGGCCCCGGCGAAGGGTCGGGCGCGAACAAAACGGAAACCGGCCCGTATGCGCTGATTGATATGGAGGCGTTCGTGAACACCGCAGAAGGCGGCGGTATGAACGGGGTGCGCTTCAAGGCACAGACCATGCACGCCATCGCCTGGGCGCTTCGGCACACCTATCCGTTTATGGTGCTGGATCGCAGTGATGCAAACAACGAAGTGTGGAGCCGTGTCGCGGGTCAGTTTGCTATCCGCGAGGTGATTAAGCAGCTGGAAGGCGCGCAGTACGTCCGCAGTTATTGGGACATGGATAATTTCTACGCCTTCTCCGGCGGCGCACCGGAAGTGTACTTGACCTATGCCCGCTGGCTGGCGAAAAATGCGATTGCACACGCAAAAATCACCGGGAAAATCACCGTCAGCGGTCAGCGCATCCAAGCGTCAGACGGCGGCTATATCGGTACGGTTACGCTGACGACGGATGCGGATTTGATTCGGATTTCCAAGGCAGCGGGCAGTATCACGGGGAACAGCGGCGGTTCGGATGAAGCGTACTACTATGTCAAGAGCGGCGATACCATCCGGATTTTGTCGGACAAAAGCAGCTTCTCCGTTTACATGGAATCAATCGCGTCCAGCGCGGAAGAAGCAGGCTTTCTGGTCGGAATCCCCAGCGCCTCCATCCAGAAAGTGCTTGTCCCGATAGAGGGAACGCCATACCCGCTGCAATCCGCCGTTGTCACGTTTGAACTGCTGTATGGCACGGTGTTTGTGACCAAGCAGTCCATGGACGGCATTTTGCTGCAAGGCGCGGTGTTTGAGCTGCTGGATGAATCCGGCGCGGTGCTGGCAGAAGCAGTGACGGATGCGCAGGGGCGTGCCGTTTTTTCCGGGATTGCGCCGGGACGCTATCAGGTTCGCGAGAAAACCGCACCGCAGGGGTATCGGCTGTCGGTTGTCTCGGCGCAGGAAATCATGGTGACGGCGGGGGCAGACACGGCGTGCATGTTCATCAACGAGCGCATGATGGGCATCATCCGGGTCATCAAGACGGACAGCATGACGGGAAAACCGCTGCCCGGTGTCACGTTCACGGTGACGAGATTGACCGCGCCTGCATCGGACAATGCTTCCAACATTGGCAAGGTTGTCGCAACAATTACGACGAATGCGGATGGCATCGCACAGACCGAAGCGCTTCCGTGGGGAGAATATCGAATTGCGGAAACCAATGCGCTTGACGGTTATGTGGATACGGACTTTGTGACCATCGTTCAAATCAAATAACAGGAGGAAGAAAAATGAAGCGGATGAAGCAATGGATGCACTGGGTGCTTGCGCTGGTGCTGCTGGTGATGAGCCTGTCTGTTCCGGCAGCAGCGGCGGAAACCATCACGGTGAATGTAACCAACACGCCCGTGCGCGGCAGCGTGGCGCTGGAAAAGACCGGCTTGCAGCTGGTGCGCTTTACGGACGAGCAGGACGAATGGGGCAATACCGTCATGAAGCCTGTTTATCAGCAGGGGTATTTGAAGGGCGCTGTGTTTGAACTCCGCGCTGCGGCGGATGTTGTCGGCAAGGAAGGAACGGTTTTCTACAAGCAGGGGGAACTGGTGGAAACACTGACCACCAGTGCAGACGGCGCGGTGAACTCGAAGCTGCTGCCGCTGGGCAGCTACTGCTTGCAGGAAGTTTCCGCCCCGGACGGCTATCTGCTGGATGATACCCCGTATCCCTTCGCGCTGACGGCGGCAGGCAAGCAGACGGCAGTGGTGGAAGTGAAAGTCTCCGCTGTCAACACCTATCTGCCGATTCGCGTGACGCTGCACAAACAGCAGGAAGCGATTCGGGTGGATGAAACGGCGGGGGGCATGATTCGCTCGTCCATCGAGACAGTTCCCGGCGAAGGCTGTGTGTTCGGCTTGTTCAATGCAGGGGTGATTTCCTACGGCGACAGCCAGAAGCTGCCTGCCCATACGCTGATGGCAACTGGCATCACGGATGCCAAGGGCAATTTGACATTCTCCGGCATGTATCCGCATGGCGCGTATTATATCAAGGAACTGTCCGCGCCGGATGGCTGGCTGCTGAATACCGAGCAGTACCCGGTGCAGCTGACACCCGAAAACATGGATGCAGCGGAGGAGGCAATCGCAATCACGCTGGATGCGCCTATCCTGAATCGCCTGATTTACACGCCGGTGACGATTACCAAGCGGGACATTGCCGGCAAGGAAACGCTGCCCGGTGCGCTGATTGAAGTGTACGATGCGCAGGGCAGCACCATTTACCGCGCGTATACGGATGAAAATGGTCAGCTGCCGGACATTCCGCTTGTTCCCGGATCGTATACGTTCAAGGAAACCTATGCGCCGGAGGGCTATGCGCTGAATGTGGCGGTAAAAACCTTCACGGTAACAAGCGAAGGAAAAATCATCGGGGAAACCGAAATTCGGGATGAAATCAACAAGATTCAGCTGAAAAAGGTCAAGGAGAACGGCGAGCCGCTGCCCGGCGCTGTGTTCGGCATTTACGATGCCAACAACACGCTCGTGCAGCAGCAGACTTCCGATGACAGCGGTTATCTGACCTTCTCGAAGCTGGGGTACGGCACTTATACCATCCGGGAAATTCAAGCGCCTTACGGCTATCATCCGTCCACCGGCGAATGGCAGGTGACGATTGACGGCACTTATCAGAACCCTGTGCAGATTCTGACGACGGTGGTCAATGAGGATGCGCCCGGCTGGATTCGGGTCATCAAAACGGATGCACTGGACGGTCATCCCATTGCGGGCGTTCGCTTCGACATCTACGCCTTGAATGAGGACGGCAGCACGGGCGACTTGGTGTCCACCATGCTGACGAACGACGACGGCGTGGCAATGTCCGAAAGTCTGCTGGTCGGCGACTACATGGTCAAGGAGCATGAAGCGCCCGTCGGCTATGTGAACAGCCTGTGGAGCGAAAAAGTGACCGTCGTCATGGACGAAACCGTGGAGCGCAGCGTGACGAATATACCCATGCAGGGGCAGGTTCGCATTGTTAAGACGGACGCGGAAACGGGCGGAAGTCTGGCTGGCGCAGTCTTTACGGTCATCCGCGTGAGCGGCTTGCCTTCGCATGGCAAGGAAGGGTGCGGCGAGGTTGTGGCGGTCATCACCACGGATGCGGAAGGGGTGGCAGTCACGCCTGTGCTGACGTGGGGCATCTACGAAATCCGCGAAACCACCGTGCCGGACGGGTATCTGGACAGCGGCTGTGTCGTTACCGTTTCGATTCCCGGCAATGCTGACTGACAAGAAAAACGGGAGGCATCCATGAACACAAAACGAAACATCCTGCCCATGCTGCTGGCGGCATTGCTGCTCTTCTGTCTGCCGATGGCATCGCTGGCGGAGGACGTACCCATTCAGAACGTCAGCATCCGCAATACGCCTATCAAGGGGCAGATTCTGCTGGAAAAGACCGGGCAGATGCAGACGACGGGTGAACAGGGGTATTTGAAAGGCGCGGTATTTGAAATTCGGGCGGCGGAGGACATTATCGGGCAAGACGGAACACAGTGGTATTCATGCGGCGAGCTGGTCGCCACGATGACCACCAGCGGCGAAGGCGTGGAGAAAAGTCCGCTGCTGCCGCTGGGCAAATACACGGTCAAGGAAATCAGCGCACCGTCCGGGTATGTGCTGGATTTGACGACGTACACCGTAGAAATTCAGGCGTCGGATCAGGAAACGCCGATTGTTTCCGCTACGGTTTCTTCAATCAATTATCCCGCCGAAATTCTGCTTCAAAAGACCGATGCGGATGGAAAGGCACTGGCAGGGGCGCAGTTCGTGCTGCTGGATGCGGATGGATGCGAAACGGCATCGGCTGTTTCGGATGCAGACGGGCTGGTGCGCTTCCGCTTCGTTCCGCAGGGGCAGTACACCATTTGTGAAACGTCCGCGCCGGATGGGTATCTGCTGAACCGCAGCGCAATTTCGGTGACGGTAACGCCGAACTGGACGAATGCGGAAGAACCGATAGCGACGGCGGTGAATCAGCAGAAGAAAATCCTGTTTATCAAGGTGGATACAGCCGGAACGCCGATGGCAGGCATTCTCTTCAAGCTCATCAACGCGGAAACGGGCGCTGTGGCAGAAATGGCTGTCAGCGACGAAAACGGTGCGTTTGCCTTTACAGCATTTGATTATGGCGTGTGGATTGTCCATGAAGCGGCTGCACCCAGCGGTTACAGCTGCATGGCGGATTATCGCTTCCAAGTGGATGACAGCTGGTCGGGAACAGCGCCGGTGCTGCTGGTAAACATTCCTGATTCTTATGCGTTCATGAAAGTGGGTGCCGATGGCAAACCGCTGCAAGGCGTGAAATTTGCCCTGCGGGATGCGGACGGCAATCTCCTGCAAACGCTGGAATCCGATGAGAACGGCATTGTCCGCGCCGAACACTTGCAGCCCGGCACTTATTATTTGCAGGAAACCGAAACGCTGAAAGGCTACACCTTGAGCGGTGACGTTCGGAAGCTGGTCATTGACGAGCACTACAAGATTCCCGAAGAAATGCCGCAGTGGGTCAACTACACGACGATTCAGACCGGCGTGCAGCTGGCGGCATCGGGGGTGATGCTCATCGGCATTGCCCTGATGCTGGCGAGCGGCACCATGCTGCTGATGCGCAGACGGCGAAAGGCGTAAGCGAATGGTGTATCATCAAAAGCTGTTCCTGCGCCGCTTGGAAGTCCCGCCTTGGGCGGCGCGCTGCATTTTTTATGATGGAGGCTTCCATGCAGGAAGAAATCGAAAACAAAACGCTCTCCCTCATCATCAATACCAGCAAATTCACCGAAAGGACATTGGCGACGGCGTTCGCAAAGGCGCTGAAACTCGGCTGGAATAAAGCCAAGGAGCATCATCAGGCGAAACCGCAGGGCAGGCAGAGCGTGAAGCAGCTCATCGGGCAGAATCAGGGCGTTGAGCAGACTGCACTGGCTGACCGGCAGGAGGTGAAGGCGTTTGAACGATACGCCCGCCAATATGGGGTGGATTATGCCATTCATAAAGGCACTTCCGACAGCGGAAAAACGCGCTATCTGGTGTTCTTCAAAGCTCGCGACCGTGCAGCCATTGATCAGGCAATGCGCGCGTATGCAATGGATTTTCTGGCGAAGCGGAAGGCGCAGCGGAATGTTCAGCCTCAGCTGGATACGGCATCCCCCAGCAAACAGAAGGAGCGCAGCAGGCAGAAAGGGAGGGAAAGATGAACGCCGACGCATGGAAAAAACGCCTGCTGCTGCATCTGCCCTACGGGGTTGTCGGATTTGCCGCGGCGAAGCTGAGTGAAGCATGGCGGCTGTCAGCCGGGACGGATTTTTCCGCGAAATTCCTGCACCTGCGGGATGGCGTGGCAATGGCGTTCCGAAACGGACTGTCCGGCTTTGTGCCCCTTGACCTGCTGATTGGGTTTCTGTGCGGATGCGCACTGTGCCTGCTGGTACATGCAAAACGCAGGAATGCCAAGAAGTATCGGCACGGCGAAGAATACGGCGCTGCCCGCTGGGGAAAGCCAAGCGACATTGCGCCGTTCATGGACGCTGACCCGTGGAACAACATCATCCTGACCCAGACGGAGCGCCTGACCATGAGCAGCCGCCCGGCGAATCCCAAAAACGCGCGGAACAAGAACGTACTGGTCATCGGCGGTTCCGGCAGCGGCAAAACACGCTTTTTCATCAAGCCGAACATCATGCAGTGTACCAAAACGAAGGGGTGCTCTCTTGTGATTACTGACCCCAAGGGGACGCTGATTACGGAGTGCGGAAAGATGCTTGCTGCTGCCGGATATGACGTGCGGGTTTTCAATGTTATCAGTTTCCAAAAGTCCATGCACTACAACCCGTTTGCGTATATCCGAAGCGAAAAAGACATTTTGAAGCTGGTGACGGCGCTCATAGCAAACACAAAGGGAGAGGGCAAAGGCGGCGACGACTTCTGGATTAAGGCGGAAACGCTGCTCTATATGGCGCTGATTGGCTACATCCACTACGAACTTCCGCCCGCGGCGCAGAATTTTACGACGCTGATTGACATGCTGAACAGCATGGAAGTTCGCGAGGAGGACGAGGAATACCGAAATCCTGTTGACCTGATGTTTGAAAAGCTGAAAGCGGAAAAGCCGGAACACTTTGCAGTGCGGCAATATGCCAAATACCGGATGGCTGCCGGCAAGACCGCCAAGTCGATTCTGGTGAGCTGCGGCGCACGGCTTGCGGTGTTCGATATTCAGGAACTGCGGGAAATTACGGCTTATGACGAACTTCACCTTGATACGCTGGGAGATAAGCGGACTGCACTCTTCCTCATCATGTCCGACACGGATGCCAGTTTCAATTTTCTGATTAGTCTGGCGTATTCGCAGATGTTCAACTTGCTTTGCGAAAAAGCGGATGATGTGTATGGCGGCAGACTGCCTGTCCATGTGCGCTGCCTGCTGGATGAGTTCGCCAACATTGGGCAAATCCCGAACTTTGAGCGCTTGATTGCGACCATCCGAAGCCGAGAAATTTCGGCATGCATTGTGCTTCAGGCGCAGTCTCAGCTCAAAGCGATTTACAAGGACAGTGCTGATACAATCGTCGGCAACTGCGATACGCTGCTCTTTCTGGGCGGCAAGGAAAAGACGACGCTGAAAGAAATGAAGGAACTGCTTGGGAAAGAAACAATCGACACATTCAACACCGGTGAAAGCCGCGGACGCGAGGTATCGCACTCTCTGAACTACCAGAAGCTCGGAAAATCGCTGATGACGATGGACGAATTAGCCGTCATGGATGGCGGCAAGTGCATCCTCCAATTGCGCGGTGTGCGCCCGTTTTTATCCGAAAAATACGACATTACCAAACACCCGAACTACAAATATCTGTCTGATTTTCAACCAAAGAACGCTTTCCATATCGAAAAATATTTGTCGCATCAGCTGAAACTGCGGCTGGAAGAAGAATTTGCCGCTGTCGAAGTCGAGGTCAGCGGCACGTCCGAGGAAGAGGAAGCGCTTCTGGATGAATGGGCAGAGGAGCTTCAACAGCAGGCTGCCGAATCCGGCGGCCTTTTCTAATCCCAATATATGAATATGGAGGTATATTTCTATGGCATTTTTCTCGTCTGCAGTGACGGTACTGCAAACGCTTGTGATTGCCCTTGGCGCGGGTCTGGGCATCTGGGGTGTCATCAACCTGCTGGAAGGGTATGGCAACGATAATCCCGGCGCAAATGCTCATGTACGGTAAGGAAGCAAGCAACCGAAAACAAGAGATAGACCGCCAGCACTACACTATTCCGAACCAAAGACCAAAAGATAAGCATTGTGGGAAAATCTAAACTTTTGGATTTTCCTACAATGCCAACTACGGCGGAATCCCTCCCACTCCTTATATCTTTCTGTATACATTGAATTTGTATTTAGTAAAATGCAGACAACACCACGGATCGGCTTTTGGTTGGACAATTCCAACCAAACACCACAGCAGACAGCAGAAAACATTCTGAACGCTAGGAAGCCGGTATGATTGTTACATATAAGGGGAAGAAAAATTTCTTTTAGTGTATGCGCTAAAATGATATGAACCAAAAGGGAGAGAAGTTCGACCTGCGAGATGGTAAAATGAATTCACCACAAACCATCAGCCATCAGGAGGGGAACTTCTCATGAATAGGATAACACAGGAAGCAAAGAAAAGGCAAGGCGTGGTAAAGCTGGCCAACAGGAAAGGGAAAAGCTTTGCGAGCAGGGTATATGGGGTGAGCTTGTCAAGCGTGAAGCGGTGGTGCAAACGATATGACGGGAGCTGGCAGTCATTGGCAGAACGGTCACATCGGCCGCTAAGCCACCCAAAGAGGCATAGCGCGGCGGAGGAGGAGATAATAAGAGCGGCATACAGGGAGAAGTTTTATCGATACGGGTGGGACGGGACATATGCGGAAGCTATCAAGTACGGGTACAGACGGAGTTTGAGCGGGATGGTATATGCGGCCAGGCGCATGGGGATCTGTATGGCCGACAGTAAAGCGAAGCCCCCCAGGAAACATGACAGGAGGTATCCGGAGCTGTTACGGCCGGGAGAGAAGGTGCAGATCGATGTGAAGGAAGTGCCGTATAGCTGCTTAAAAGGGGCAGTGAAGCAAGAGGGTAAGCGGCTGTATCAATGGACGGCGATAGATGAGTTCAGCCGGTATCGATTCGTGTATGGGTTTGAAGAGCATACGCCGGAGAACTCGGTCAAGTTTTTGAAGCTGCTGGAGGCCGCGTTCCCGTTTAAGATAGAGGCGGTCCAAACGGATAACGGGACGGAATTCACCTATAGGTACATCAGTGAAGAAAAGGAGTGCCCGTTTGAAACGGCATTACGTGAAGCGGGGATAGAGCACAGGCTGATTCCGCCGCGAACGCCGTGGCACAACGGGAAGGTGGAGCGGAGCCACCGCAACGACCAGCGATATTTCTATGATTGGGAGCGGTTTGGAGACGTTGATGAGTTGAATCACAAGCTCAGAGAGCATCTCGAATGGAGTAATAGAAAGCCCATGAGGACGCTGGGCGGGAAAAGCCCCATGCAAAGGCTGCATGAAGCATTGGCGGTATGAGGGGCACCGATGTGGGCCGACCCCTTTGCCTTCGCCCTACGGGCTCCGGCACCAGTGCCGGCCCACATCGTTTTGCCGTGCTCGGTAGTTGCTTTGAATCTTAATGGTTCATATCAGTTGACGATGTAGAATACAAGTATTTTTACACTTTGTAACTACTGGAAGTTACGGTGCAGGACTGGGTTCGGGCTGATTTGCTTCGCCGTCCTCGGCTTTATCCGGCGCCATTTCGCCTCCTTCGCCGTCATCTCCGCCCTCCTGTCCCTCTGTCTCCGGCTGGTGCACCTCTGGCGGAGAATATACCGGATCGCCCAGCACGCCAAGGTCTATTGTTCCGCCCTCAAGGCCCATGGAAAGCACCTTGCTCAGCACGGGCGGCAGGTTTTCCAGCTTTCCCGCAAGGTTTTCGGGCTGTCCTATGTTGACCGTATAGCCGTATGTTGTAGTCATGCCTATCTTCAGGGGCTGCGACATATCTATGCTCTCTATTATGTCCAGCATTCCCTGATTGGAAAGCACTGCAATTATCTCAAGCAGCGTTTCGCTGTTGAATTCCGCATAGTCGCCGATCTTCTGGCCCACGGCGTAGCCGCCGGAGCTTACGCCGTAAACCGCTACCAGCCCGTTGTCGTTTGTCTGCGCTATCTCCATAACGCTGCCCTCCAGGTCTATCAGGGCATATGACCCCACGCCTACGATCGCTGCCACAGGCTTGCGTTCCTCTATGGTGATAATGAGCTTGTCCGGATACGCTCTTTTTATGTATGCCGAGCGTATATAGGGGCTGCTGAGCAGCCTGCTGCGGGCTTCTCCGAGATTGGCAAAAAGCATATGCTCGCCTATATTAAGTCCGGATATGGTGAGCACCTCTCCCCGCTCCAGCTTTTCGTTGCCTACGACCTCTATGCGGTCTATTATGAGCGCAAAATAGAAGCCTATGGCTATGCCTGCCAATACGAGACCGAGCAGCAGCAGGTATACGCCCCTGTGCTCTTTCTTCTTGACATTTTGCGGCTCTTCTTCTCCAAATACGTGCAGTTCTTTTCGGGGCTCTCTTATAGAGCGTCCGCCATAGCGCTGCTTTACCTGCTCTATGTCGACATAGGACACATGGCTG
>OMDX01000565.1_pt1 | contig 14025 bp, 15 predicted proteins | sample 1673711 | NCBI WGS metagenome assembly OMDX01 (sample SAMEA103958123, study PRJEB25191) | human gut metagenome
TTTTGCGGCGTTTGGAATCGACGCGGATGCCCATTGGATTGCTGGGCGGCGCGGCGTTGTCGCGGAAGATTTGTCCCATCTGGTGGAACAATCGAACCGTAGAATTCAGAAGATATTCGGACGAAAGCCGCGCAGAATGTGAAGTCTCGGACGAAGTATTTTCACTTACAAGTGTCGGATTTGTAGAAGTGTCCGATGAAGTTTTCTCCGCAGACGGTTCCTCATCTTGCGAAGATTTCTGTTCAGCCGCTGTCTGCGTCTGCTCCATCTGCTGCCGCAGACGCTCTGCTTCCTGAATGATGGCGTTCTTGATCGCGCGGAATTCTTTCTGCTGGGAGAGCGGATTGTGCTGCCGGAGCCGGTTTTTGTAGTAGCCTTCCAGCGTGTCGCGCACACCATTCCAGACGGAATAATATGCTGCTACCTCCGGCAGCTTTTCGAGTTCGTCCACGATGGAATCTACCATTTCTTTGAGCGGCTTTTTGAGATAGGCATACTGCTTTTTACCACCGACTGTGCGCAACTCCAACGCAAGCTTCAGCAGCTTTTGCTGGATGGACGCGGGCGGTTCGGAGACGGATTCCATGCGGTCAACCAAATCGTGCATGACCGCCCGCGCCGCTTCGGTCACGTCCTTATAAGCTGCATCTTTTCGAATATAGAGATTTTCCAGCTCCGCTTGAAAGATGCTGTTGGTCATTGCAGAGCGCAATTTCACAACAGCATCCCGTTTCAAAACCGTCTCCTGATCTGTCCAGATCATCATGTGAATATGCGGGTGCGTATCCGCATCGTGGTAAGCTGCGTACCAGTGCAGTGCCGACGCTGGAATATGAAACGCTTCCGCAAACTTGTTCTGCTGGCTGACAAGCAGCTTCCGCCAAGCCGCGGCATTGTTATATCCCAAACGCTCCGCGTCCTCACGATGCAGGGAATAGATGATCGTCCAGACGTTGCCGTCGTGCGGGGTCAGATCGTGCATCGCCGCAGTCAGGTTTGCATTATCTTCTCGACCGAACAGGCCGTGTGCGCCATGCTTTTCCGCGCCGGGGCGCGTAGCAATGTACTTGAGATAGCCGTTTTCGGATTGAAGATTCTGCATATGTGAATCCAATGCCGCAGAAATGAGCGCCGACGCAGTGTGCAGCGTCGGCGCTTGCTTGTAGTCCTCATACTCGAAGGAATCCCGCACATCTGGGAAGTCCTTGAGCAGCTTTGCGACCATCTCTTTCTGCTTTTCGGTTGCTGGTCCCTTGCCGGTCAAGACTTCGACGCCCTCGCGCGTGGCGATATACTTCATGTATCCGCCTGCGCTTTTACGGCTGATGAAGCCGGTTTTTTGAATCAGCCGCGCCATCTGTTACCATCGACTATGCTGCCGAAGCACCTCTGGGAACGAGATCTGGCCGTTCGTCCGCAGCACCTCCTGATAGCTTTTTCCGCGCATCTGCTGGTACGTCTGCGCGTCGATATCCGTATCTGACGCGAGAATATGATTGCAGACGTTTTGCTCGACAGCCTGCTTCAGAAGCAGCTTGCCGATACGATCCCCGAACATACTGAGGATTGCCTCCAGCGTTTCACCAAGGATCTTCGGCAGGAAGTCTCCGGCATACTCGCTTTGCAGATAGCCACAGTAGAACTGAATTGCTTTGTCAATGAAGTCATTTTGCGTCGTGCAGCCGTCCAGCTTGTAGTGATATTGCACCTTGCTCCACGTCGCGTCATCCAGCCAAACGGAATGGCGGCGTTTTTCCTCTGCTTTTATGGCGTTCACCCCCTCCAAAAACAAAAAGCGCCAAAATAGTGCCTGCAACAACGGCACGATCTTGGCTTTTTCCGAAAATCAGCGCCAATCCACTTTTCGCACCCGCAGAAAAGCGCCGTTTTCACCCCTCAAAACTGCCCGCACTGCGGGCAGAAGTGTTCCGCCCGGCGCAAAAAAGCGCCAGGGTTTTCTCCTGCCTCGCCGCTTGCGGCTCGTTCCTCCGCCGAAAGCCGCCTGCAGGCTTGCTTCTTCTGCGTTTGCTGTTTCCGCAACACCCCCGCACGTCGGCGCAACGTCCGGTTTTGGGGCTTCTGGCGGGTACGTGCTCGGCTGTGTCCGGAAAGCCGCACAAATCGCCGACACGGGCGCGACGGCGCGGGAGGTGCAGTTGGTCACAGCTGCATCTCCTGCATCTGCTCCGATTCCGACATTTTCGGCTGCGGATCGGTGGTAATCGCGTACCATTGACCATTCTCAGCCTTTCTCACGGACACCAGCTCCTGCTGCAGCAGTTTTTCTGCCGGAATGGGTATCTCCCACCCGCTTTCTCCGGCATGCGCAGGCATCGCCGCCCCCTGCCGGAGCTGCCCGGCGTCCTGGGCGTTCAGGTCAACGTAGCCGAACGGTGTCATGAAATGAAAACGATCTTCCGGGCAGGCTTCCAGCAGGTCTTTGAGCGTCTGCACCGGTTTTCCGTTTTGCTCTGCCGGAAATTCTTCACAGTAAAATTCCGTAGACATTTTATCTCCTTTTTCGTTTTTGCAGCGCTCCTGCACGGCGGCGCAACGTCCGGTTTTCTGGTACTTGGCGGGTACGCGCTCGACTGTGCCGCGAAAGCCGCACAAACCGCCGACACGGGCGCGACGGCGCGGAACGCGCTGCCGGTCACAGCTGCATCTCCTGCGTGGGCACATCTTGCTCCTGCAAAAGTTCCTGACAGAGCTGCTCCAGCGGCTTATGTTCCCGCTGCATGCAGTAGGCGTCCATCTTTTCGCGCAGCACTTCTTTCTCTGCCGCATTCAGGTGATAGGTAAGAGATTGATCATCGATTCCGCTGCCATAGAGCGTGATCTCCAGCGTGTCGCAGACCTGCTGGCGCTGCATATCGTAGTTGGCATAGATATTCAGCGCATGGTCGTTTTCATCGGTTTCTACGAACGTACCGAACACTTCGTCGACGTTGAAACACGGAACGACGTAAAAATTCAGTATTCGGTCATCCATCGCCTCGATGCTATCCTCGAAATAAAAATTCCGCGCAGTGAGTCTGCTCGGCGTTGTCAGCTCCTGACCATCCAGCCGGTCGAGGAAGATGCGCCAGCGGTCATCCTCGGAAATCTCAGCCTCCTGAAATGCCTGCTCTGCTGCATCTGCCACGTCCTGCATCGCGTAGACCTTCCAGCCGTCCATGATGTTGAGCGCAGAAAGCGTCCGCGCGTCAAAGTCCAGCTCAAACAGTCCGCTGACCTCGCCGGTGTTCTCCATGCGGTGCTTTGCCAGCGCATCGAACGCCTCGCGGCTGATCTCTTTGCAGTCGTCCGTCGCTTCAAAGAGACTCCGCGCTGGCAGGCGCTGTCCCTGCTGGAGATAATCATGGAGCCGTCTGGCAAGCTGCAAAAACTCCATGCCGGATTCGTTTTGCAGATAGACTTCCGCGCAGTCCTCCGTGATGTGAAAGCCCGCCGTGCTCATACCTGCGCCTCCGATTTCTTTTGCGGTTTGCGCACTGGATCGTCCTGCGTACAGTCGCTGATGTATTCCTGCACAGCGGCAGGCACGACCTTTTCGTAGAGTCGCTGGGCTGCCTTTTGCAGCTCCGCTTCCAGCGTCGAATCGCGCTTGGCGATGTAGCGCCGGAGAGCGCGGAGCTTTTCTTCTTCAAATGTGATTTGAATTGTTGCCTGTTTCATAAACTTCTCCATTCTACAAAAAGCAGGCACACGGTTTTTACCATGTGCCTGCTGTGCGTATTTGTTTTATACTGCCCAATGCTGTGCGCCGGTGAGCTGGTCGAGGATCAGCGAACCGACTGTGACCGCATCCTCGATCGTCAGGTAATGCGGCGCGCTCTCATCCAGCAGCAGCCGTCCGGACGCCGGAAATTCCTCATCGGCGAACCAGACCTTCAGCCATACGGGATAGCGCGGCGCGAAATCAAATCGCGCACAGAAGTCTGCGTTAGACGGCAGGAGCTCTGCGCCGAGTGATCTGCATCGCCGTCCCAGTTCCTCCGGCGGCAGGATGCCGAGGTCGCGCCGGACGATCAGCTCCGCGTTACGGTCAAGACCACCGCCGCGCACCAGCCCGTCCTTGTATTGAGAAAATGTGATCGTCTGACCGCTCAGCGGCGCACCGTCCGCCAGATCCAGATAGTGCAGCAGTGTCAGCGCGTGCCATTTGGAAAGCGGCGGCTGAATCGTGCAGTCCGACAGCCGGACAGTCACGGTCTGCCCAAGTGTTTTCAATGAAAACGAACCGTCTGCATACTGCGCGCCGGTCTTTCCCGCAATATCCTCCGGCGCGTGCTGCGCCAGCCGCTCCTGTGCGACGGCAAGCATAGCTTCAAATTGACGGTTTTCCATACACTCACCTCTGTCCCTATCTTACCATGCTGTTGGGCAGTTTTCAATTGTGCTGTCAGTATGACATTCCGCCCTGCGTCTGTTCCTCCGGCATCGGCTCGACCACGATTTTGTCATCCACGCGCATGAACATTTCCGGCTGCCGGAATTGCTCGGCAAACCGCTCGGCAAGCTCACGCGGGAGGTCTGTAAAATCCGATTCGCCGAGTCCGACGATAAAGAAATTTCCCGCGACGATGTCATAGATATCACCATCCGAATCGCGCAGTGCGCGGTTGAGCGGCAGACCATCCAGCTTGCCGTCCTCGTTGCAGATCAGTGCTACCGGTTCCTCGTAGGGATACACGGCTTGGATATATCCGCCGACGAGAGCCTGCATACTTTGCAGATCGCTGCCAATCTGCGTTTCATACGGAGCCTTTCCCGGCTCCACCATCAAGACGTTCAAGTTTTCCTCTCCTTTTCTGTTTGTGATTCTCTCCGGGTGTGTTATACTGGAGCTACCGGAGGTGATTTTGTGCAGCGGCTTATTTTTCATGTGGACGTCAACAGCGCGTTTCTATCCTGGGAAGCCGCGCGGCGCGTAGCGGACGGAGAACCGGATCTTCGTCTCATTCCTTCTGCCATCGGCGGCGACCGCGACAAGCGTACCGGCGTGATCCTTGCAAAATCCATCCCCGCAAAAAAGTTTGGCGTTACGACCGGAGAGCCTGTCGCGATGGCGCTGCGCAAATGCCCGCAGCTCGTTCTGGCCAAGCCGGACTTTGCTCTTTACACCAGAAACTCCAAAGCATTTATCGCCATCTGCCGCCGCTTCGCGCCGGTCGTGGAGCAGGTGTCCATCGACGAGTGCTTTCTCGACATGACGGGCACTGGTCTTCTGTATCCGGACCCCATCGCCATTGCGCACACAATCAAGGGCACGATTCTCTCCGAGCTTGGCTTCACGGTCAACGTCGGCATCGCACCCAATAAGCTGTTGGCGAAGATGGCGAGCGATTTTGAAAAGCCAAATAAGGTTCACACCCTGTTTGCATCCGAAATTCCGCAGAAGCTCTGGTCGCTGCCTGTGGGCGCGCTGTATTCGGTCGGCCGCGCGACGGCGAGCAAGCTGACCGCTTCCCAAATCCGCACGATCGGTGAGCTGGCGCAGACAGACCTTTTTCGCCTGCAAAAGCTCGTCGGCGTCAAGATGGGAAAACTCATCCACGATTACGCAAACGGAATGGATTCTTCACCCGTGCTGGCAGAGCCGGAGGCCGTCAAGGGCTACAGCAACTCTGTGACACTGGAAGAGGACGTGACCGACACCGCGCAGGCAAACAAAATCCTGCTGGCGCTCTGCGACAGCGTTGCGTCCCGGATGCGCGCGGACAGCAGGCGCTGCTCCTGCGTGACTGTGACCATCCGCAGAAACGATTTCCGAAACAAATCCCACCAGAGAAAGCTCCCGGAGCCGACCGACGTGACCGCCGAGGTCTTCGCGCTCTCCAAAACGCTGTTTGCGGAGCTGTGGGACGGCTATACGCCGCTGCGGCTGCTCGGCGTGACGTTGGGCGACGTTTCCGACAACGAGACGGTGCAGCTCTCCATGTTCCAAGATGATCAAAAAGATCGCGCTCGGAAGCTCGACCAGACCGTCGACCAACTGCGCAGCAAGTTCGGCGTTACCGCCATCTCGCGCGGGAGCGTCACGGATGCGACGAAGCGCGTGGGCAGAAAATATAAGGCGCAGTTGGAAGAGGATAAGCCAAAATAGTCTCAGTCATAGCTGATGTACGGAATTTTCAGCCAGTGCGTCCAGCGTGCGCCATCCAGCTTGGTCTTGACCACGCCGTAGCGCGTGCCCATTGCTTCGACCACCTCGCCGTTTCCAATGTAGACACCGATATGCCCATCGTGCCAGACTGCCAGCCCCGGCGTTTCCGGAATGGTGTCGATCGTGCCGGAGACGCTTGCGGCATGATACATTTCGTTCGCGGTGATGTCCGGCATCCCGTTCGTGTTGTAGACGATTTCTTCCGTCTCCGTATCCAGCCAGCCGTAGCCCTTGATGAGTCCGACGCAGTCCGTCGTTCTGCCGCCGACCCACGTCTGGCGGATAAAATCCGCATTGCCTGCAAGAGCATCCGGATACTGCGCGAGTTTTGCTTCGAACAGGCTTTCCGTCAATACAAGACCGAACGTTCCCCACACATAGCCCCAATGCTCCTGATAGGCATGGATGGCGTACTGCACCAGATCGTCGGCGTTCTTACCGGCCGGGTTCGTGAAGCCGGACGTGTCCAGTTCCGTGCTGCCGCTGCCGTAGCCGTAGTCGATTTGGATCGTATCGCCCGACGCACCAGTGCCGTCGCTGCCATTGGCATTGCCCGCGATCATCGTGTAGATGTGCGCGGCGTTTTCCTTGTCCTCGTCGGTGACAGCCCGACCGAGCTTTGCCGCAAGATTTTCATACGCTGCCGCCAGCGAGAGCGGCACGGTCGCTGTGTAGACTTCCTCAGTCTCGACCGTGCTGCCGTCTTCCAGCTCAGTGACTACAATTCGCGTTCGCTGTTCTGTGATAAAAAAGCAGTCCACAAAACGGTCTGCCGCGCGCTGGCTCGGCGCGGCCTCGCCAAAACAGAGAGCATAAAAAATCGCCTTGACCTGTATCGGGTCAAGGCGATTGCCGTCGGTCATAGTCGCGTTGGCTTCCGCCACCGCCGAATCCAGAAGGGTAAAAGCAGTTTGCATGTCCGTGATGTGCGTTTGGAACTCGACAGGCACGGAATCCGTAAAGTTGACTCCATAGAACGACGCTTCGACTGCCAGATTGTTGTGGTCGGCCCCACCCGCCGTGTTTGAGCAGAGGATGGCTGCGATCAGGATGACCGGTGCGAAAATAGCGACCAGCAGAAAGCCGACACCCTTGCGTCCTTTCTCGCTAGTCAGCAGCGTGGCGGCAACACGCGCGGCTATTGCGCTCATGCTCATAGCTGCATCCCGCCCATGACCGGCGCAGTTTCCTGCTCTCCATCGTGCTGCGCCAGAAGATCCCGGTCATGTTCGTCCAGCCGGTCCGCCAGCCCAGCCGCGTCCATGTACTCCGTGACGCTTCCGGTCATACGGCGCAGGAGCTTTTCTTCGCCCTCTGCCTGCGATCCCAGCCGGATGCGCTGTTCCGCCAGTGCCTGTGCAACCAGCCGCTGTTCGTCCGGAGACAGGTTCAGGGACATCGTTTCTGCCGGCTCTGACTGCCCTCCAACCACCATGTACCGCGCGTGGACACTGTTGTCGCCGCGGAACGCTTTCGTGATCGCAGAGGAAATGAGGAACATCCAGTCCAGATCCGCGCCGCTTTCGCCCAGCGTTTTGCCGGTGATGAAGCACTCCCTTTTGGGTTTGTCGCCCTCCTGCCATTCCAGATAGACGTCCAGATAAATTCCCTCGCTGCCGCCGTAATCGTTTTTGCAGAAAAAGTCAGCACCTTTGGGAATCTGCCGGCCATGTTCCCAGCGCCAGTCCATTGAAAAGTATTCGTCGGGCAGATAGCCCACGCTGTCCAACTGCGCTTCCAGCTCGTGAAAAACATCTTCCGCCGTGCGCTGACCGGCATAGGTCAGCCTGCGCGGATTCTCCGCATCCGGCTCCCAACGTTCAAATTCAATTTGCTTCATATGGTCATCCTTTCATCGTTCATCATCTGCCGCCAGCCTTTCCGAACAGCGCTTCCTTGTACGGCGGCGCGTGGACTTCCAGCAGGTATCGTTCGTTGCCGCACTTATAGAGGCACACGCCGCGCTGCGGAAATTTGATGAGGTCGAACTCGCTGTCCTCCAGCTGGAGCATATCCATATACGCGCGCCGGTCAATGGAACCGGCGTTGAACAGGAACTGGTGCGGCGGGATGGAGAACAGCGGTTTTGTCATTTCCCGCACACCCGGCTGGTCGAAATCTTCAAGGTTCTGGCTTGCCAGCACGAGCGCGGATTCCTTTTTGCGCACGCGCTTGAGCGAGTTGCGGATGTACTCGATAGCGACGGGATTGGACAGCCAGATATAGAGTTCGTCCAGCGCCGCGACGGTGTTGCCCTCGGTGAGCAGCTTGTCCGACATATACGACAGCAGGTTCAAGAGGATCGTGCTTCGCACGTTCTGCGCCACAGACAGCAGACCTTTCACACCGAACACCAGAAAGCGCGTCGAGGTCAGGTTTGTGTGACCGTTGAAGAATTTCGAGTCCGCGCCGCGGCACATGGAGTGCAGCCCCAGCAGGATCTGCTGGAGCGTTTCTCTGGTGTAGAGCTGCGGCTTCGTTTCATCGAAATTTTCGTACTCGATCTCGATAAAATCATACAATTCTGAGAGAATGGGGTAGTCCTCCGGCCGCATCTGCGAAAAGTCCGTTTCCTCTGTAATGCCCCATTCCGTATATAGTTTGGTTAACATAATTTCGATCGTATCGATTTGGGCTGTCGTAAAGTCCTTGTAGGTGCGAAACACATCTTTGAGAAAAGAAGTGTGCTGTGCCAACCGGGTGGACTGCCGGAACGCTTTGGGCGCGTCCACATCATATGGGTCTGCATCGGTGTCCCAGCAGCGGGGTTCCAGCAGATTGATCTTATACGTTCCCTCGATGATGTCCGCAAAGCAGCCGCCGAGCGCCTGACACAGCTCCCACTGCTCATGCTCCACGTCCAGCGTGATAACAGATTTTCCGGCTTCAAGGAAGTTCAAGAGCAATAATTTCATCAAGTAGGACTTGCCCTGACCGGAGTTGCCGAGAATGAGAACATTGGCAGAGGTCTTGTCCTCGTCGCGCTGGTCGAAGTCTACTACGATGTTGCTGCCGTATTTGTCCTTGCCGATATAAAAGCCTTTTCGGTCTGTCTTGCCGCTGTAGTTGAACGGGAACAGATTTGCGACCGAGCTGGCTGGCAGAACGCGCTCGTACTCCGTACCAAAGGCGTTGAATCCGACCGGGCTGACGGCGCAGAAGCCTGCCTGCTGGCGAAGCTTCAGCCTGTCCACGTTCAGCTTCGAGCGCATGAGCTCGACCTCCACATTCGTCTGCAAAATTTGCAGCTCCTGCATATCTCCCGCGATCATTTCGATGTAGACAGCGCAGTGCAGCAGAGGTTCTTTGTTTCGGTGCAGAGAACCAATGAGGTTTGCCACATCCTGCAAATTGCTCTCTGCTTCCACCGCCCGCTGCATATCCTGGGCGTTGCCGCGGTTCATCCGATTGCGGATCTCGGCGTTATGGACGATTTTGCGTTCTTCGAGCGGCGAGACCATGCGTGTATAGATGTGCAGCGTCACGCCGTGCTTTTCGCCCAAATGCCGCAGGATGGCAAGATCGTCGGTCGATGTTGGATACTCGCGCAGCGCCCAAATGCAGCGGAACGTGTTGCCGCAGATGTAATAGCCGGTTTCAAATTTCACGATGCTGGGCGCGATCATGTCCAGAAACACCTTGAGATTCTCGGTTTCCTCGTCCGGTTTTCGTTTGCGCTTAAAAAGCCCCACTAGACCACCTCCAAAAACCGCTGACCGTCGTAGTCCTCGAAGCGCTCCGTCGTGGTGTTCTGCTCGAAATAGATGGCAAGCAGGCGCTTGAGGTCTTCCTTCCCGGCACGGCGCGTGGTGAAGCCGTTGTCGCGGAATTTTGTCTCGATGGTGGACAGCAACGTGTACGCCGTGTCCGGCTTCTCGTTTTTCAGTCGGACGGCGAGATAGAACTCACGTGCCAGCGTCATCTGCACCTGCTTTTCATCCAGAAACGCGCGGTCCTGTTCGAGAAGGCTCCGAATTGCGGGGTTCTGCTCCTCCTGCATCCGGTCATGATAAAAAAGGCACGTCGCGTTAAAGCTCTCGCGGGAGTTCATTGCCAGCAGCTCGACACCGGCCTGCGCGCTGAGTGTGTTCTGGAGCGCCCGGATCTTCGCACTGACCGCACCAGCCGGGAGGACGCTGATGTTTGTGGGCTTGATGATGTAAAAAACAAGATCGCCCGCGTCGGTGGAAATGCAGTAGTCCGTGATCTTTTTGACACCCATGAGTTGCTGCGTAGACTGCCGCCGCTTGTCCTTCTTCTGCTTTTTCATGCCGGTTCCTCCCATTCAAAAAGCTGCTGTTCGGTCAGATAGAAGCTGACCACGAACGAGAGAAAGTCCAGCACACTCAGTCCGTCCAGATGGATGGACAAAAACGCATACGCCGCCACCAGCACCATTGGCAAAAACAGCCCAAGCTGCGTCAGCGCAAGAACTGCAATGAGCAGTCCAATGCCGATGACGGCCAAGTCCCGTAGCTGCCAGAGCCAGAGCGTGGCTTTGGCGTTCAGGTTATCGGGGTAAATGTAAATACGATCACCTCCATGAACGAAAAAAAGCGCCGCCGCAGATAATCCTGCGGCAGCGCTGGGGGTTATTCTTCTGTTTGCGGCTGTGCCGCCTTGAGTTCCTGCACCCGCGTCAGATCGACGAAATGGGTGGCATAGCTCCGCTCGATCTCCGGGCTGCCGCTTTTGCTGAATTGCAGCGGAATGACCGGCTTGTGACCGGTCCCGTTTTTCTTGCTGACACCCCAGCGCTTGTAATAGCAGAAGGACGGTTTCAAACCACGCGCCTGCGCATACACGCGCATCTGGTGCAGCACGAAGGACAGCCGTTTCAGGTTGGCATTGCAGACAGCTTCCAGATACCGCACACGGCCAAACCGCCAGTCCTCATATTTCTGCTTCGGCAGGATGCCGGTGTCGATGAGCACATCCACCGGCGCAGCGTATCCGCATGTCCGGAGTTGATGGTACATGGAGCTGCGGATCTTGCCGATCAGCTCTTTTTCATTCATGCGCCGCACCTCCCATCTGCAATTTCAACTATACCACAGCGCGCCTGTAAATGCAAAAGCGGAAGCCGCAGGTGATCCCTGCGGCTTCCGGCTGCACCGTTATTCTTCTTCGGCATCCATGTCCGGTTCATCGGGTTCTTCTGTCTCCGAGGCGTTTTCGCTGCCTGCCTGCGCTGTGGTGTCTTCTTCGTCCTGCTCCAGCGCATCCTCGATCAGTCCGATGATGAACTGCTTCTGTTTGAGGTTGTTCTTTTTGAGATACGCTTTCAGTCGCTCGAAGAGTTCTTCCGGAAGCTGGATTGCCATCGTTCTCATGTCGCCTGTCATTTTTGTTCCTTCTTTCATTTTGTAATAATCTGTGATAAGCTGTTCTACGAATTCGCTGAGTGTCTTGCCGGATTGCTCCTGCTCCTGCCGCACACGCATATGGAGCGCTGTGTCGATTTGCGCGCAGAGGTTTTTCTTGTCTGCCATTGGGCTTCATCCTTTCTGTTCTTGATTGCAAAGCAAGCATACTGTATGCGCCGGAACAAAGCTATTCACTAGAAGCAACAAAGAATCGCCGCAAAACGAAGCATATTACAAGCACATCTCGCCGGAAAATGTATGCTCCTGCTGGCTGCGGAACGCCTGCAGCGCCTGTGCGGATTCCCGGTATTCCTCGTCGGTGGGGTCGCATCCGTTTTCAATGGTATAGTCGCGGATCTGCTCCAGCGTCCAACCCTCGGTGAGCTTCGCCGCCGCACCGCGCAGTTCAAAATAATTGAACACGAACTGCTCCCCGTAGTTGAACAGGCTCGCTGCGGTCGGCTCTCCCTGATGCTCCTTGATAAGCTGCAATTCCACATAGGCGGCATCATAAAGGTCGCTTTGCTTTTCTGTGCCGTCCTGCTCCAGCTCCTGCGCGTACTGCGTCCACTTCTCCATGGCCTGCGCTGTCACGTCCGGCAGCAACTCCTTGACCATGACTTCAAATTCATTCTTCTGCATGATGATCTCCTTGTGCTTGGCTTCGTTCGTCATCAACCTCCATTGCGGCAACTGCTTGCAGGCTTTTCATAATGAATTCCACGCACGGCACAGGAACGCTGTTGCCGAGGGCGCGGTATCTGGCCGAGTCTGACGCGCCGGGAATATTTGTCCAACCGTCTGGAAAGCCTTGTAATCTCTCGCACTCCAAAGGCGTAAGTCTGCGAATGAGCTGCGCATACTGCCGATCCGATTCTACGACCAGATCCGTCGCATCTTTCGCTTGTCTGGCACTCTGCGTACTGGCAATATTGTCATTTTTGAACTCGTCCACGCGCTGCCGTGCGTAGACCGCGTGGCGATCCAGCGCGGTAAGGGTATATGCAAGATTCTGTTGATACCCACAGCCGTTGCCGCCGTTTTCAGGCTGACGGTCAATGATGTTGCCGACGATACAGTAGACTTCGTTTGGCTCCTGCACCAGCGGTGTGTTGCCGCCGCCTGTACCATAGCGTGCTGTGACCGTTGGACTGACTTTGCCGGACTCCCGGATACGGGCATCAACACCATGATTCTCATATACCAAGGGTTGATGTCCCTTTTCGCTGGCGCGAAGTGTGCCGGTCATATTCTCGCACACGTCCATCCGCTGCCCGCCCTGATCGTGCAGGCACATGACGGACGGCATACAGTTTCCGCTGGGACTGCCCTTGAGCGTCGGAGCTACTTCTTCGGCGTAACCAATTGTTCCAGCAGTCGCACCGGCGCCTGCGGAAAAGGAAGCAATGAACGTTTGCTGCTTCATCCCCGGTTGCGCACCGAGCGCACCGGCAATGTTGTGCAAATCGCGCACCTCATCACGCTGGTTTTGTGCAAAGGCAACGGGCTCGTCACTTAGATTCTTTTTCCCTCTGCCGTTCGTCGAGCCAATCAAGCCAGCTTGTATCCGCAAAGCAGTGTCTAATGCCTTCGGCAATGGCTTGCCACGTTCCTCCGCCCGGCGCAGGATTCCGAGACACGCCGCAGTAGTCAAATAGTATTTTTTCGGCGGACGTTCCTGCAAGATCTGCGACAAGAAAGATTCTATGGCGTCTCTGGGCGACGCCCCAGAATTCCGCAGCCAACACCCGCCATGCAAGGCTGAACGTGTCGTCCACTCGTATTGCCCCAACAGGTTTCCAGCGTCCGAAGAGAGGTCGAGGAACTGATAATCCGGGGCGATGTAGTCTAACAATTTCCTCCAGGACAATCCGGAAATCCTCCCCGTGCGGCGAGCCTGAGCTGAAGCAGCCTGGGACATTCTCCCAGCAAAAGTATCTGGGGCGAACAAGCTTGCCTGTTCGCCCTCGAAGTATGTCTGCATCTCTCATCTCCTTTGTCAGCCGAATCTGCTCCATAAAAAGTCCCGATCTTGCGCCTTGCAAACCGGCACGGGTGCAGCTCGCGATCGAGAGGTCCTGACACGGACTGCCCCCGCAGATGATGTCCACGGGCGGCAGGTCCGCGCCATTGAGCTTTGTAATATCTCCGACATGAACCATGTCGGGGAAATGTGTTTTTGTGACTTCGATGGGGAACAGCTCGATCTCCGAAGCCCACACGGGTGTGATCCCGTTTCGCACCGCAGCCAGCGGAAAGCCGCCGATGCCGTCGAACAGGCTGCCCATTGTAAGTTCACTCATGCCGCAGCCGCCTTTGCGACGGTTTTTGTGATATTGATCGCCGTTTGTGCGGTATAAACTGCGCTCGATAGGTTCGCTCTGGTCGAGGTGTCCAAGCCGAACGCGCCCGCGATGCGCGGGATCTCTCCGGCAGAGAGCATCAGCCCCAAGCCGAGCAGCGCGTGTTCATTGAACAGCGACAGCCCCG